>Ga0193729_1001541_pt1 | contig 11739 bp, 11 predicted proteins | sample U1c2metaG_FD_143036 | JGI IMG/M metagenome (GOLD analysis project Ga0193729, IMG submission 143036) | Soil microbial communities from a riparian zone of the East river system, Colorado, United States - U1c2 | ecosystem: Environmental > Terrestrial > Soil > Riparian zone | place: USA: East River... | reverse complement strand
GCGCTGGGTGAAGAAGCGGTCGGCCGTTTCGAGCAGCATGTCGCGGGTGTCGCGGTCCATTTGCTTTCTCCCTCAGCGCAGACCGAGGCCGCGCGCGACGATGCCGCGCAACACCTGGGTCGTGCCGCCCTGGATGGTGTAGCTGGGCGCCATCATGGTGGCGTACTGGGCGATATCGAGGAAATCGGCCAGGTCGTCCTCGGTCGTCGCGTCCGATTCGGCGATGGTGCGCGCGATCTCCGGCAGGTCCTGCTGGTAGATCGTGCCGAGATCCTTGACCAGCGCCGCCTCGATGGCGGGCGACTTGCCACCCTGCATCATGCCGGCGACGGCGACCGACATCTGGCGCAAGGTCCACAGGCGCGCGACCAGGCGGCCCAGGATGGCGCTGGCGCGCTTGGCGGGCTGGCGGCCCAGCACGCGGACCAGCTCGCGCAGGACGTAGAAATTCTGCATGAAGCGCTCGGGGCCGGAGCGCTCGAAGGCGAGCTCGCTCGTCACCTGCAGCCAGCCGTCACCCTCGTTGCCTATAAGGCAGCTCTCGGGGATGAAGGCGTCGTTGAACGTCACCTCGTTCCAGTCGTGGCGGCCAGCGAGATTTATGATCGGCCGGATGGTGATGCCCGGCGTCTTGAGGTCGACCAGGATCTGGCTCAGCCCCTTGTGACGGTCGCCGTGCTGGCCCGAGGTGCGCACCAGCGCGATGCAGTAGTTGTTGCGATGCGCGCCGGAGGTCCACACCTTGGTGCCGTTGACCTTGAAGCCGCCCGGCACCGGCTCGGCGCGGGTGCGCACCGAGGCGAGGTCCGAACCGGAGTCCGGCTCGCTCATACCGATCGAGAAGTAGCATTCGCCCGCGGTAATGCGCGGCAGGATGGCCTGGCGCTGCTCCTCGCTGCCGAAGCGCAGCAGCAGCGGGCCCGATTGGCGATCGGCCACCCAGTGCGCGCCGGCGGGCGCGCTGTTGCCCAACAGCTCCTCGGTGACGACGTAGCGGTCGAGGAAGCTCCGCTCGCTGCCGCCGTACTGCTTGGGCCAGGTGATGCCGATCCAGCCCTTCTTGCCCAGCGCCTTGCTGAACTCCGGCGAGAACGTGTTCCAGCTCGCGAAGCGGTCCTCTGTCTTGAAGCGGGGCAGCGTCTCCTTGAGGAAGGCGCGGACCTCCCCGCGCAACGCCTCGGCCTCGTCCGGCAGATGAAACGGCGGGAATTCGAGCTTGGGGATGGACATCGTCATCTCGGCTGTTGGATGCCCCTTCTCTGTCGGCTAATCCTAGACCGCGCAACCAGGGAGTTTCGAGGGACGAATGCCCCGCCGTGCGACCCGCCCACCGCCGCTCCTGGCGGAATTCGATGACGAGGAGCGCGAGGCCGTGCTCTCAGCCAACCGCGCCTTCTACCGCGCCTTCAGCGAGCGCGACGCCGAGGCAATGGACCAGATCTGGGCGCCGACCGGCGCCGTGGTCTGCCTGCATCCCGGCCAGACGCCGCTGCACGCCCGGGCCGAGATCATGGCAAGCTGGCGCGCCATCCTGCGCCATCCCGAGGCGCCCAAGGTGCGTTGCGTAGGTGAATGGGTGACGGGGCGTCCCGGGCTCGCCATCGTGGTGTGCCGCGAGATCCTGCCCGAGGGCCAGCTCATGGCCACCAACACGTTCGCGCGACTGAGCGAAGGCTGGCGCATGATCGGCCATCATTCCGGGCCGGTACCGCCGATCGAGACCGAACGCACGCAGGCGGCGTCCGTCTCGGCGCCGACGCGCGACCGACGCAAGCTGCATTAGCGTGCGGCGATGACTAGCGCGTGATCGGCCCGTCCTTGCGCAACAACGGCGCCAGCCGGTCATAGGACACATAGACCTCGTACGGACCGGACGCATAAGGTCCGACATCATAGGCGTTGAAGATCACCTCCAGCCGGTTGGCGTGCCAGCAGTAGCGGCCGGGCTCGCGCAGGAGCTTGGCGAGGCTGGCGGGCTCCAGCGCTTCGTCGAAGCCGGGCTTGTCGACGAACTGCTTCTTGAGGTCGGCGCCGACGATCTCGACCATGGTATTGAGCCACTTGTCGCCCGCCGCAAACACGCCGCCCGGACCCTCGATCTTGCCCGTGCGCAGATCGACCAGCGTGCAGGCGGTGGCACCGAAGCCGTGCGCGCCGCCGCTGTAGCCGTAGAAATCCACCGCGACGGTGACGGCATTGGCGCTCGGCCGATAGATCTTGAAGCCCTGCTCGTAGGTCCAGCCCTGCTCGCGGTCGAGCCCGGAATCGGCCTGAGGCGTGGCGTCGGCGACGGCCTTCTTCGCGGCATTGGCGAAGCGCGCATTGACGGCCGTGAAGTCGGCGGAGGTGCCGTCGAATTTCGGATAGCTGATGTCGTAGGAATAGGTGATCTTGCCGAGCTTGGCGTTCTTGGAGAGCGACTGCTCGCTGATGAAAGGATAGATGCCCTCGGCCGATGCCCGCAGATTCGTCGTCCGCGCGGCGTAGCGTCTCGTCAGGCAAGGCGCGATGCCGTCGGTGTCGGCGGCGCAGCCGCGGTTGCGATCGCCCAGCCAGCGCACCTGCTCCTTCTCGAGGTTTTCCTTGGCCGCACCGCTCAGCTTGGCGGCGAGTGCGGCATAGGCCGCCGCCATCTCACGGTCTGCCTTGGCGAGCTTGGGATCCTTGCAGATCGTCCGCTCGACGTCGTTCGAGGCTTTGGCGCACTCGAAGCTCGGTCCGTTCTGGGCGAATGCCGGGACGGCGGACACGAGAGCCACCGACGCGATCAGGGCAAGGCGAACAAGTCGGGTCATGGTTCAGCGTCCTCCAAGCGGACCGTCGGTGCGAAGCAACGGCTTCAACGCGGCGTAGGGTATCTCGACAGCATAGCCTCTCATGTGGAGGCCCATGGCGACCTCGGGAAGATACAATACGAGCTCGTCGTCTTCGAACAGATAGTCCGCTGGTTTCAATCTGTTGAATATATCCGCCAGGTCGGCAGGCTTCTGGCCGCGGCGCATGTCGAGGAAGTCCTTGGTGATTTCTGCATCGACCAGCTCGAGCAACCGCGCTCGCCATTCTCCGCCCGGCTTGAAAACGTCCTCGGGAGGAATGCCCCGGCCTGTGCGCAAGTCGACAAGGCTACCCGTGTTCGAAATGTCGATGTTCAGCCCCGACATCTCGCTGTGGACCCAAACGGAAACAACGTCACGGTTGAGTCGGAAGAGGTCGAAGGTCTGATCGTAGCCGACGTTGAACTCGGACTGGACGAGATCGTCGACGGCATCGCGCGCAGGGTCGGCAAAGCTTCGGTTGACGGCCGTGAAATCAGCCGATGGCGAGTCGAATTGCGGATAGCTGACATCGATGGCGTAGGTCCTGTGCTTCAGCTTGCCGGATTTGACGATGGCCTGCTCGCTGATGAAGGGATAAGGCCCATCGGCAAACAGCCTGAGCTTGGCGGCGCGCGTTTGGTAGCGGGACGCCAGACAATCGGCCTTCCGGGCCGCGTTTGCGTCGCACGCCCGACGATTGGCATGCCAGCGCTCCTGGTCCCGCTCGAGGTGGAGCTTGGCGGCCCCCGTCAATTTGCCGAGCAGCGCTCCGTAGGCGGCGACCATCTCGTGCTCGGCGGCGGAGATCTTGGCACTGTCCTGGGCAAAGGCCGGCGCGGCGGCCAGCGCTGCAAGCAACACGGCCGCAAGAAGCCTCACGACCTCCTCCACGCCCGCAGGCGCCGCACCGCCTCTTCCATTTCGGCGGTCGAGCCGGCGAAGGAGATGCGCAGGGTGCCAGCCCCCCGCGCGCGGTCGAAGTCGACGCCCGGCGTCGCGGCCACGCCGGTCTCGCCCAGCATGCGCCGGCAGAAGTCGCGGCTGTCGTTGGTGAGATGCGCCACGTCGCAATAGAGATAGAACGCCCCCTCGGCCGGCGCGAAGCGGTCGAAGCCCGCCGACGGCAGGCCGGCTAGCAGCAGGTCGCGGTTGGTGCGGTAACGTCGGACGTGACCGTCGAGTTCGTCGCGGCCGTCGAACGAAGCGAGCGCGGCATGCTGGCTGAGCGTCGGCACGGAAATGAAGAAATTCTGGCTGAGCCGCTCGATGGGCCGAATCAGGTCGGTCGGCACGACCAGCCAGCCGACCCGCCAGCCGGTCATGGAGAAGTATTTCGAGAAACTGTTGACCACGATGGCGGAATCGGAGACCTCGACCGCCGATACCGTGTCGCCCTCGTACACGATGCCATGATAGATCTCGTCGGAGATCAGCCGCACACCGTTTGCAGTGCACCAGTCGGCCAGCGCCTTCATCTCGGCATGCCCGACCATGGTGCCCGTCGGGTTGGACGGGCTGGCGACGATCAGCCCGTCAAGGCGACCAGCCTTCTTCAAGGCCTCGACCGTCGGCTGGAAGCGGTCGGCTGCCGAGGTCGGCAGGTCGACCGCCTCGAGATTGAGCGCCGTCAGGATGTTGCGGTAGGCGGGATAGCCGGGCGCCGCCAGCGCCACCCGATCGCCGGCATCGAAGCTCGCGAGAAACGCCAGCGGGAAGCCGCCCGACGAACCGGTCGTGACGATCACGCGGTCGGACGAGACCTCGACGCCGTAGGCGTCACGGTAATGGCGCGCGATGCGCTGGCGCAGCGCGGGCATGCCTAGCGCCGCGACATAGCCGATGCGGTCGGTATCGAGGGCGGCGTGGGCGGCGGCCAGCGCCGCCTTCGGCGCGGGCGTGCTGGGCTGGCCGACCTCGAGATGGATGACGGTATCGCCGGCCGCTTCCTTCTCGGCGGCGGCGGCCATCACATCCATGACGATGAACGGATCGACCGCGCCGCCACGGCGCGAGAGCTTGCCCGACACCGGCCGCGCCTAGCGGATGACGGCGAGCAGCGCGAGCCCCGTACCGGCCGGATCGATCGCACTTCGGCAAGTCGCGGCGCTGCTGCGCAGCCCCGACGGGCAGATGATGGCGTTGACGGTGCCGCCCTGCCCGCCTCGGGCGTTCAGCACGGCAACGAGGTCCTTTTCTTCCTCCACCGTCGCGCGGGCGACCGCACCGGTCGCCTGGGCTGCTGTCGGAGCGCCGCCGCCAGCGCCGGCGAAGGTGAACTCGCCGTTGTTGGCGCTGGCGATGATCATCGGACTGACGGATCCCGCATCGGGAGTGGCCGCACCGAGCAGCACGCCGGTGCCGGGCACGATCGCCCGCGCGCCGAAGAGCTGACCCATCGACAGGGTACAGGCGACGGCCCCTGCCTTGCTGTCGACGGCGACCAAGCCGGAAAATCCGCCGGAATCGGTCGGCGCCGGGCCGCCCGGCGCCTGGCCTTTCCAGCCGGCCAACACCGCGGCGCCGGCGGCGGGCGGCGGCGCGACATAGACCTTGCGGCGGCCATACGACTCGGTGGTCGGCGGCCCTGACTGCGGCACGGCGTTGCGCAACGCTTCGAGCGGTAGGTTGCCGCCCATTTGCGACACCTGTTCGGATATTGTGCGCGCCAGCGCGCCCTGGAAGAACTCGCCGCCGCCGCGCTGGCGGATCGCGCCCAGCGTCCCCGCGAGATCGCCCTGTGTCCAGACATCGCCTTCCGTCACGATTCCGCCGGAGCTCTTGCCGAAGATACGCCGAGTCTCGCGGTCGTTGCCCAGCAGGGAGGCGCCGGCCTGCAGGTCGCGCGACAATGCGCGCGACACCGGCACGCCGAAGCGGGCCAGCCGCTCAGCCGGCGCGACCGTCTGTTCCCAGCGCAATTGGCCATGGCGGATGTGCATCAGCATGACGCCACGAACGCCCGACGGCACGCTGAACGGCTGACCATTGACGGTGCCTGGGGCCGCGATCGGCGGGAAGACGAAGGCCTCGGCGGCCTTGGTCTTGTCGTCATGCACGATGCAGGCGCCGGAAGCGCCCAGCCCTGCCGCCGACGGCAAGGTTACCGCGAGTGCAAAATACATGGCGGTCGCAGCGTCGGTGGCATTGCCGCCGCTTTGCAGGATGTCGCGCCCGATCTCGGCAGCCCGGCTTTCGTCGGCCGACACGGCGGCGAACGACCCCGAGGCGACGATGGCCGACAGGCCCATCTTGCCCGGCCGATATCCGGCAGGATTGGCCGCGTTGGCAGCAGCATCGCTGTCCCGGTCCGTCTCACTTCTGCCACATGCACCCAGCAAAAGCACGGCCGCCAGCGCCAGGTTGCGCAATTGACGCGGCCGCCCGGCGTTTCTAGCCTGCCAGGACCCTGTGCCGACCGTGTTCAGACGCATCATCACCCTCTTCAGTCTGGCGCTCTTCGCGCTGGCGCCGCTTCGTGCCGCGAGCGCGCAGCAAGGTCAACGACTCAATCTCATCCGCGACGCCGAGATCGAGAACGACATCCGCACCATGGTCATACCGATCTGGAAAGCGGCCGGTCTCGACCCCAATGGCGTCGAGATCATGCTCGTCCAGGACAACACGCTCAACGCTTTCGTGGCGGGTGGCCAGCGGATCTTCATCAATACCGGTCTGATCATGCGGACCGAGACGCCCAACCAGCTGATCGGCGTGCTGGCGCACGAAAGCGGCCACATCGCCGGCGGCCATCTGGCACGCATGCAGGAGGAGCTGCGTGCCCTCACCACCTTGCAGATTCTCGAGATGATCCTGGCGGGTGGCGCCATGGCGGGCAGCGCGGTGTCGGGCGGCAGCGCCGGCCGAGGCGGTCCGACGACGGGTGTCGGCACCCCCAACGCGCCGGGGTCGCTGCTGTCGTTCCTGCGCTACACGCAGACCCAGGAGAACTCGGCGGATCAGGCCGCCGTCACCTTCCTGCAGCGCACCGGCCAGTCGCCCAAGGGCGCGGTCGACTTCCTGCGCGTGCTGCAGCGGGAGGAGCGCATGGCGATCAGCCAGCGCGACCCCTACCTGTCGACCCATCCGCTGACCCCGGACCGCATCGCGGCGTTCGAGGAAGCGGCGGCGCATTCGCCCTACATCAACAAGCCGGATTCACCGGAATTCCTCATGATGCACCACCGCATCGTGGCCAAGCTGATGGGCTTCATCACCCCCGATTCGGCGCTGCAGCACTTCGCCGAAGCTGACCGATCGGTGCCGGCGCGCTATGCGCGCGCCATCGCCTGGTATCGCAAGGGCGCCCTCGGATCGGCGCTGCTCGGTATCGACGGTCTTATCAAGGAATATCCCAACGATCCCTACTTCAACGAGGTGCGCGGCCAGATGCTGTTTGAGAACGGGCACACCGCCGACGCCGTGGTTTCCTATCGCCGCGCCGTCCAGCTTCTGCCGAGTTCGGCCGTCATCAAGATCGACTTTGCACGCGCCCTGCTCGAGACCAACAATGCCGACAATGACCGCGAGGCCGTGCGCAATCTCGAACTGGCAAGGCAGCAGGAATCCGACTCGTTCGACCTGTGGCGGTTGATGGCGTCCGGCTATTCAAGGCTCAACAATCCCGGTATGACATCCCTCGCCCGCGCCGAGATGGCGATCCTGCGCGGCCAGCGCGCCGAGGCGCAGGCTCATGCCGACGCCGCCGTGCGACAGTTGCAATCCGGCACGCCGGCCTGGCAGCGCGCCCAAGACATCAAGGCCTATATCAACACGCGGCCGGGCAAGGGCCGATAGTTTTGGAGATCACCACCATGCGTTCGGTCCTTTTGCTCATCTGTGCCGGCCTGCTGGGCGTCGGCGCACTCCTTGCCGTCTGCACGATCGAGCCCGTCCGGCTTGCCGCCGCACCGGCGGCGGTTCCCGTCGACAAGGCGGCGCTCGGCAAGAACATCCGCGAATACCTGATCGCCAACCCCGAAGTGCTGGTCGAGGCGATGCAGGAGCTGGAGCGCAAGCAGGACGGCCAACAGAGCGTCGCTGCGCAGAAAGCCGTCCAGGAGAACCAGGCCGAACTGTTCCGCGACGCCGACAGCCCGGTCGGCGGCAACCCCAACGGCGACGTCGTCATCGTCGACTTCAACGACTACCAGTGCCCCTATTGCAAGAAGGCCCACAAGGCGATGAAGTCGGTGGTCGCCGCCGACGGCAAGGTGAGGATCATCTACAAGGACCTGCCGATCCTGGGCGAAGCCTCGAAGATCGCCGCCGTTGCCGCACTTGCGTCGGTCAAGCAGGGCAAGCACCAGGCATTCCACGACGCTCTGATGGAATTCACCGGCAAGCTCGACCGCGACAAGATCTTCGAGATCGCGGCCTCGGTCGGGCTCGACCGCGCCCAGCTCGAGAAGGATATGGAAGATCCCAAGCTGAAGCAGCACATCGAACGCAACCTCGAACTGGCGAGCGCCCTTGGCATACGCGGCACGCCCGCCTTCGTGATCGGCACGCAGTTCGTGCCCGGCGCCGTCGATGCCGCCGCGCTCAAGCAGTTGATCGCCGACGCCCGCAAGAGCTAGCGCGGCGGCACCCAAGTCGCTGAAAGGCCGAGGAGGCGCACGAGATCGGCGCCGGGCTTCGTGAGAGGCTGAAACCGTGCGATGTCGATCGGCGGGTCAGGCTTGGCATCGAGCGTGAGCGTGCCGCCGCGCTCGATGAACCGCCCGATGGTGTCGAGCAGCTTCGTCATGTCCTCCGATATCAGAATGCCGGCCGGCCGGTAGCGGCGTATCTCGCCCGCCAGATTGGATCTCGTTTCCGAGACCGGCTTGCCGGTCACCGCCGACAGCGCCTTCAGGCTGCGCTCGAGCAGGCTCTTGTCGGCGAGGACCAGCTTCATCTCACCCAGGCCCGCATGCGACTCGTTGAGCGCGAGAAGGTCGCCGTCATCGATCGCACGCCAGAATGGCGGGTCGACATCGACGACCCTGGCGGTCAGATCGATTGCTCCCAGGTCCGGCCCGACCAGCGCGCAGCGGTCGAGGGTGAGCTCGCCCTTGGCGCGGTCGTCGGTGCCGGCGCAATCGAGGCCGAGCTTCACCTCCTTGAGGCCCATCGACTGCAGGGCGAGGCGCGTCTGCAGGCCTTGCAGGCCGCGCAGCGGCGGCGCCAGCACGAAGCCTTCGACGCGCGTGCGCGAGCGGCTGAGCTTGTCGCCCTCGCGCACCGTCTCGAGACCGACGCTGCCGAGCGAGATGCCGTAGCGCGCCAGCATCTCGCCGGAGAAACCCGAGGCGTTGAAGCTGTCGACGGGAACCCGCCCGATCGGCGCGCCGGGTTGCCATTTGTCCGACGAAAGGGCCGCGATCACGCGGGTCATATCGATACCGGCCGACTTGATGTCGGCGATCTTGTAGAGCGGCGCCGGGTCGTCCTTCGCCGTGGCCTCGAGGCTGCTCACCGTCAGCGAGGCGATGCGTCCCCGCTCATAGCGATCGACGACAGCCGAGGCCGCGCCGAACGTGTCGTTCGAGCCGGGCAGCGAGGACAGGACGTTGCGCTCGTCGAGACGACGTATCGTGAGCGCGCCCAGGGCGCGGGCGACCAGGACCTGGAATTTGTAGCCGCCCTGGTACCTGCCGTCGTAGCGTGCCAGATCGAAGCCCTCCATGACGAGCGAGCCCATGCTCCAGCCGCTGGCGGTCGTGCTGTCGACCAGACGAACATCGCGGAGTTCGATGCGGTCGGCCTGCAGCGGATCGCCCCAGTCGAAGCCGGCCAGCGGGGTGCGGCCGCGTATAAGCTCGCCGAGCGGCCAGGCGAGCCCCGAGGCCTCCCAGCGGCCGACGCTCAGCGCCGCATCACCGGTCGACTTGAGGTCGAGCAGCGCGACGCGGCGCTCGAACAACCCGACCTCGACGGTGCCGACTTTCGTCGTCCCGTCGCGCTCGATCTCCGTCTTGATGCTGGCCGCCGCGTGGCTCTCCACGATCGGCACGGCCGCGACGGCCGCGCCGGCGAGTACGACGACGGCGAGCGCCGCGATGACCTTCTTGTTCACGCTTCGGCGTCCGGTTGCCTGGAGGGTTGGGCGGCGTCGAAGGCCGGCTGCTTCATGCAGGTGGCGTATATGCGCTGGATGGTCGGGTATCTCGTCATGTCGACCTTGAAGCGCGCGGCGTTGAAGACCTGCGGCACCAGGCAAAGATCGGCCAGGGTCGGGCGGTCGCCGTGGCTGAAGCTGCCGGTCTTGCGGTCCTTCGCGATCGAGGCCTCGTAGGCATCGAAGCCAGTCTCGATCCAATGGCGCGACCAGGCGAAGGCGCTCTCCTCGGTCTGGCCGAATTTATCGCGCAGGTAGCCCATCACCCTGAGGTTCTGGATGGGATGGATATCGGCGGTCGTGATCAGCGCCAGCGCCCGCACCTGCGCCCGGTCGACCGGATCCCGGGGCAGCAGCGGCGGTTCGGGATGCGTCTCCTCGAGATATTCCAGGATGGCGAGGGACTGGGTGAGAACCTCTCCCGAATCGAGCACCAGCGTGGGCACGAGCTTCTGCGGATTGAGCGCGGCATAGTCGGGCGCCGCCTGCTCGCCCTTGCGCAGATGGCGCGAGGCGTGCTCGACCGCGATGCCCTTGAGATTGAGCCCGATACGCACGCGAAACGCCGCCGATGAACGAAAATAGCCGATAAGCTTCATGACCGCCTCCGCGGCCACCTTAGCACGGCTCAGCCGGGCGGCGTGTAGCGCACGACTTTCTGATCGATCGCGCCGAAGATCGACTTGCCGAGTGCATCGAACATCTCGATGCGGATGCGATCGCCGAACTTCATGAACGGTGTGAGGGCTTTGCCGCTTTCGATGGTCTCGCGCACGCGACGCTCGGCAATGCAGGAACAGCCCACCGCAGCGTCGCGGTTGGCGACGGTGCCCGAACCCACGATGGTGCCGGCTTCGAGCGTCCGTGTCTTGGCGGCATGGGCAATCAGCTGGCCGAAGTCGAACGTCAGGTCGGTGGCGGCATTGGGATGGCCGAACTCCTTGCCATTGAGGGTCGAGATCAGCGGCAGGTTGAGCCTTGCGCCGTTCCAGGCATCGCCCAGTTCGTCGGGCGTGACGGCGACCGGGGCGAAGGCGGTGGCGGGCTTGCCGTGGAAGAAGCCGAAGCCCTTGGCCAGTTCGCCAACGATGAGGTTGCGCAGCGACACGTCGTTCAGGATCGTCACCAGCTTGATGTGCTTGCGCGCCGCTTCGGGCGAGACGGCCATCGGCACGTCATCGACAATGACGCCGACCTCGCCCTCGAAGTCGATGCCCCAGGCCTCGTCGCCGGCCTCGATCTCGTCATTGGGCCCGATGAAGGAGTCGGATCCACCCTGATACATCAGCGGATCAGTCCAGAAGGAGGGCGGCATCTCCACGCCGCGCGCCTTGCGGACCAGCTCGACATGGACGACGTAGGCCGAGCCGTCGGCCCATTGGAAGGCACGCGGCAGGGGCGCCGCGAGCGCCGTCGTTTCGAGCGCGAAGGAGCCCGGCGCCTTGTCGTCGGCGAGCTGCTCGGCCAGGGCCCGGAGTTTCGGTGCTGCCACGGCCCAGTCGTCGAGCGCCTTCTGCAGGGTCGGCGCGACATTGGTCGCCCGCACTGCCCGCGTGAGTTCGCGATCGACCACGATCAGCGTGCCGTCGCGGCCGCCTTCCTTCAACGAAGCCAGTTTCATTGTTCCCTTCCCCTCCTCGTCATCCCGAGCGGAGCCGCCCAAGGGGCGGCGTAGTCGAGGGACCTCTTCTTGTCGATGCGACCGCCAGAATAGGTCCCTTGTGTACGGCGGCTTTGGCAGGATGTGCGAACGGGCGACTGCTTCCAACAGCCGCCCGTCGCCAGATCTGAGCCCGTAGGTCCCCAAGGCGTGAAGCCTGAAGT
>Ga0193729_1001540_pt1 | contig 11745 bp, 9 predicted proteins | sample U1c2metaG_FD_143036 | JGI IMG/M metagenome (GOLD analysis project Ga0193729, IMG submission 143036) | Soil microbial communities from a riparian zone of the East river system, Colorado, United States - U1c2 | ecosystem: Environmental > Terrestrial > Soil > Riparian zone | place: USA: East River... | reverse complement strand
TGCGACAACTTCCGTCGGCGCGCCTTTTGTGTTAATAGCGAAATACTCTCCCGGTTGAAGCACACAAGCTGCAATCATCGCCATTAGGGCAACGATCATTTCTGTCACCATCGCGCCATAGCCGATGCTGCGTATTCGGGATTCGCGTGTGATCATTTTCGGCGTCGTGCCAGAAGCGATGAGAGAATGAAACCCGGAGACTGCGCCGCAGGCGATGGTGATGCATACAAAGGGGAAAACTGGACCCGCAAAGACGAGGCCGCTGCCGTCGATGAATTTTGTAATCGCCGGCATTTGCAATGTCGGATTGATCAGCATCACAGCCGCCGCAAGCAAGGCGACGGTGCCTAGTTTCAAGAACGTGCTGAGGTAATCGCGCGGAGTCAGCAGCATCCACACGGGCAGGATCGAAGCCGCGAGCCCATAAATCATGATGGCCCACGCCAGCCATTTCTGATCGTGACGGAACCAGCTTTCAATTGCGGGAAAATGCGCGAGGAATTGCCCGCCCCAGACGCCAAACGCCAGACCGAGCAAACCGAAGATCGTGACCGCCGTCACGCTCACCTTCCCCGTGCGCAATCCGATTCCCATGACCAGCGCGATTGGAATCGTCGTCGCTATGGTGAACACCCCCCAGGGACTTTCCGCGAGAGCTTGCACGACAACGAGCGCGAGAACAGCCAGCAAGACAATCATGATCGCCAGGACACTGACCAGAGCGAGCAGACCCACGCCGGGCCCGATCTCCTCTCTTACCATTTGCCCAAGCGTTTTGCCGCCTCGGCGGATTGACGCAAAAAGAACAATCATGTCGTGAACACCGCCGCCGAGCGTTGCTCCGATCAAAATCCAGAGAGTACCAGGAAGGAAACCGAACTGCGCTGCGAGTACGGGCCCAACCAAGGGTCCCGGACCGGCAATGGCCGCAAAGTGATGACCGAAAACCATCCAGCCGTTTGTTGGCACATAATCCTTGTTGTCGTTTTGCACCACCGCCGGTGTGGCACGCTGCTCGTTGAGCACCAGCACTTTTGTGGCCAGCCATTTGCTGTAAAAACGATAGCTGATCGACAACGCGCAAAATCCAGCGGTAACGATCCACAGTGCGCTGATATGTTCGCCGCGAGATAACGCCAGCATCGCCACTGCCCACGTGCCCAACGCCGCTACGGCGAACCAAAGCAGCTTTTTCCACAAACTCATTCTGTTCGCAGTTTAATTGAAATTGTTGCGCTCCGCTACAAGGTGTGATCTTTCTTCAGGTGCGATTTCGACATAAAATACGCAAGCTTGTAGATGGCCGGAGCCTGGTCAGCGCGAGGAAACATACGCTCAGACTTCTCCGAACCGGTCGATTCCCGCTGAACAAGAAACGGGTTATCGAAACAATCGATCCGGTTGCCTTCGACCAGATTCGCAAGCGATACGCGGTCGCAAATCCCGGCGCAGACTGGCCGAAATATCTCGATCTCGACCGCTGGATCGGAATCAACATTCGGCGAATTCGCCAGGTCGAACTCGATTTGGCGCGCCCCAAGCGCATTCTCGATCTTGGCTGCGGCGCAGGATATTTCCTCTACATAGCCCAACTGCTGGGTCATTCCGGGCTCGGTCTTGATATGGACCGTTTGTCCATGTTCCGGGAAGTTACACGTCTGCTCGGGGTCCGCCGTGTAGTCAAGCGAATCGAAGCTTTTCGGCCGTTGCCCGATTTTGGGCAAAAATTTGATTTCATCACAGCTTTCATGATTTGCTTCAACAACCACAAAATGCCGGACCTCTGGAAGGTGCCGGAATGGGAATTCTTTCTGGATGACCTGACAAAGCATCTCACGCCACGCGGCCGAGTCTGGCTCGAACTAAATCAGGAATATGACGGGTCCTTCTACACGCCTGAACTAAAGGAATTCTTTCAAAAGCGCGGCGCCAGGATTAACGAGCAGAAAGTGATCTTTAATTCAGGCCTTCGCGCGCGTGTTTCAACTTCTCCAGTTGCACGCTGAAACCCTTCAGTCGCTGACGATGTTCTTCAACGATCGCCGCGGGGGCTCGGTCGACGAACGATTTATTTCCCAATTTTTCCTCGACCGCGCGCATTTCGACTTCGATTCTTGTAATTCCCTTATCCAGTCGCTGCTGTTCCCCTGCTCTATCGGCTGCGGCGACCGTCAGAAAGATCTCGCCTAGTGGCGTAACCGCGACCGGGTTTCCGGCTGGCGCTTGATATTTCGGATCCAGCTCCACTTCTTCGGCATTCAATAACCGTGTCAGCGTCGGAATCTGGCTGGAAATTAATTTCTCATCTGTGCGTAAGATAAATCGTATCTTCCTGTTTGATGGAAGCTTAGACTCCGCTCTTAGATTCCGCCCCGCTTGGATCGTTTGGTAGATCATCGAAACAAGGTCGCGTTTGGCCGCAAGATCAGAGGCGCTAGCCAATGCCATCGCTTTCGGCGGCGCGGCAAACTGAATCGAATCTTTCCCAAAGCCCATCAGCGCCCAGAGTTCTTCGGTAATGTGTGGCATGAAGGGATGCAGCAGTCGCAATATCGCGGAAAGCACAAAGTCCATTACCGCCAGTGCAGATTTCTTCTTCGCCTCGTCGCTACCGAAGATTTCCGTCTTGGCGGCTTCGACGAACCAGTCGCAGTAATCGCTCCAGACAAAGTCGTAAAGGCGTTGTGCGACCGTGTTGAACTGATATTCGCGGTAAGCGGCTTCGATTGTGTCGATCGTTTCGTTCAAGCGGGCGAGCAGTTCCAAGGCGTAGATCGATACCGTCTCGTTGTCGATTTTTGGAGCAACCTCGCTCGGTCCATGCATTTGCCGGAAGCGAGCGACATTCCAAAGTTTCGTCGCGAAGTTTCGACCTTCTTCGATTTGTTTTTCATCGAAGCGAATGTCCTGGCCTCTGGGAGCGATGCGCATCAGGCCAAAGCGCAGCCCGTCAGCGCCATATTTCTCGATCAATTCGAGCGGATCGGGTGAGTTACCCAGGGACTTCGACATCTTCCGGCCGAGCTTGTCGCGAATGAGGCCTGTAAAATAAACGTCGCGAAACGCAATATTGTCCTCAACGCCGTCTGATTTGCCTGGCTTGAACTCCAACCCCGCGATAATCATGCGCGCCACCCAAAAGAAAATGATGTCCGGCGCCGTCACGAGCGCGCTCGTCGGATAAAATTTTTTCCGCGTCTCTTCATCCATCGTTTCATAAGCCCAAAGCCACGATGAAAACCACGTATCGAGTGTGTCGGGGTCTTGGAGCCAGCCTTCGCCTGGCGATTCGAGCTGCACGCGAATGTCTTTTTTTTCTGTGGGAGCCGTGTCGGCCGGGCTCGTTTGGTTCGCAGGCGACACGCCTGCCTCTACAGTTTGGGATTTCCGGTACCAAGCCGGTATCCGGTGCCCCCACCACACCTGGCGGCTGATGCACCAATCGCGAATGTTCTCCAGCCATCGTGCGTAAACTTTCTCCCAATGCGGGGGGAAGAATCGGATCAGGTGATCACGCACCACGGCCAGGGCCTCTTTTGTTTTTGGGTAACGCAAAAACCATTGTTCGCTGATGCGGGGCTCAATCGGCACATCGCTGCGATCGCTGAATCCAACATTGTTTTCATACGCCTCCGTCTTCGCGAGCGCTCCCATCGCCTGCAATAACTCCGCTGCTTTTTCCCCGAGCTTGAATCGATCGAGTCCGTCCAACTCTCGAACCGCCGGACAATTAATCCGACCATCAGGATGTAGCACATCGACAATCGGCAGGTGATGGCGTTGGCCAATCTCGAAATCCAGCGCGTCGTGCGCGGGCGTGACTTTCAAGACGCCGGTGCCGAATTCCGGATCGATTGCTTCATCGGCGATAATCGGAATTTTCTCACGTGCCAGTGGACGCCAGGCGTGTTTACCCAGGAGATCGGCGTATCGCTGATCACCTGGATGAAAAGCCATCGCAGTGTCGGCCATGATGGTTTCGGGTCGCGTAGTTGCGACTTCCAGGAAACGCCCGGGCTCCTCCACAATCTCGTAGCGCACGAAGTAGAGGTTTCCCTTCTGTGGCTTGGAAATCACTTCTTCGTCCGACACCGCAGTCTGGGCAGCCGGATCCCAGTTGATCATGCGGCGACCGCGATAAATCAGCCCTTTCCGATAAAGATCGACAAAAACTCTTTGGACAGCCGCAACGTACGCGTCATCGAGCGTATAGCGCTCGCGCGACCAGTCGCAGGAACAGCCTAACCGTTTAAGCTGTTCGATGATGATGCCGCCATGTTTATCCTGCCATTCGAGCACGCGACGCAAGAACTCTTCGCGGCCGAGATCATGCCGCGTTTTGTTTTCTGTTCGCCGCAGATGTTTCTCGACTGCCGTTTGCGTACCGATTCCCGCATGATCCACGCCCGGCAGCCAAAGGACCTCAAAGCCCCGCATTCGCGCGCGTCGCGCAAGAATGTCCTGAATGGAGTTGTTGAGCACGTGGCCAAGCGTAAGCACTCCGGTAATGTTTGGCGGGGGCATCACGATAGAGAACGGCGGCTTCGACGAATTCGGATCCGCAACGAAATCGCGATTTTCCATCCACCGCTGATACCATTTCGGTTCAACCGACTTTGGATCGTATCTCTTCGGAAGTTCTGCCATTGCGATCAATCATCCAAAGGCGGGGCGCGTTTGCAAATCGACCAACGCATCCTGCGCAGGATATTCCGCCTCTCCCTTGGTGAAGGGAGAGGACTAAGGTGAGGGATCGCTCACATGTCATCAAACAACCCTCACCCCTGCCCTCTCCCTTCAAAAGGGAGAGGCGACACGTAGTTGCGGCGCGGCTTCGCTGCGATGAGTTTCCTCGCTGCATGAGTGATTCGCGCCCAATCGGCGTCTTCGATTCTGGCATCGGCGGCCTCACCGTTGTGAAGGCACTCCGCGATTTGCTGCCAAACGAAAACATTTTTTATCTCGGCGACACGGCGCGTGTTCCTTATGGCCCGAAGAGCCCCGAAACCGTGCAGCGCTACGCCGTGGAACTGGCGGGAATGCTGATGCAAAAAAACGCAAAGGCGCTGGTTGTCGCGTGTAATACGGTTTCATCAGTCGCGCTGCCGTTGCTAATAAAGAAGTTCTCTGTGCCCGTGATCGGGGTAATCGAGCCGGGAGCGCGAGCTGCGTTGCAGGCGACACGTAACCGGCACATCGGCGTGATCGGAACTCGTGCGACGATTCGCAGCGGCGCGTACGAAAATGCGCTGCGCGCGGCCGACAACAATGTGCGCGTGAGCAGTCGCGCATGTCCGTTGCTCGTCCCGTTAATCGAAGAAGGGCTGCTCGCTGACGATGTGACGGACCGAATGATTATGCGCTATCTCGAACCCCTGCTTGCTGATGGGATCGACACACTGGTGCTCGGTTGTACGCATTATCCGCTGCTCACCGATGCGATCGCGCGAATGCTCAAACGCCAAGTCATGCTCGTCGATTCCGCGCAAAATTGTGCACGCGCGGTGGAAGGAACGTTGGATCGACATTCACTTCGTGCGGCGCCGCCCAATCGGGGTGAGCTACATGTTGCTCTCACTGACGCGGCCGACAATTTCCTCAACGTCGCCCGCGACGCGCTGCAGTTGAGTTTCGGCGAAATCGAGCTGCAATCTTTGCCCTAGGTTTTGGCAGCCCTTTGGCAACGAGATCGTAGGAATGATCGATCATCTTTCGCACCTCGGGATCAGGAATGTCGCCCTCAATCTCGACGGTGTTCCAGTGTTTTTTATTCATGTGATAACCCGGCGTGACTTGCTCGTAACGATCGCGCAGCTCGAGCGCCAAATCAGGATCGCACTTTAGGTTCACAGTGGTCGGCACTTCGTCCAGAGCTGCTAATGCGAACATTTTACCGCTGACTTTGAACACGAGAACATCGGGCCCGAATGGCGTGCCCTCGGTCGCGCAAGGTTTGCTCAGACAGTATTCGCGGAACTGCGCGAGATCCATCAGGCGAGCCGTTCGCGTAAGATTGCCGGCAGATCTTGAATTGCAACGCGCTCTTGTTTCATCGAATCGCGATCGCGCAACGTTACTGTATCGCGCAGCGCCGGATCTTTTTCCCCCAGCGTCTCGAAATCAACCGTGATCCCGAAGGGCGTACCAATTTCATCCTGACGCCGATACCGACGGCCGATGGCTCCGCTCTCATCATAGAAAACAGTCATATGCGGCCGCAAAAGAGCGACGACCTCTTTTGCTTTCGCGACCAGTTGCGGGTTGTTCCTGAGCAACGGGAACACACCGCATTTAACCGGAGCAACCCGCGGATGAAAACGTAGGACTACGCGGGTCTCCATTTTTCCTTTTTCATCTGGCGCATGGTCTTCCGAATACGCTTCACAGATCAATGCCAACACCGTGCGATCGACACCAACACTTGGTTCCACAACGTGTGGAACAAATCGCTGCTTGGTTTCCTCATCAAAGTATTCGAGCGATTTGCCGCTAGCTTTCTGATGCTGCGACAAATCGTAATCCGTCCGATAAGCCACGCCCTCGAGTTCCTGCCGGCCAAACGGGAACTCGTATTCGATGTCGTATGTCCCTTTTGAATAGAACGCGCGCTCCTCATCCGGAACAGTGAAGACATGCAGTTTGTCACGGGCAATGCCGATGTTTTCGTAGAACTTGAGACGCTCTTCCTTCCAATACTCGAGCCACTTCATCCCCTCCTCCGCGCGGCAAAAGTATTCCAACTCCATCTGCTCGAACTCGCGCGACCGGAAAGTGAAATTGCGCGGATTAATTTCGTTACGAAACGCTTTGCCAACCTGTGCGATGCCGAATGGCAGTTTCTTGCGCGAAACTTCCAGGATGTTCTTGAATTGAACAAAAATGGACTGTGCTGTCTCAGGGCGAAGATAGGCGATGGACGATTCGTCCTCCGTCGCGCCAACGCTCGTCTTGAACATTAGATTGAATGGCCGTGGCAGCGTAAGTTCGGCACCGTTTTCTGGATTAAACTGTCGCGTTTCTTTAACTTCCTTCGGCGGAGGCAGAGGAACAACAACAGGAAGGTTCAGTCCTCGTTTCTGATAAAATGCCTGTGCAGTCTTCTTGGCTTTCAATTCCGATTCTCCTGGACGAACCAGTACGCTGAATGCGTCTTTACAAATCGCCCGTTTAGGCACGGAGTAACCGGATGCGAATTCCTCTTCCCAGTGGGACTTTGGGTGTTGACGCAGCAGATCGCCAAGGTGCGAGAAGAAAAGCTCAATCGCCTCAGGGTCCGCTTTAGGCAAGGAAACAGAAAGTTTTCGGCGCTCCACAATGCGTTTCGCTAGATCAAGAGCGTCCGATGATGTGATTGCCGTCTTATTAAATTTGGGTTCTGCATCTGTCTCTGCCACGTGTGCGAGCGCTTGCAGGGCCCTCCCGCTGGGCGCGGCGTCGCGTGCGGACTCGTACGTGAAAATCGTGCCGCTTTGTAGAGGGATTTGGTCAGCCCGAAACCGCTGGTTTGTTAGGCGACAGTCAACCATAGGATCAGAAAATCCTTCGACATGTCCGGATGCCTTTAGCGCGGCGGGATGCGCCAGAATCGATCCGTCCATTCCCACGACGTCGTCGCGCTCATGCACCATTACGCGCCACCAATAGTCCTTCACGTTGCGCTTTAGCTCCACACCGAGCGGTCCGTAATCCCAGACGCCGTTTAGTCCGCCATAGATTTCGCTGGATTGGAAAACGAAACCTCGCCGCTTACACAGGCTCACGATTTTTTCCATGCGCTGCGTGTCGCTCGGCGCGCTCATGGAGACAGTGTTAACCACGGATTACGCGGATGTCGCGGATAATTATTGAGGCTTTGTTGATCCGCGAAGTCCGCGATTTTACGTCTGCGTTTCGACTGTGATTTCGGTCTTCACCGAATTAGCAATGAAACATTGCTCGTGTGCGGTATGATTCATCTCTTCGAGCTCTTGCTCAGTCGGTTGTTTTTCGCCGGAGAACTTCAATCGCTGGTTTAGAGTCACACGCGTAATTGCAAGCCTGCCTTCCGCATTTTTCTCCATGTGGCCGACCGCATCGTCTATATACTCGTCGAGCACAAACTTCTTTTTCGCGGCGATCGCAAGGAAAGTCAGCATGTGGCAACTCGAGAGCGATGCCACAAACGCTTCCTCCGGATCGACAAACTTTGGGTTTCCCAGATAAGCAGGGGCGGCCGATGCTTCCATTTCGTGTCCGCCATCAAATTTCCAAGTGTGATCGCGTGGATATTTCTGATAATCGAACGGCGTGTCGCCGCATTTCCAAGTGAGAGTTATCTTATGTTCCGACATGCTTTTAAATAGAACGCCACGCGCTCAAGGGCAAGCGCAGCTGGTAGCAAAAAATGCGCGATGCTGGTATCGAACCAGCGACCCCTTGCGTGTGAAGCAAGTGCTCTACCACTGAGCTAATCGCGCGTATGGAGATAGCAATTAGAAACAGGGAATTGGAAATTACAAGTCCGGTAGATCCAGGGCGAAATTTCGTGAGCGGTCGCCGCGGCGACAAGTCAGAGGTTCGAACCCTCTATAGCGCGCCGTTGTTTTTATTTGCCCCCAGGGCAAATACCCTGCAGAAATAACACCCTTATGGGCCTGGTGCAGCAAGTTCTCGAAATTGTTAAGAAGCGCAATCCGAATGAGCCTGAGTTCCTTCAGGCAGTAACTGAAGTGCTCGAATCGATCCGTCCGGTCATGCAGCGTCACAAGAAGTATCGAGATGGAAAAGTCCTCGAACGCCTCGTCGAGCCCGAGCGGATGATTCAGTTCCGGGTCCCCTGGATCGATGACAAAGGCCAGATTCAGGTCAACCGCGGTTTCCGGGTGCAGATGAACAGCGCGCTCGGCCCCTACAAAGGCGGCCTGCGTTTTCATCCAACGGTCTGCGCCAGCATCATCAAGTTCCTCGCGTTCGAACAGGTCTTCAAAAACTCGCTCACGGGTCTGCCGATGGGCGGTGGCAAGGGTGGTGCCGATTTCGATCCAAAAGGGAAATCCGACACTGAGGTCATGCGTTTTTGTCAGTCATTTATGACTGAGCTCTTCCGCCACGTCGGCCCCAACACCGATGTGCCTGCAGGCGACATCGGCGTGGGCCGGCGCGAGATCGGCTATCTCTTTGGCCAGTACAAACGGCTCGCTAATGAATTCACCGGCGTGTTGACCGGTAAGGGGCGCAATTGGGGCGGCTCGCTCATGCGACCGGAGGCGACCGGTTACGGCGCAGTTTATTTCGCGCAGGAGATGCTTAAAACTCGCGACCAGAGCATTGAGGGCAAAATTTGCATCGTCTCAGGAGCCGGCAACGCCGCGCAGTTCACCGTCGAAAAATTAAATCAGGTCGGTGCGAAAGTTGTGACCATGTCCGACTCCGGTGGATTCATCTACGACAAGAACGGCATCACCGAAGAGAAACTGGCGTGGATCATGCACCTCAAGAACGTGCGCCGGCGCCGCATTAAAGAATATGCCGATCACTTCCGCGGCGCGAAGTATGTCGCCGGCCAGCGGCCGTGGAGCGTCAAGTGCGACTGCGCCTTTCCGTGTGCTACTCAAAATGAGATCACAAAGGATGATGCTAAGAAGTTAATCGACAATGGTTGTTATCTCGTTTCCGAGGCCGCGAATATGCCAACTGTCCCAGCGGGGGTCGATCTCTTCCTCGAGAAAAAAATTCTCTTCGGTCCTGGCAAAGCAGCCAATGCTGGCGGCGTAGCGACGTCCGGGCTGGAAATGAGCCAAAACTCGATGCGTTTACCATGGCCGCGCGAAGAAGTTGACTCACGGTTGCGTCACATCATGTCCACGATTCACAAAAACGCGTGGGACACCGCCGAAGAATACGGATACCCGGGCAACCTCGTAGTTGGCGCGAATATCGCTGGCTTCGTGAAAGTGGCTGACGCGATGCTCGATCAAGGCGTTGTGTAGCTCTGGCGGGTTTCCGAGCGCGACGCTTGGAAACAGTCTTGCCTTTTTCGTTGGCAGCGGTTGGCAGCCGATGTTAGAAGCGGCCTTTTAAATTAGGCAGCGCCTAAACGCAGACGCGTAAAATTCTGTCGAAACCGAATATGATTATATGAAGATGAGCACTGTTTATTTCGGAAAGGCAGCTGCGAATGAAACAGCAACCCGATCGAGACGATTGATTCTGCTGGTTCTTTTGCTTTCGGCCCTGTTCTGGGCAGGGGGCTGTGAAGGCTATTACACCGCGAACCCGGGCTACGGACCTTACTACGGTCCCGGGCCATATTATGGAGGAGGCTCCGTCGTGGTCGCGGTTGGGGATCGGCCGTATTATGCTCGTGGCCCCGGCTACTGGTCGGGACGCGTGTATTACGTTTGGAGGCCAGGACATTGGAGGTATCGATACGGCCAGAGAGTCTGGATACACGGCCATTACGTTGCGCGAGGATATTAAGCTGGGCGTAGTGTATCACCGCGACGTCAGTGGGCTACCAAGCCGTGACCAGTCCACCCAGCAAACCGAGAAAAGCGCCAACGAGCGTTTCCAGAAGATCATGTCGCTTTAGATAAAGGCGCGACCAGAAAACGAGGAGAGCCAACGCGAAGGCCACGGCGCCGACGACCGGATTGACTACAAACAGAATGACCGCGCTATAGAAAGCAAAAAGTGCGTGCAACGATACCTTGATCCGAAAATTGATTAGCGCAGCAATAATCAGCAGAAACAACGTCATCGTGGCCCCGCGCAATGCGAAACCCGGCGCGCGGGATAGCAAAAGTACGATCACGGCGACCGCCGAAATTGAAATCGCCCGCGGATAAAATCGGACGCGTTCAGCGTGAATGGAAACATCTGGATCGCTCCACCGGCCTGATTGGAACCCGCGAAAAAGTAAGAGTCCCATCGGCAGAATCACGGTCGCTAACAGAGTCAGCGAAAGTGCCACACCGGCGCGGTTAGCGAGGCGCAAGGCAATGATAATGCTCACGGAAAGACTGATGAAAACCAACGGGTGCCCAATCCAAGAAACCCATCGTGCAAAGACAACAGTCGGCTTGAGGTCGATCTTGTCACGATTCACTTGTCACTTGTTATAATGCGCCCGCTTACTTCACCAAATCCGACGCGGTAAGCATCACCCTGGCACCAGCCACTAATTGCAAGAGTATCTCCGTCTTCGAGCCATTTGCGTGTTTCGCTGTTGGGCAGCTTTAAGGGATTCGCGCCGCGCCAGGTCAATTCCAACATGCAGCCACGCGATTCTTCTGTCGGGCCGCTGATTGTTCCGCTCGCCACAGATCGCCGGGCTGCAGATTACAGCCGTTAATTGTGTGATGGGCGAGCTGTTGGGCAATACTCCAGTACAGATTTTGAAAATTGGAGCGTGTTATGACGTGTGCCGCATTCATCGACGAAGTTTGCAAGCTCGCTTCGAGTTGAATGTCGAACGTGAAATCATCCTTTGCTCGCAAGTATGGCATCGGGGCGGGATCCTGCGTGGGAAGCGGTTTTCGGAAAGGCTCAAGGGCTTCCAGTGTCACCACCCATGGTGAGATGCTGGTGCAAAAATTCTTCGCCAGGAACGGGCCGAGCGGCTGGTACTCCCACGCCTGAATATCCCGCGCGCTCCAATCGTTCATTAAAACCAGGCCGAAGATATGATCGACTGCGCGATCAATCGGCACCGGTTCGCCTAACGAATTTCCAGGGCCAATCAGGAACGCCAGTTCGAGCTCGTAA
>Ga0193729_1001539_pt1 | contig 11748 bp, 8 predicted proteins | sample U1c2metaG_FD_143036 | JGI IMG/M metagenome (GOLD analysis project Ga0193729, IMG submission 143036) | Soil microbial communities from a riparian zone of the East river system, Colorado, United States - U1c2 | ecosystem: Environmental > Terrestrial > Soil > Riparian zone | place: USA: East River... | reverse complement strand
CCTACGCTGGTAAAGCGGCTGGAATTAGTGGGCTGGAGTGGATGGAGGGTATTCCCGGCGCAGTCGGCGGCGGGTTGCGGATGAATGCCGGCGCGATGGGCTCACAAACTTTTGAGAACGTTGTCCGCGTTCGTTATCTCGATTCGGAAGGAAATCCGCACACGAAAAGTCGGCACGAACTGGACGTGCAGTACCGGAATTTTCCTTTGCTTGAAAACAATTTTGCTGTCTCTGCCGTCTTTCGCGGCCAACCTGCGCCAGCCGAAGAGATCGTGCGGAAATTGCACGCATCGCAGGAAAAACGTCGCACCTCGCAGCCAATCGCAAAAAGCGCCGGCTGCATTTTTAAAAATCCGCAGAATTGTTCAGCAGGAAAATTGGTTGAGGAACTGGGCTTGAAAAATTGTGGCGTTGGAAAAGCGCGCGTCTCGGAAGTGCACGGCAATTTCATCGTGAATGACGGCGGGGCGACGGCCGCTGAAATGCTTGAGTTGATCGAGAAAATCAAAGGGCTGGCGCGGACGCAACGCGCGATCGAGCTGGAGACGGAAGTGCAAATCGTAGGAGAACCGGCATGAAGAAAGGTGGCTCTATTCCCCAAAAAATCGCGGTGCTCATGGGCGGGCCCGGTTCTGAGCGCGAGGTCTCGCTTGCTACGGCACGCGGCGTTTCGAAGGCGTTGCGTTCGTTAGGCGCGGAAGTCCTGGATGTTGATGTCCGGGACCAAAGTTTTCACCTACCCGATGATGTCGATCTTGCGTTTCTTACAATTCACGGAACTTTCGGCGAGGACGGATCCCTCCAGAAAATTCTCGAGGATCGGGGCATCCCTTACACTGGGGACGGCGTAGAAGAAAGCCGAACTGCCTTCGACAAGATTCGCTCCAAAGAAAAATTTCGGGCGCACGGAGTAACAACCCCATTATGGGAGGTGATTCGGCCCGGCCAACGACCAACGATTCCGCTGCCGATCGTAGTCAAGCCGCCACGTGAGGGATCGACTGTTGGCGTGATCATTGTGAAGAGTGAAGGCGAGCTCGACTTGGCCATCGCTGAAGCGGCGAAGTACGATCGCGAATTGCTGGTTGAAGAATTTATTGCCGGTCGCGAGTTGACCGTTGGAATACTGGGCGATCAAGCGCTGCCTATTCTGGAAATCATTCCCAAAGGCGGCTTTTACGATTTCACAAATAAGTATCCCTTCTTAAATCCACAAGCGGGCGGGGGAGCCGAACATGTGTGTCCGGCAAAGATCGACCAGAAAAAAACAAAGGAGATTCAGGAGCTCGCTTTGCGTGCACATCGGTCGCTCGGTTTGCAGATTTATTCGCGCGTCGATGTTCTCTTACCGGAAGATGGCGCCGCCACCGTGCTGGAACTGAACACCATCCCCGGCATGACGGAAGCAAGTCTGCTGCCCGAAGCCGCGGACGCCGCGGGCATAAGTTATGTAGATCTTTGTAGGCGTATCATCGAGCTCTCGCGCGCCAGGTCGGAGCGTTCGGCGAAATGAAAACTACTAAACGACGTTCGCAGCGGGGCAATCGGCGCGTGTCCAATTTGCGGCAGCGACGCCAGCAGCATTTATTGGATGTTAAAGTTCGCTCACGCAGAGCTACCCAGCATCGCACTCGAAGAGTTCTGGCTGTTATCTCCAGACTGACGTTGCTGGCTGGGCTTTGCGCTGTCATTTACTTTGGTGCGCGCGAAGGCGCAAAACGCTTTTTCTTCGAAAATGCGGACTATCAGTTGCGCACAATCGAGCTTCAGACGGACGGCACCTTACAGCGCGAGCAGATCCTGAAAGTGGCCGATCTGCACGAAGGTGAAAACATTTTCAGTGTGAACCTGGGGCGCGTGCGCGATAGCGTGCAGCGACTTCCGCAAGTCGATGAGGCGGAGGTGGTCCGCAAATTACCAGGGGAGATCGATATTCGTGTAGTCGAGCGAAAGCCGGTCGCATGGATCACGGGCGACAAACAAATTCCCGATCCATTTGTGTCAGATGCCGCTTTTCTTGTGGACGCGCGAGGTGTTTTGATGAAAGAAAAGAAGTTGTTGCCGGAATATCTGGGATTGCCGCTCATTTCAGGATGCTCGAGCGAATCGCTCGAGGCAGGCAAGGTCGTCGAATCGCTCGAAGCAAAAACGGCGCTGGAATTGCTGCGTTTGAGCACGCGCAGCTTTATGCAAACGCGATTTCTGATTCGCGAGATTGATGTTTCCAAAAGTTATTGCCTGCTCGTGACCGACAAAAATCATGCGCGCGTTACATTTGCATTAAACGATCTCGAACCACAATTGCAGCGTCTCGAACAATTTCTTGTTTATTGTGATGACTCAAAGCAGGAACTCGAGACGGTGAACTTGCTGGTCCAGCGAAACATTCCGGTGACGTTCGCGAAACCACCGGCCGCCGTCATCAATGATACGATCGATCCCTCTGTGGAACCGCGCATTTTGAAAGCAATCCCAGCGCATCAACCGGCAAAGGCCGTGCCGCCGCCGGCGAAACCACGCACGAGTTCGACGCCGATTCCCAAGGCAAGTCCTATCCCGCGACAAAGGAAAGGCTAATAACGATGGCAAGCAGCAATTTGATAATTGGTCTTGAGATTGGCACCTGGAAAATTTGCGTTGTCGTTGGAGAAAGCCGGCCCGATGGCGCGATCAAGATCCTCGGAGTTGGCCAGACGCCGTCGCGTGGCGTGCGCAAAGGCGAGATCGTTGATTTTGAAACAGCGATGAAATGTGTGCATGAAGCGGTAGTCGATGCCGAGCAAAAAAGCGACGTTATGATCCGGAGTGTTTACGTCGCCGTTGCTGGGTCGCATCTTCAAAGTTTCAATAATCGCGGCAGTGTAATGCTGCCCGAAGACCGCGATGAGATTGATGAGCAAGACGTTGAGGATGTGAAAATTAACGCACGTGAGGTAAGCATCCCTGCGCAAAACGCTTTCCTCCATTCCATCATCCAGCATTACCATGTCGATGGACAAAATGGCGTGCTTAATCCAGTGGGGATGCTTGGGCAAAAATTGGAAGCCGATTTTCACATCATCCACGGCGTGCGCACGCGTATTCAGAACACTATCCGGTGCGTGAAAGAGTTACCGCTCGACGTGGAGGACGTGGTATTCGGTGCGCTGGCTTCTGCGCAGGTTGTCCTGACGCAGCACCAAAAAGACCTTGGCGCGCTCGTGATTGATATCGGCGGCGGGACGATGGATTATATTTTATATGCTGATGGCGCGGTTAAGCAAAGCGGTTGCCTCGCGGTCGGCGGTGACCATATCACGAATGATATTTCGATGGGGCTGCGCATCCCTATGGCGCGCGCTGAGAAATTAAAAATCGAGGAAGGCAACTGCGTTCTTGGAAATTGTCTTCCCGGCGAAACTATTTTATTAAAAGACGATTCGGGTTTTGCCGGGAAGGAGATCGAGCGCGAAACGCTGAATACGATCATAAATTTGCGGCTGCGGGAGATCTTTGAACTCCTTAAACGCAGACTCGAAGAAGAGTCATTCATCAATTATCTCGGTGCCGGCATTTTCATTACCGGTGGATGTAGTCTTCTCAACGGTATCGATCATCTCGCGGAAGAAATTTTCGAAATGCCCGCGCATGTCGCACACGCACAGACTGCATCGGGATTAACTTCAGCGGTGGAGAACCCGCAATTTTCGACTGCGATTGGTTTGATCAAATATGCGCAAGCTGTGCAAACAGATCGGCCGCGACGACGATTTGGAGGAATCCTCGGCAAATTCTTTAGCGGAATGAGATGAACAAGCGCCACGTTTCCAAAATTGTGTTGTCGCTCGGAATGACGGAAGCGGAGAATGCCGTGATAAGATCGACATAGGCACAACGAGATGATTCAGCTTAGGAAAAATTACAGTTTGCCCGAACGCGAAGAGGAATTTGTTCCGATCAAGATTGTAAGCGTTGGCGGCGCTGGTTTGAGCGTGCTCGATCGGATCATACTCGACGGTTTGGAGAGGGCCGACGTGGTCGCGATTAACACCGATGTTCAGTCACTGGCTAGTTCCGTAGCTCCCCACAAAGTGCAACTCGGTCGCATGGCGACGCGTGGTCTGGGCACAGGCGGCGACCCGGAGCTGGGCTACCAAGCAGCCGTGGAATCGGCTGAGGAAATCCGCGAGGCGCTGGCAGACGCGAGAATGATTTTTATTTGCGCAGGGCTCGGTGGCGGCACTGGCTCGGGCGCTGCGCCATATGTCGCGCAGCTTGCCCGTGAAGCCGGTTCGCTTGTTGTCGCGTTTGCCACGCTTCCATTTGGTTTCGAAGGCAAACGCCGCAGCGCACAAGCGCAGGAGGCACTCGGCCGGCTTAACGAGATCGCCAACGCAGTCGTCTGCTTCGAGAACGATCAGATGGGAGACATCGTTGCGCCAAAAGCAGGAATCCATCAGGCGTTTGCGGCGGCAGACATCACGATCAGTCAAAGCGTTCGTTCCATTGTAAATCTGATCCAGCGGCCGGGGCTTATCCGCATCGGATTCGATGATTTGCTTGCGGCGTTGCGCAGCCGCAATGGCCGTTGCTTGTTTGGTTTCGGTGAATCCGATTCGGACAATCGCGCACACGACGCCCTCACGCAGGCGCTCAAAAATCCGCTGATGGATCGTGGCCGCATGCTGGAGGACGCGACCCGTGTGTTGGTTCAAGTGGCAGGCGGACCCAGCCTGACGTTATCCGAAGTGGAAATCCTGATGCAGGAACTTGGTCGTCATGTGAACGAGGAGACGCAGATTCTATTCGGCACGGCAGTCGATGGCCGAATGGGGGATCGCCTGAGCGTCACAATCATCAGCTCGTTCACGGCGGATAAGGATTCTATTCCGCAGCAGATTCAACCGGCGCAGAGCAGCGTGCCCGCGATGCCGTCCGTCTGGGCGCAACCTCAGGACGCTTCGCCGAAGATTGAAATCGAGCCGGAAGCAGCTCCGATGGAAACTTCCCAGTCTGCGGAGACGATTCCGGTTGACCAACCAGCGCCGGTTGAAACTGTGCCACCGCAGCCATCTATGCCGCACAAACCTGAACCGTGCTTGAGTACGCCGCAGACGAACCCGGCGCCGATGAAAGAAGAGAAACCGTCGCCGGAAAAAAGTGTGCAGGCGAAACAGGAAGTCTTGCAATTCGAGCCGGTCACGCGAGGTCGCTTCGAAAAGAGCGAACCGACCATCGTGGAGGGCGAGGACCTCGATGTCCCGACCTATCTGCGGAAGAAAATCAAAGTGAAATAGCTAGGGATGGCGCGCCCGCACCATCTCTCTCGCAGTGTCGGACAGCGCGATGTCTCTATTTCTTCATCAATTCCAGCACCGCGCTCGTCATTCCGATGATTCCAACGCGAATCGTTGGCTCGGGCACAGGCGCGAATTTGCTTGAGTGCAAACTCGGCAGCGGCGTGCCTTTGCTTTGGCTGTCCGCGATCTTTGCCGGATCGACTGCGCCGATATGGAAATCCACCGCCGGAATGGAATGGTCCGGCAAGCTGTATTCGGAAAAATCTTCGCCACCCATCGTTGGGTCGACAATCTCGACGTTCTCGTTGCCTAACAACTTCTTCCAAGCCGCGACCAGCCGCTTCGTCAACTCGGGATTATTGTAAGTCGCGGGCGTGAATTGATCCTTTAGCACGCTGACAATCGGCGCGCGCTCCGGCGGAACCCCGCCCGCGGTGGCAATTCCTTTAGCGATCCTGTCAATCGCCGCCAGCACGCGATCGCGCACATCAGATTTATAGGTGCGCACGGTCAACTGCATTTTTACTTCATCCGCAATGATGTTGTGCTTTGTCCCGCCATGGATAGAACCAACCGTGACAACAATCGGATCGAGCGGATTATTTTCGCGGCTTGCGATCGTCTGCCACGCGTTGATCATCTCTGCCGCGAGCACGATCGGGTCCTTCGTTTTATGCGGATAAGCGCCGTGCCCGCCCACGCCGCGCACGGTCACATCCACTGAATCGACATTTGCGTACGTGTATCCTTCCGTGACGCCGATGTGGCCAGTCTGCATGTCGGCCTTGTCGTGAAATCCCAGCGCGAAATCCGGTTTGCCGAATTGTTCGTAAAGACCGGCGTTCAGCAATGCACGCGCGCCGTTGCCGGTTTCCTCCGCCGGTTGCGCGACGAACAAGATCGTGCCGTGCCATTGATCTTTCACTTTCGCGAGCGCGCGCGCCACCCCGATAAAGGCCGACATGTGCGCGTCGTGCCCGCACGCGTGCATCACGTGAACATCTTTGCCGTCGTCATTTTTCGCGACCGCGTGGCTCGCGTAAGGTAAGCCGGTTTCCTCTTCCACGGGTAACGCATCCATATCGGTGCGCACAAGCACAGTCGGCCCATCGCCATTCTTCATCACGCCGACCACTCCGTAGGCTTTGAATTTGGAGTCATGATATTTGCCGAGATGCTCCGTGACCTGGCAGCCTGCCGCGCGCAATTCCTTTGCGATCAGCGCCGCAGTGCGTTCCTCATGCCCCGATAGCTCCGGATGCGCGTGAATGTCTTTGTAAATGGCGAGTAATGAAGGCAACTCCGCATCGGCCAGCGATTGCGGCGGTTGCTGCGCAAAAGCCACGGCCGGAAGGAGCGACAGCAATACGATCGAGGAGCAAGTCTTCATGCTTGTCATGCTGAGCGAACTCAAAGCATCTCTCAAACCCCGAAAGCGTTCGTGGTCAACTTTTATTCGATGCGATCACAATAAGAGATTTCTCGACTTCGCTCGAAATGACAGAAACTTGACTGACAGATGGAACTCGAAAAAAACACACTGCTCTTCGGCGCTGATCAGACGCCGCGAATTGTCGCCGTTGAGCTGAGCGAGACCGGCACGGTTCGTGTTCATCGCCGCGAAACAGATGGATCGACAGCTACCGATGTCGAGCCGTTCCATCCATTCGTATGGGCCGACAGCGACGTTGTCGATCTGGGCATCGAAGCGGAGAAACTGCAGAGCGATCTCAAGTACGGCTGGTTGATCACCGTGGATAGCTGGAAGGAGCTAATCGCCTTGCGTAACGGACTGAAGAACGCCGGCCGCGATTTCTTCGCGTTCACCGACCCGGTGCAGCACTATCTCACAGCGACGGGCCGCACCCTCTTTAAAGATTTGCCATTTGAAGATTTGAAACGAATGCAGCTCGAAGTGCTCTCTGCAGCGGAGGGCGGTGCTGTAGCCCGCGCCGGTGACACTAGCAACAACGATCACATCATGAGCATCGCCCTGTCGGATAACACTGGCTGGGATGAACTGATTATTATCGATCCAAGAAACGTCGCCGAATCTGAACACGCCGCGCTTAAACGCCTGACCTGCCTGATCAAAGAGCGCGATCCGGATGTGATTGAGGGGCACAACCTCTTCCGGTTCGATCTGCCGTATCTGGTTTCACGCGCGAAAAAGACGAAAACGAAGCTCGATTGGGGACGGGCCGATGGCTTTCTCCGTTCACGGCCGTCACGACTCCAAATCGCAGAGAAAACAATCGATTATCCCAAGTTCACGGTTGGCGGCCGCCACTTCGTTGACACCTTTTTGCTGGCGCAATTTTACGATGTCGGCATGCGTTCCCTTGCGGGTTTTGAACGGACCGATGTCGCCCGGCATTTCGATCTTTGCGACAGCGAAGAAAATTCTGCACTTACAGGCAGGGAATTGCAGCGCGCGTACACGGACAATTCAGAGGAATTTCGGCGCCGCGCACTATGCGGTGTTCGGGAGACACGCGCGTTATCGGCACTGTTGAGTCCAAGCTACTTCATCCAGGCGCAAATTTTCCCCTACAACTACCAGGACGTGATCGTGCGCGGCAACGCCACCCGCATCAACGCGCTTTTTCTGCGTGAATATTTCCGGCAACGCCATTCCCTTCCGGAAATGCCGATGGCGCGCGCGTTCGAAGGCGGTTATACCGACATCTTTTTCACCGGAGTGGCGCGCAACGTCTGGCACTGCGACATCGCATCGCTTTATCCGTCGATCATGTTGAAATTCGATTGTTTTCCCGCAACCGATCAGCTGCAAATCTTCCGCCATTTGCTCACTGATCTGCGCGCGTTCCGATTGGAAGCGAAGGCAAAAATGCGCGCCGAGAAAGATCCCGCCAAGCAGCACCACCTCCAGGCTCTGCAAAACACGTTCAAGATTTTGCTCAACAGTTTTTATGGTTACCTGGGTTTCGCGCAGGGACATTTCGCTGATTTCGATGCTGCTGCGCGCGTCACCCAGATCGGACGCGATTTGTTGAAGAAGATGATTGAGCGGCTTAATGCGCATGGCGCACAAGTCATCGAAGTCGATACCGACGGGATTTATTTCGTCCCACCGTCTTCTGTAGCAGCAGGCGTGTCGCCTGCGAAGGCCAACGCAGCCGACACGGCTGCCTCCACAGCAGGGGCGATCGAAGAACTACGCGCCGGGCTCGCCAAGGAATTACCGCCGGGCATCGAGATCGAGTTCGACGAACAATTCGACGCCATGTGTAGCTACAAAGCGAAAAATTACGCCCTCCTTACAAAAGACGGCGACGTCATCATTAAAGGTGGCGCGCTCAAATCGCGCGGACTCGAAAAATTTCAGCGCGTTTTCCTGGAGGAAATGATCAAGTTCATTATGCAGGGAAAGCCGGAAGCGATTGGCGACCTTCGGGATCAATTCGAGCGAAAAATTCGGAACCGCGAATGGAAGATCGACATGCTGATGAAGACCGACACGCTCCAGGATTCACTGGAGAAATATCGTGCGAAGATTGCAAGCTCATCGCGCAATCGCGCCGCCGCCTACGAACTCGCTCTGGCCAGCGGCCGCCACTACAAACCCGGCGATCAGATCAGCTACTACATCAAAGCGACGCCGAAGAGAGTTCCCGCGTACGAGGCCGCAAAACTCGCTTCAGAGTTCGATCCCGAAAACCGTGACGAAAACGTCGACTACTACATCGCCAAGCTCGATGAGCTAATGAAAAAATTCGGTGGACTTACCGCCGCTGCCGGTTCAACTGCGAAGCAGGAGAGCTTAGCTCTGTAAGGAGGCATTCTGGTTATGAACACACGACTTCTATCATTTTTAACGGCTGTCGCTTTCATCGTCGGCGGTGACTGCGCCTACTCAGCTGAAAACAATCTCGGAGTAATCAAAGCCGAGGTCGCGAAGCGGCATGATGAGGCGGTGAAGCGGTTGCAAGACTGGATTCATCAGGTGTCGATCGCGGCTGAGGACCGCGGGTATCCGGAAGGCGCGGAGTACATGGCGAAGCTCGCGCGCGATGCCGGATTTCAGCAGGCGACGGTCCTGAACACGGATGGCAAACCGGGCGTGTTCGCGACACTCGATGCCGGGGCGGCTAAAACGGTCGGACTCTATTTCATGTATGACGTGAAACAGTTCGATCCGGCGGAGTGGACATCGTCGCCGACGGACGCTCGGTTGGTGGACAAACCGACGCTAGGCAAGGTAATCATTGGCCGCGGCGCGGTGAATCAGAAGGGACCGGAAGCAGCGTTCCTCGCAGCGCTGCATGCGATTCGCGGGGCAGGAAAAAAGATGCCGGTGAATCTGGTGATGGTGGCCGAAGGCGAGGAGGAGATCGGTTCGCCTCACATCCCTCAACTCGTTAGGCGTCCGGAAGTGCAGACGGCATTGGCAAAATGCGTTGGCGTGTTCATGCCCTCGGCCACGCAAGATCTGGACGGAGTTGTGACCGTGAACCTCGGCTCGAAAGGCGTGATTGAGCTCGAGCTGGTGTCGAGCGGTGAAAAATGGAGGCGCGGTCCGGCCAAGGACATTCACTCTTCGCTCAAGGCGATGGTGGACAGCCCTGCGTGGCATTTGATTAAAGCACTCGACACGCTTGTCTCAGACGATGGCAACGAAATCAAAATCGACAATTATCCAAAGCCACGGCCACTGAGCGCCGAGGAGAAAGCGCTGATCGCTAATGTGTCGAAGGTGCAGAGCGAAGCGCAGGCGAAAAAACAATTTAGCGTGCAGCATTGGATCAATGATCTGCCGTGGCAGCAAGCGAACGAACGACTTGAATCGCAGCCGACAGTCAACATTGAGGGTTTGGTCGGCGGTTACACCGGCCGCGGCGGCAAAACAATTCTGCCGCATCGCGCCGTCGCGAAGATCGATATGCGTCTCGTGCCGGATATGAAGGCGGCGGACGCTCTCGCGGCGTTGAAGGCGCATCTGGCGAAGCGCGGCTTCGGTGACATCGAAGTGAATATGACCGGCGGGTATGATCCGACGAGCACATCGGCTGACGCGGCGCTGATCAAAGCACAAATCGCGACCTACAAACATTTCGGAATTGATCCGCTGTTGTGGCCGCGTAGCGCCGGCTCATACCCCGGTTACGTCTTCACCGGCGAACCGCTGAAACTTGCCGCCGGACATTTCGGACTCGGTCACGGCAGCGGCGCGCACGCGCCGGACGAATATTACGTCATCGAATCGGCCAATCCGAAAATTCAAGGGTTTGATGGTGCCGTGATGTCTTTCGTCGAATATCTCTACGAGTTGGCGAAATGATGACGACATGTCGCGGATCATCGAGATCGGCGCCGAGCACAGAATTCATTGCCTGCAGTAGTAGTGACAGCGCGCCGAGCGGTGACTGCGGTTAGAGCAACTTGGCGTCGAGATTGATCTGGGTCCCGGAAAGCGCAACGGAGACTGGGCAAGTCTTTTTCGTCAGCTCGGCTTGTTCGCGGAATTTTGATTCATCGATTCCTGGAACTTCGCCTTCCGTTCTCAAATCAATGGACGTGATTTTGAATCCGCTGTCTGCGGGATTCAGTTTCACCGTCGCGGTGGTGCTGATCCGTTTGGCTGGATGACCCGCTTTTTCCAGGTTGAACGAGAGCGCCATTGAAAAGCAGCCCGCCTCGGCCGCACCGATGAGTTCCTCAGGGTTCGTGCCCTTTCCTTCTTCAAAGCGCGATGAAAATGAATAAGGACCTTCGAACGCACCGCTCCCGAGCTTCATGGTTCCCTTGCCTTGCTTCAAAGTGCCTTCCCAAACAGCCGATCCAGTTCGTGTTGCCATTGTTTTGTCTCCTTTAGTTGTTGCTTACTTACGATTCGCGCCGCGCGCCAGCGAGCGCAATCTGTTTTCTTTCTAACAAAGAGTGACGCCCAGGCAGCCTAAGCCGGCTCCGGCGCAACGCTGTCGGTCGGCGAAGTCGCTCCTTGACGCTCCTGTGCGTCCGCCAAAACCCGCTGTTTGCGGGCCAGCCAAAGACTAAGGCCGCACCACCCCGCAACGACCGGAACGGCGACAAAGCTGATGCTCGCAAGGTTCAAGCCCAGCGCATGCAGACCGCCATACGACCATGCGCCTATCTGGTCCCCGGTGCGGTATCCAAGAGTATCCGTCACGCTTTTAACCTTATACTTGTCTTCGCGGCGCAAAACCGTGAACAAAATCTCCCGGGAGGGCCGCATAAGCGCGTAAGCGGCGACCCGGCGAGCGACTTGAAAGACGGCCAGCAACGCCAGACTTGGCGCGATGCCCATCGTGCCAAAACCAATCATGCTGAGGAATGGCATCGCGACGAGCGTGAATCCGACGCCGAACCATTTCAGCAAACGGCCGGTGAGGAAGATTTGGATGACGACAGTGACGGAGTTGACCCACATATCGAGATTCCCGAGAAAAACTGTTCGGACGTTGCTGTCCTTCAAAGCTTCGCGCGC
>Ga0193729_1001538_pt1 | contig 11749 bp, 10 predicted proteins | sample U1c2metaG_FD_143036 | JGI IMG/M metagenome (GOLD analysis project Ga0193729, IMG submission 143036) | Soil microbial communities from a riparian zone of the East river system, Colorado, United States - U1c2 | ecosystem: Environmental > Terrestrial > Soil > Riparian zone | place: USA: East River... | reverse complement strand
TAGGTCTGATCGGCGCCGGTATTATGGTGATAACATCTGCATCCAGTACTCCGCTGGTGACCACTATCGGAGCGATAGTGGGAATCGCAATGTGGCCCCTCCGTGGGAAGATGCGTGTGGTTCGATGGGGCATGGTGATTTTGTTGGTTTCGTTGCACTTTATTATGAAGGCGCCAGTGTGGTTTCTGATCAACCGCGTGGATTTTGTGGCCGGGAATTCTGGATATCATCGCGCCTTGTTGATTGATATGTGTATCAATCACTTTCGAGACTGGTGGCTCATCGGAGTCCAGTCCACACAAAATTGGGGTTGGGATATGTGGGACCAAGCCAACCAGTTCGTGTTTGAGGCCGAAAGCGGAGGCTTGGCCACCCTAATTTGTTTTGTTTTGCTGATATCAAGAAGCTTCGGAAGAATTGGAAACGCTCGAAAACTTGTCGTTGGCGACACGAAGAAAGAATGGATGTTGTGGTTGTTCGGTGCCGCGTTATTCTCATACGTCGTAGGATTTTTCGGAATCAGTTACGGCGATCAGTTAACGTTTGCCTGGTTTTCTTTGCTCGCTCTGATTTCCGCCGCTACCACCAGCATTTTGCAAAAAAAAGCTGTTATCAGCACTCAGCCTGAGTTAGTCAGGGTGGGATCCCGGTTGGCTTACACCACACCGGTTCTGTCTCGAACGCGTGTCAGGTCGTGACACGAGCTATGGTCGCGGACGATAAATCTGGCAAAACGGGACTTGACCGATAGGGCGCCTCGGTTAGATCGAAAATATCCCGACAAGTCAAAAGCGAATCCAGGCATACGGTCTTCTGGGTCTAATTCCATGAATCTATCGATCAACAAATACGTAATCATTACTCCCGTGCGCGACGAGGAAGCGTACCTACGAAATACGATCGAGAGCATGCTGAAACAGACCATTCTTCCGACGGAGTGGGTAATCGTGAACGATGGTTCCACCGACAGCACCGGACAAATCATGGAGGAGTATGCTGCCCGCTATCTTTGGATTCGCACGGTTCACCGCACAAACCGCGGTTTTCGGAAAGCTGGTGGCGGCGTTGTGGATACCTTCAACGACGGGTATCGCGTGTTGACGTGCCAGGACTGGGACTTCATCGTTAAATTGGATGGAGATTTATCGTTCGATCCGGATTATTTCGAAAAGTGCTTCGCCTATTTCGATTCCGATCCTCGACTGGGTGTCGGTGGTGGAATTATGTGCTATATCGAGAACGGAAAAAAGTCTTTCGAATCCAATCCGGCATTTCACGTGCGCGGAGCAACCAAAATTTATAAACGCGCATGTTGGGATGCGATTGGTGGGTTTTGGCCCGCCCCTGGATGGGACACTATGGATGAAGTAAAAGCCAGCATGCTGGGATGGACTACCAAAAGCTTTCCAGACTTGCACCTCGTGCATCACCGGTACACCGGGGCGGCCGCCGGCACGTGGGCGAATTTAGTCAAGAACGGGCGAGCGAACTACGTCTGTGGCTATCATCCCCTGTTCATGCTGTTGAAATGCATTCGCAGACTCAGGTTCCAGCCTTATTTGTTCGGCTCAATCGCCCTGCTCTATGGTTTTCTGAGCGGGTATTTACAGAAAATACCTCAAGTAAATGAGTCTGCGACGATAAAGTATCTTCGCAAGCAACAACTAGCACGCCTTTTCGGTCAAGAGAGCATCTGGAAATAATATTTCCAGACTTGTTTAAATGAAATTGTCCATAATCATCGTGAATTGGAATTCGTTTGGCTTCCTACGGAAGTGCTTGAAAAGCCTTTATACGCATCTTCGCGACATTTCTTTCGAAGTAATTGTTGTGGATAATGCTTCGCCCGAAACCGGCATCGAAGTGCTAAACACGGATTTTCCCGATGTTTCGGTAATCAAAAGTGCCGTTAACCTTGGCTTTGCAGGCGCCAACAATTTAGGCTTTACTAAGTCCTCTGGCGAATATGTTCTTTTCCTAAATCCCGATACTGAAATTTTCGACAATGCGATCAACACTATGCTGGATCAGACGGCTTCTCTTCAGGATCCCGGAATTATTGGTTGCAAATTATTAAACACCGATTTGTCAGTGCAGACCAGCTGCATACAAACATTTCCGACCATCCCAAATCAAGTGCTCGATTATGAGTATCTCCGTTTACGGTGGCCTAGTTGCTCGTTCTGGAGTATCGGTGCGCTCTTTTCCGACAACGCCAATCCTGTGTCAGTGGAAGTTATTTCCGGCGCTTGCATGCTTCTCAGCCGAGACGTTTTTGAGCGTGCGGGTATGTTCACAGAAGACTATTTCATGTATGCAGAGGATTTGGACCTTTCTTACAAGGTAAAAGCTCTCGGGCTTCGTAATTATTATGTGGGAAAAGCGCAAGTAATCCATCATGGCGGACAAAGCAGCAATCGAGTAAATGTAAGCAATTGGTCAACTATCATGAGATTCAAAGCGGTGCATAAATTCTGTATCAAACAACAGGGCTCGTTTTACGGTTGGTTATTTCGAGCCACGATGGGCACCGCGGCCCTCTTAAGAATTCTTGTTTTGTCAGTAGCGAAACCTTTTGCCGCCAACGATTTAAGAAAACAGTCTATTAAGAACTCTATTTCTAAATGGTTGGCTGTGCTGAAATGGTCGTACGGTGGGGACAGTGCTTTGTTGCAGGCATCACCGCGTCGGTGAGTGACGAGGACCCTATGTGCGGCATTTGCGGAAAACTGAATTTCGACCCGGACGAAAATGTTCCGCAGTCTTTGCTAAAAGCGATGACCGATTCCATCGTGCATCGAGGTCCAGATGACGACGGATATTACATCTCGGGGCAACTCGGCCTCGGATTTCGGCGACTTTCCATAATTGATCTAGCTGGCGGGCATCAACCCCTCTCAAATGAAAACGGGACGGTCTGGATCGCGTTTAACGGGGAGATTTATAACTTCCAAGAGCTTCGCGATGATTTACTTAAAAAGGGGCATACCTTCCGAACTAAGACCGACACGGAAGTGATCGTGCACCTTTATGAAGAATATGGCGAAGCAGCGATCGAAGGCTTGCGCGGGATGTTCGCGTTTGCCATATGGGATCAGAATCAGAAGAAGCTTTTGTTGGCGCGAGATCGCATCGGAATCAAACCACTTTACTACGGTTTGACATCACGAAGTCTGGTATTTGGGTCCGAAATGAAGGCTGTCCTTCAGGATCCGGAAGTAACGCGAGAGATTTTGCCGTCCACCATCGATCGATTTTTAACCTTTGGGTACGTACCCGGTGAAGAAACTCTTTTCAAAGGTATCTATAAACTTCCCCCAGGGTCGTTCATGGTCGTAAAAAATGGAAAGACTGAGGTCAAGCAATATTGGGATCTTCATTTTACTTCCGGCTCGATTACGCTGAAGGATGCGGAAGAGCAGCTCTTGGAGATTTTGGAAGAATCCGTACGACTGCACATGATTAGCGATGTTCCGGTCGGTTTCCTTTTGAGCGGCGGAGTCGATTCAACTGCAATGTTGAGTCTAGCTTCTCGAAAGACGGACCGTCCGATCAGTAGCTATACAGTCGGGTTTGCCGATTCCGGCATTGCCGACGAACGTCCGTTTGCCCGTCTGGCCGCCGAGAAATACGGCTCCGAACATCATGAAATTTCTATAAGCAGTAAAGAGTTTGCCGATTTCTTGCCGCAATATGTGTGGCATATGGAGGAACCCGTATGCGAGCCACCGGCGGTGGCCCTCTACTACGTCTCTAAACTGGCACGCAACTACGTTAAGGTTCTGATTTCCGGTGAAGGCGGTGATGAAGCATTCGGCGGCTATCAAAATTACCGGGCCATGTTATGGATTGAGCGTATTAAGCGCGTCGCAGGCCCGTTAAAAGGCGCACTATCAAAAGCTCTATCCTTGCTGTACGAGGTGATCCCATGGGAAAGGCTTGGAAAGTACCTGCCGTTATTTGATGTGCCATTCGAATCGTATTACTACAGCCGTGCGTCAAGCCCTTTCTATTTTTTTAACGCTCATTACAAAGATGCCTATTCCGACGATTTCTGCAATCGGATCAACAAACAACGTTCCTTGCTTCCAGTGACAAGATTATTGTCAAAGAACGGCTCCAAGGACGTACTAAGTCGAATGCTTTATGTGGACACCAAGACGTGGCTGCCTGACGACCTGCTTGTAAAAGCCGATAAAATGACGATGGCGAGTTCGTTGGAATTGCGGGTTCCGCTGCTTGACCATAAACTGTTGGAATTCGCTGCTAAGTTGCCGTCGAACTTTAAAGTTCATGGTCTCACCACTAAATACATTGCGAAACGAGCCCTAGGTAAGCAAATCCCGGCCGAAATTCTCAAGAGGAGGAAAGCAGGCTTCCCAGTACCCTACGAAAATTGGTTACAAACTGACCTTCGCGATTCTATTCACGATGTGTTGCTGGACCGCGAAACACTCAGCAGAGGTTATTTTAGAAAATCAGCCATTGAAAAACTATTACGCGACAATTCAGAGTCGGGTGCGCACGCTAAGGATATTTTTTCATTGCTGGTGTTGGAACTTTGGCATAGGCAATTTCTGGGCAGTCGCGGGGGAGACTTCACGCCAATTCAATCGCCACATGATCTTTCGCATACGTCATTGACCGTTGGTTAGAGCGACGCGTAAAGTCGTGTGCCACAACTCTCTTGTTTCGATGCACGACTCCAAAGGAGCTCCCATCCAAATCTATGAGGTGAGCCCCCTGGCCGATCCTCGTTGGTCAGAGCTTGCTGCGTCGCATCCAAGAGCCAGTATGTTTCACACTGTGGGTTGGCTCAGTGCTTTGCAAAAAACGTATAGCTACGAGCCGATTGTGTATACCAGTGCTCCTCCGCAGACCCCACTGACTAACGGCCTAGTATTTTGCAGAGTAAAGAGTTGGCTGACGGGTCGACGATTGGTCTCTCTTCCGTTCTCCGATCATTGCGAACCGTTCGCGGAAGGCGTTGATGGACTGAATGAGTTGTTAGCTCCCGCGCTGCAGGAGTTGCGGGATGGGAAAATCAAATACATTGATATTCGACCACTAAGCTTGTCATTCAGCGAGGCAACCGAAGGTGCAGAGTCTTATTTTCTACATACGCTGGATTTGCGGCCCACGCTGGACGAACTATACAAAAAACTTCATGGCGATTCGATTCGACGAAAAATACAGCGAGCGGAACGCGAGAATTTGACGCTGGAGGTAGGTTCGTCAGAGGAAATGTTGGCGGAGTTTTACAAACTTCACGTGATTACCAGGCAACGACAACAATTGCCGCCGCATCCTTTAAAGTGGTTTCGTAATGTACTCACGTGCCTCGGTGCAGACGCGCAGATTCGTGTCGCCAAGAAAAATGGAAATGCGATCGCCTCAATCCTCACTCTCAGTCATAAACAGAAAATGGTCTACAAGTACGGCTGCTCTGACGCTCATTCGCATAATCTCGGGGGAATGCAGTTTCTGTTTTGGCATTTAATCCGTTATTCAAAAGAGCATGGCTTGGTGGAACTCGATTTTGGCCGGTCAGAATGCGCCAACACAGGACTGGTGACATTCAAAGACCGATGGGGAACGAAGCGGCAGTTGATAACCTATCTCCGGTACCCGCACCGACCGCTCCGGACAGAACAAGACCCTTCGATAGTCATGAAGCTTGGCAAAAAAGTGTTTTCTCATTGTCCCCAGGGCGTGTTGCGACTGGCGGGAAACCTTTTATACCCGCACGTCGGCTAACCAGGGCAGGAATCGTTCCGGTTAATGGTTCAATGTCTAGAGCTGCGCAATGGTTGACAAAGGTCGCTTTGAAGAGTCCGCGTCGGCGCGGTGCAAACCGTTAACGGGGTCGAAGTGATATCACCCCAGTTCAGCGTGATCGTCACCTGTCATAATCAGGCGATTTTCATTGCGCAGGCAGTGAAATCGGCGGTGGCGCAGAGTTGCAACACCTGCGAAGTAATCGTTATCGATGACGCTTCCACGGATGACTCGGTCGAAATTCTGAAGGGCTTCGGCAATTCCATACGGCTTATCCGCGCGCCAAAGAATATCGGCGCAAATGCAGCCCGCAATCTTGGCGCATCGTTCGCTGCCGGCGATTATTTGGTATTTCTAGACGGAGACGATCTATTGGCTCCGTGGGCGCTTAGTACCTACAAGATCCTTGTTACAGCCACGAAACCGCCCATCCTGCTGAGCCGTCTACTTTATTTTGAAGGTTCGCAGCCCCCAGAAATGGGGGAGTTTCCTGAGGAGATTACATTTGTTGAATATGCGAACTTGATTCAAAAAGATCGGATGCACCGCGCCAGTGCCAGCGCTACGGTATCTTGTCGCCAGCAACCACCTGCTATCGCGTTCATCCGGGAAATACGGTGCGCCACGTGTCTCCGTTTGTCCCCGCCATGCTGGCGCTAATTAAGAAAGAGAAGGCTGGCGAATATCCAGGTGGTCCGCGTTTTCGATTTGAAAGATATGCATTTCTTGGCGGACCAATTTTTTTCTGGATCAAGAAATGCCTGCAAGCGAGCCTATATATGAGTGCAAACTCGCTGATCATGAAAGGCTGGATGATGACCCTGGCCGCCGCGATGCGACGGTTCTTCGTGAAGTTGACCAGCAAGGTGCCAACCCGGATGCTGCGAATGTCAGGGCTTGATGCAGATCGTTTGCCAGATGCGTAATGCTTTCATGGGCCGACAACCGCTGATGGCGGACTTTCGCGCACGGTGGGGCGAATCGGGGTTACCGACAAGATGAGCAAAGATGGGTTGATCTCGGGATTCAAGAACCGTGTACTACAGAATATCGCTCGCAGCGCGCCCGGGGCCACAGGACTTCGCGTAACCCTGCATCGATGGCGGGGGGTGCACATTGAAGAAGGGGTGTGGATCGGATACGACGCGATCATAGAAACCGCTCATCCTGATTACGTAACCATAAAGGCGGGAGCGTCGATTGGAATACGAGCGGTGATTATCGCGCATTTCCGCGAACTTCACGGCGTGGTCATTGAAGAAGACGCCTCTGTCGGGCCGGGCGCCATTATCATGCCGAATGTTACAATAGGTAGAGGATCCGTGGTTACCGCCGGCAGCGTGGTGACAAAATCCGTTCCGCCGATGACGGTGGTGCAGGGTAATCCCGCGGAACCTATCGCCCGCGTTGGTGTTCCATTAAAGATGGATGTCTCGCTGCGAGAATTTTCCAAAAAACTTAGACCTCTCGGAAAAGCCTGATCGTGCTGCTCCAACCGAAAATGAGAGTGGCCGTAGCGCCGGCGTCGGAATACGAACTTCGTCGCAGGCTTTTTGATATGTTGAGTTCTCGGCTCGAGGTTTCGTTCGAACCGCACACGCCAGGTGAATATCAAGGTCTTCGAGGACTGATCGCGTTGGCGGGGGCTGCCGAGGCCGCCCGAGATGCGTCCTTGTGCAACGTCAGTTGCTACGAAGTTATTCTTTCGCAGCCAATTCCTGTCGCAGCGCAATCAGGGATCACCTTTACCTCGTCACTAGCGGTACATCGCGCGTTTCGCGGTAAGACGCTCGCCGATTCCAGCTTAATAAATTTCTCTCGCGTCCCTGACTCATTCGAATCGCTGGCCAGGGTGGGGGAGGAGACCATCTGGGCCGTTGAACAACAAGATGGTCAGGAGCATTATTGCGTTGGCGTAGATGTACCGGTGTTTACGGAGAAGGATTTTTTCCACAACCACTTTCGAGAGCTACGCTGGTTTTCCATGGTTCCGCTGTTGCATTTTTTGCGTGGGCTGCTTGGACCGGACGGTTGGCCAGCGCCTGAACCGCGAGCCAGTTTCATCATAGACGACCCAAATCTTCATTATCGAAGTTATGGCTATATCGATTTCGAAAAATTGGCAAATCACGCCGCCGCACACAACTACCACGCGACCATCGCCACTGTTCCGCTGGATGCCTGGTATTTTGATCGCAAGGTCGTGGATCTCTTTCAGACCCACAAAAAATATATTTCGCTGATGATGCACGGCGTCAACCATGTGGCTGACGAGTTAGCGAGATCTTACGAGGAGCAGGAGGCGTTGAGTCTGCTGGCAACTGGTCTCCGCCGAATCGGTGACCTGGAATCGCGCTCTGGTGTCGCCGTTGCGCGCATCATGGCGGCTCCCCATGGTGCCTTCTCGGAATTGATGACCGACCTAATGCTGCGCCTGGGATATGAAGCTGCCTGCGTTTCGCTCGGGTCTTTGCTCCGTTGGAATCCTGAGAGGGTGTGGCGTCCCGATTTAGGATTTGCCGTGGCCCAATCTCTGGGAACTCTCGCTTTCCCCGTTTTTCACCGAACCGGCCTTTCGGAAATAGACATCAGACTAAGCGCTTTTTTGGGACATCCGGTGATTGTCGCCACGCACCATCACGACTGCGTTTCTAATTTCGCTCGACTCAAATCCCTGGCGAATATGGTTAATAGCATTGCGAGGGTTCGATGGATGGGAATCGAGGAGATATCGAGGACGAATTTTGTGTCCAAAACGCAAAATGGAACGCTACACATCTGGCCATATTCTCGCCATTTTATCGTTCCGCTTTCTCCGGAAACCACCGAGGTGGAAGTGTGCGGGTCGCCATTTTGCGGCGGCTTTACGATTGACTTGCACAAGCATCGTCGAGATGGCATCGAGGTTGCGGTGCATAACATTCCGGCACGCCACAAGATTTCGAATAATTCGCTAGAGATTTTCTTTCCTACCCGCAATGCCGTCGATTACCTCCAGGTTGAAAGCAAGAGTGTCGGCTTGTGGCCGATTGTGCGTCGTATACTTACCGAGGCGCGTGACCGTACTCAACCGATCCTGTCGTTAGCATCGGCCCGGTGAGAAAACGCTTGTGCCAGATGAATTACCCCGTCTTCTTCAAGACAACTAGGCACGATTATTCGCAACGAAGCCGCCAGGCACTCGATACGCTAATAGAAAGCCATAGGAGCGAACCATGAAGGGTGTTGTACTTGCTGGCGGAAAAGGCTCACGGCTCTACCCGCTCACGCGCGTTACCAACAAGCATTTGCTGCCGGTGTATGACCGGCCGATGATTTTTTATCCCATCCAGACGCTGGTCGATGCCGGGATTCGGGACATCATCATCGTTACCGGAGGGCAAAATTCCGGAGATTTTCTCCGCCTCCTTTCAAATGGTAAAGACTTCCATTTGCATCGCATCCACTACACCTATCAGGAAGGCGAAGGCGGCATCGCCGACGCACTGCGGCTTGCGGAGCCTTTTGTGGAAGGGGAAAAAATATGCGTGGTGCTGGGCGATAACATCATCGAAAACAACATCATTGGTGCAAAAGAAGCGTTCGAAAAACAGACCGCGGGGGCGCACATTTTATTGAAAGAAGTTGAAGATCCGGAGCGATTTGGCTGCCCTGAAATCGTAAATGGCAAGATTCTGGGCATTGAAGAAAAGCCCAAAGCTCCAAAATCCAATTACGCCGTTACCGGCATCTATTTCTACGACGCGACCGTTTTCGAAAAAATTGGAAAGACCAAAGTCAGTTGGCGCAACGAGCTGGAGATTACCGACGTAAATAATATGTATCTGGCAGAGCAGAGCCTCACGCACAGCGTTCTGGATGGCTGGTGGACCGACGCGGGCACATTCGAATCGTTACTGCACGCTACAAAACTTGTGGCGGACACCGGGGCCAACAAGACACCTGGTCGTGGACCAGCCTCGAGGCACACCAAGGCTGCGGACTAGCCTTCCGCAATGAACTGTCGCAAATATTTTTGCCCTAAGTCACAGGAGAAATTCGCTTGAAAGTTTTGCTTACTGGCGGTGCGGGATTTATAGGCTCGAACTTCGTACGCCATCTGCTGACTAGCAGACGCGATGTCAACGTCGTCAATTTCGACAGCCTTACCTATGCGGGTAATCCTGAGAGTCTGGCGGATGTCGCGGAAAATCCGCGATATCAGTTCGTCCGCGGCGATATCACTGACAAACCGGCAGTGGACGACATATTTAAGAATGGTCTCGACGCGCTGGTGAATTTCGCGGCGGAAACGCACGTGGATCGCAGCATCGAAGATGCTACTCCATTTTTACGCACCAATATTTTAGGCACGCAATGTTTACTGGATGCGGCCAAGCGCTTCAAACTGCCGAAATTCGTGCAAATCAGTACTGATGAGGTTTACGGCAGCGCGCCGGCAGGAATCAGTTTTACCGAAGAGACTGTGCTGGATCCGCGAAGCCCGTATGCCGCTAGTAAAGCCTCGGCTGATCATTTCGTTTCCGCGTATGCCAATACCTACGGAGTTCCCGCGGTTGTTCTTCGCTGCACCAATAATTACGGGCCTTATCAATTCCCCGAAAAGCTCATCCCGTTAATGGTCGCCAATGCTCGCGAAGATAAGCCTTTGCCGATTTATGGCGATGGCATGCAGGAACGGGATTGGTTATTCGTCGAGGATTACTGCAGTGCGATCGCCTCGGCGGGAGCGCCGCAGCCCAACCTGAAAATTGTCCGCACCATCCTCAAGCATCTCGGTAAGCCTGAATCGTTGATGCAATACGTGAAAGACCGGCCCGGACACGACCGCCGCTACGCTCTGGACAGCTCGAAAATCCAGAAAGAGTTAGGTTGGTCGCCCAAGGTTTCGTTTGAAGAAGGCATTCGACGCACCGTGGATTGGTATCAGCAGAACACCGCGTGGCTGGACCATGCGCGCTCTGGTGAATATCGAAATTATTATGACCGGCATTACGTGCGTCGCACCGAGACTTTCAGCAAATAGTGTTTTGGTGAAGCGCACCAATTATTACTCGCGGGGCGCGCGCCAAGATATCTCGATGCTTTTCTGTTCAGCGGGAGTGTCGTCGTGAGCCTGGCAGATCACCCGAACCGGCGCTGGCTGCTATTCGCAATGTGGTTGGCCGGTAGCGTCGTTGCTTCCTGGACCGCCTTCAACACTCTCCTGCGTTATTCATTCGGAAACGACGACGCGTCCCACATTCTTCTGATTCCGTTTATTTCTGCCTGGTTGATGTTCATCGACCGAGGACGGATCTTTAAGAGCCTGTCGTCCGACGTCTTTACCTGCTTCGCACTTCTGGTCCCTGGCATAGCGCTGGTTCTTTGGAGTATTAGAACCCAGCCAGTATCACCACCCTTATGCGCGTTTGGCTTGGTGCTCGTTTGGATCGCCGGTTTCGCACTGGCATTCGGAAGAGAGCCTCTGAAGGCTGCGCGCTTTGCTTTGATGTTCCTGTTTCTCTTCATGCCACTACCGGAAGCTCTTCTCAACAGAGTGGTGTACTTTCTTCAGAAGGGTTCGGCGGAGATATCGGCGCTGTTGTTTGGACTCACACCGCTGCCAGTTCTCCGAGAGGGTTTCGTATTTCATCTACCGCGCTTCAGTATTGAGGTAGCCCGGGAATGCAGTGGCATCCGCTCCAGCATCGCTTTGCTGGTTCTAGCGATCCTGGTTGGACACTTTTTTCTGCGGACTTGGTGGAAACAAGTGATCTTCCTGCTTGCCGGGTTCGTAGTGATGATTGTGAAGAACGGCATCCGCATCGTTACGCTAACGCTGCTGGCAACCTACGTGGACCCAGGATTTCTTTATGGCAATCTCCACCGTGAGGGCGGAGTAGTATTTTTTATGATTGGATTGCTGCTAATGGTTCCGGTTTTTTGGATATTACAGAACGGAAAGCACGCGCCGAACCCGCCAGCCGCA
>Ga0193729_1001537_pt1 | contig 11752 bp, 13 predicted proteins | sample U1c2metaG_FD_143036 | JGI IMG/M metagenome (GOLD analysis project Ga0193729, IMG submission 143036) | Soil microbial communities from a riparian zone of the East river system, Colorado, United States - U1c2 | ecosystem: Environmental > Terrestrial > Soil > Riparian zone | place: USA: East River... | reverse complement strand
ACGCTACTGGGACCGCTCTTCTGACGCTTGATTGAGGATTTAAGTAGTGCTAGCTCCTCCTCGCCTCCAACATCCCGGTTTGTTCCGAAAAATGCGAGAAGCGGACAGTGGATCCGGGTGACGCCGGGATTCGGTGTCTGGATTCCAAAAAAGTCTTTGAATTCAGGAGGAGTGTTTATGATATCCACAAATGTGGCGGCACTGACAAAGGGGCCCTGTACCAGGTCTTCTGGTCGACCATCAGCAATCAAGCGTGTCGCCTGTGCGAGCAGTTCCGGACCTGGAACTCTGGTATCAGAGCTAACGGTTCCTGAAGCAAGCACCACTCCCACAACACGAGTTGCGTGAATCACCGCGCCTGCGAAAGATCCTCTACCGCAAACAGCTGCCCGCCCTGCTCCACCACACCCACTCCAATCGAATCCATGTCCCGGTCCAGGATGTTCGCGCGATGTGGAGGCGACTTCATGAACTGAGTGTGGATGAACTGCGGCGACGGTCCCTGAGTTACGTTTTCCGACAGCCAACTGAAATGCGCACCCGCCTGCTTGACCCGCGCCGACAGGCTCGGCTCACCCTCAAACCCATGCTGCGCCGATCCGTGTTCGGCCATGGCCTCCGCGTGACGCCGCGCCGCGGTCGCCAGCGATTCATCCCACCGCAGCGGAGACAGCCCCTGCGCCTGCCGGGCCTGGTTTACTGAAGCGAACAGTTCCCGCTCTGCCCGGAACGTTGCCGTCTGGCCGTATGCCGACCAACAACGCATAATTCCCACCATTGTCAGCGCCGCCAGCCGGGTCCTGATTCGCATGGTCATTTCTCCCACAATGAATAGAACCCGGCTCGCCCCGTCTCGGCAAGTTACCGTTGCGAGTTACTGACGTATTGCATTAACATAAGCCACTTACCGCCGGTCCCCATACACGTCACGGCGATCCCGGTCCAGGTCGCGATATTCGCGTCGCAACTCTTTTCGCTCATGCTGGGCGGCCGCGTAATTCCCGTAGTAGAGAGCGCGCCGCAGTTCCCAGCGGTCACGCGCAATCTTCGCCTCATCGCGACGGATGTCGCGCTCCCGCCGGTAGCCATCTTCAGCAAACATCGTTCCCGCACCCAGTCCGATCAGCAATAGAACTACAGTCATCATGCGTTTCATATTCCGTTCTCCTTTTCGTTCACGACAGGTACTGATATCGATACCCGTGGGCCGCGACTATTTCCATGCAAACCCACCTTCCAGACCCAAGTTGCCCTACCATCCCAATACAATTCTTTACACCGGCAATCGTACCTGGTTGTTACTGTCGATGGCGGCAACCCGTCAGGATTGTGGCATCTCGGGTTTCGGCACGATCATCTAAGCGATCGTAACGAGAAAAGGAGAATCAGTCATGCGAACCTATCTCACATTGTTGACGCTGATACTGGCCGCTTCTTTCGTGGTGGCTCAGGACCCTGGAATGCAGGCCGCGCAGCAGGCGACACAGATGGCGACGCAGGCTGCCCAGCAGGCGAACGACCAGATGATACAGCCTGCCCAGCAGGCTAACCAGACGGCGATGCAGAACGCTCAGCAGGCAGCGCAGAACACGCCGGAGTGCTATCGCTGTTTCGCGGCCAAACCCAAATTTTCCGTGAAGCCCGGCGCGTATTCCAAGGCTGTGACGCTGAAACTGAAAGACTCGACCCGCGGAGCGGTGATTCACTACACGATGGATGGTTGGACGCCCACGGCGGAGTCAAACCGATACACCGGACCGATTACGATTGACTCGACGACCACAGTGCAAGCCATTGCCATCTCGCCATATGGAGGACGCAGCCGGATCGCCACGGCTGTCTACACGCTGAATGGAGTGCCCCCAACGGCTCCGGTGGCCCAGACGGTGGTCGCGGCTTTGAACCCTGCCGCGGAGCCCTCCAACCCTGCGAAACTCTTGCTGACGCGGGGCACGGCGGTACCCCTCATTTTCGCCTCGGACGTGAGTTCCAAGACCGCGGATGTGGGTGACAAGATTTCCCTGACGCTGGCCGAGGACCTCAAGATCGGGGCCGTGGTTCTGGTCAGGAAGGGAACGCCTGCGGCTGCCACCGTCACCGAAGTTGACAATACGGGAATGGGAGGCGCGCCGGGCGATGTCTTCGTTCAGGTGGACTCGCTCCAAGCTGGCAGCGTTCTGATCAAACTGCACGGTACCGCCGCGAAGGAGGGACAAGACAAAGTGGGGAAAGCGATGGGCCTCATGTTTGTCCCGTTCGTTCCTGTGGGCATCTTCGTGCATGGCAAGGACGCGGAAATCAAGCAGGGTGCGTCGTTCACAGCATTCGTGGATGCGGACACCCTGATATCGCCTGCGAATTAGCGCGAATGGGCGAAGCGCGTCTCTCGAACCTTACGCAAGGCGCGATGCTCGCGCGGTCAAGACAAGCGCGCTGATCTTAGGCCTTACGCCGTTTCTCGCCCGGCCGATTCTTGACCGGGATCACGAACTTCAATCCCGACCAGACGTCGGTGACCGCGCAGACTTTCACGTCCACCAGCCCAGCATCAAGCCCGCTCTGGCGAACCACATCTCCCGTGAGATCGGTGGCGACGCCCGAACTCTTCTTCGGCCAGGAGATCCACAGAATGCCCGCGGGCGCCAGCGCCTTTGCGGCCGGTATCAGCTCGAGCTCCAGTCCCGCACGCGATTTGGCAAAGAGGAAAATGAAATCGAGATCTCTGCAGGTGTGAATGCTGCTGTGTTGGATCTGGCACTGCTCGAGACCGTCGCGAAGCTCGGTTTTCACGTCGTCCGGCACATGCAACAGGACAGCGCGAAAATTCTCCTTGATGCCCAACTTTTTCGCGAGCGGAGTTCCTGAATATCCAGGCATAAAGAAAGAGAAATTGATGTTATGGCGAGAGGTGCAAAGTCCGGGTTACTGCTTCGGAGCGTAGTATCCCTTGCGGGTGCGCACCTTCATACCTTTATCCTGCGCCAGGATTGCAATCGTGCGGTAGCGTCCATCTGCGGCAAAATCCGCGGGCTTGTAGGCCACCGCGTACTGGCTGCGCAACTCCTCTTGAATGGAGAGGAACGCGTCCGACACGTCGCGCATCTGGAACGGAAAGAAGGCGCGGCCGCCGGTCGCATCCGCGATGCGCTCCAGCACCTTGTCGCCCTTTCCCTTCATGCCGCTGATGTTCGTGCTGATGGTGTAAACGATCACGTCCGCGCGCTGCGCCATTTCGATGGCTTCCTCACGGGTTACGTGGCTCAGGTTGTCTTCGCCGTCGCTGAGCAGAATAATGGCGCGGCGCACCGAGCCCGTCTGTTCCTGCTTCAACAGTTTGTCACGGCAGGCAAAGTAGAGCGCGTCATACATCGCCGTGCCGCCGCCCGCCCGCAACATTCGCACGCCGGCGGATAGGCCCTCCGTGTTGTCGGTGAAATCCTGCGTAACTTCAGGCGTAGCGTCGAAGCCGACCACGAATGCCTTGTCATAGCGCGGACGAATGATGGCATTCAGAAACTCGATTGCCGCTTCCTGCTCGAACTTGAAGCGGTCGCGCACCGAGTTGCTCGCGTCCACCAGCAACCCCACTTGCAGCGGCAGATCGGTCTCGCTGCGGAAGCTGCGCAGCTCCGCTGGTTTTTGATCGTCGATCACTTTAAAGTCGTCTCTCTTCAGGTCCTTTATATAGCGGCCGTGCCGGTCGGTAACGGTGAACACCACGCGAACTTCGTTGACGACATGGACGATGGTCGCGACGGATTCGTCGGTGTCAGACTTCGTTGAGTCAGACTTTGGTGGATTTCCCGGCTGCGCCGGAGCCTGCCCGGCCGGCGTCTTTGCAGTGGGAGTCGATGTGCCGGAAGCCGGTGTCGAAGTGGTTGGCGCACCCGCGGGCGGCGGCGTGGAAGCAGGCTTCGCCGTCTGGCCGAGGAGAGAGCCAGCTAGTATATGAAAAGCGACCAGAAGCAGAAAAATGCGCGATTTCATCAGGACAGTTTGATAAGAATTGATTTCATCATTATAGCCCCCTTACCCGTGCGGGAGCGGACAGAGAAATTCCCCGTAGAGACGCGGCTTGCCAGGTCTCCGCTGACAGCGGCAATGCTCGCGGGGGAGACGCGGCAAGCCGCGTCTCTACGGAGAGGTTGTGCCGTGGACCTTCACACTATTGAGGAGCACTTTCGAGGCTATCCAGCAAGTTCTCCAAATCCTCCGGCAACGGCCGGGAGAATTTGAGCAGCTCCTTCGTCCGGGGATGCGTCAGCTCAAGTACCGCCGAATGCAGAAAATTTCTATCCAGCGCGAGCGTCGCGGGCATGCCTGCCGCCCGGCGTTTGTTCGACTGGGACCGCAATTCGCCGGGCGCGCCATAGAGCGCGTCGCCCATCACGGGATGCCCGAGCGACGACATATGCACGCGAATCTGGTGCGTTCGTCCCGTCTCGATCTTGAGTTCGACCAGCGCAAACTTGCCGTAGGGCGAATCGATCTTTCGCTGCACCGCGTAATGCGTCACCGCCTCGCGGCCACCGAAGCCCCGGGTCGTCATCCGCGTGCGCCGCTGCGAGTGGCGGCTGATCGCGCTTTGAATCGTGCCGCGATCCTGCTTCGGCCAGCCGTGGACCAGCGCAATGTACGTTTTGTGCACCTCGCGCCCGCTGAACTGCTTCGCCAGCCGGCGGTGCGACTCGTCGTTCTTCGCCACCACCATCAGCCCGCTGGTCGCCCGATCCAGGCGATGGACGATCCCCGGACGCAGTTCGCCGCCGACCGAGGACAGCTTCTTAAAGTGATGGAGCAGCGCATTGACCAGCGTTCCGCGGTTGCGCGCATCTTCGGTCGCTCCCGCTCCGGCATGCACCATCATGCCCGCAGGCTTGTTGACGATTGCCATGTCGTCGTCCTCATAAACGATATCGAGCGCAATCTCTTCCGGAATGGCGCGCAAAGGTGGAGCTTGCGGCGGCGCGGTGATCGTGATCTGCTCTTCACCCTTCAATCGTAGCGACGCCTTCGCCGCCGTCTGGTTCACCAGCACCTCGCCCTTCTCGATGAGTTGCTGGACGCGGGCGCGGCTGACTTCTGCGTGACTGACCTCTGAAAGTTGGGTCGCGAGATATTGGTCCAGACGCTGCCCTGCGGCTTCGGGAGATGAGGTCAGCGTGATGGGGAAAGCAAGCATTCAGCAATCAGTACTCAGCACGCAAGTGCAAGGAGAGTTTTAAGGAGTTTTGGAGCCTAAAGCGCAGAGCCCGATTTCTGAGGGCTAAGGGCTGAGGGCTGAGTGCTGCTCTTCAGCCACCAGATCAATCCACCGCCGACGACCAGCAGAATCGAAATCAACTGCGTTCCGGTCATCAGTCCGCCGAAGACTTCGCCGCGTCCGGGATCGTCGCGCAGGAACTCGATGAAGTAACGCTCGATTCCATAGAGGATCATGAAAGTGCCCCACACCTGCCCATCGAATTTCTTTCGACCGAGCAGCCAGGTCAGCAGCAGGAAATTGAAAAACTCGGCGGCGGCTTCGATCAGTTGTGTCGGCTCAATCCTCTTGCCGAGCGGAGTTCCACTGACGGCATTCGCCAAGGGATTCGTGAAAATCACGCCCCAGAAGTGATTGGTCGGTTTGCCGTAGCAGCAGCCCGCCGAGAAACAACCGAAACGTCCGAGGACGTGGCCAAAGGCAAGCCCGGGAGCGAAACCATCGGTAGTCCGCAACATCGGCATGTGATGGCGCCGCATGTACCAGACCGCCGTAAGTAGGGCGGCAATCAGTCCGCCGGAAAATACGCCTCCCGCCTGTAGCGTGTTGAAGCTGAAAATCTCCCGCCAGTTGTTGGCGTAAGCGCTCCAGTCGTTGATGATGTAAAGAACTTTCGCCCCGATAATTCCGGCGAGAACAACGAGGATGCCAAGATTCCAGGCATCGTCGCCGTTGATGCCCTGCTTCTCCGAATTGCGGACGCTGATCCAGAGCCCGATCAGCACCCCCGAAGCGACCAGGACACCGTAGGTAGGCAGGTAGAAACTGCCAATCTGAAAAAGTCGAGGGAACACGTTAGTTTTGATGCTCCAAATGTTGGTTGAGTTCTAGAGAGAGTCTAGGAAAGGTCTCAGGTGTCAGGTCTCAGGAAAACAACGTCGTCCTGAGAACTGATGTAAAAAGCCAACCCACTGGGCCGTGTGGTGGGCCGAGAATGAACCCGTCTCAGACGGTGGGAACCCGCCGCGACCCATTAGGCCTTTCCGCATGACGGAACATGGCACACCGGATCTTTTTGCGAGTCGAGTCCCCGTTCATTCGGCATTGGTTCAAAAATCGGTTACCACCATCACCAACCTTGTAGGTCGGCTCTTCAGTTTTGATGCTAGGAAACCGCGAACGGATTGGCAAGTGGAAAATGCAAAATAGTTGGCAGGAAGTTTGCTAGCAATTGTGCTCCGACTGTGTTTCGAAGATGAACCCCAGGTTACGATCGACTTCAACCCGTGCGCCGGGTATCTTGCAAAACTTCGTCAAGCGCGCTTGCCAGTTTGATCGCTCGCCGCCGCACATCCGGCGACGGTGTCTCCACTCCTCGTTTCAGCAGATGATATTCATCCGCAATATTCAGCGCCGCCAGCACGGCCAGTCGCACCGAGTCGACGGTTGCAGTCTGCTCGGATACCGCGCGCATCTTGGCGTCCACGTACTCGGCAAGCTTCAGAATGTAGTCCGCGTCAGAGCCCCGCAGGTTGTACACCTGGTCGAAGATTTCGACGCGGACACTATTACCGCTGCTGCCGCTGACGGCATTTGCAGCCGGGACGTCTTTGGCCGGAACAGATTTCGTCGCCGCATCCTTGGTCGGAGGTTCTTTGCTCGCAGTGGCCATGTTACTCCTCGCCGGATTACTATCTCGCCAGATGACTGTCCGGCGGATATTTGCCGCCGTCTTTTAGTTGCCAACATCGTTCAGCTTGCCGCCTGCTCATGCGTCAGGCTTTCCATCTGGCCCAACATTTTTTCGACACGGGTTCGTATGTCTTCGCGATCCTTGCGCATTTGCACCAGTTCGCGGCGCATGGTCTCGTTTTCTTCCTCGCGCTCTTCGAGTTGCTCCCGCAGCCGCTTCACGTCGCGCTCGGCGGTAGTCCGGGCTTCTTTGGCGGCCTTGTACAGCTCAATGGTGCGATAAACTTTCTCTTCCAGCGCCTGAAAATCTTCAGGCGGAACCTGCGCAGATACTTCTTCCACGGTTTTCACTGACATGAGCACCACTCGCTTTCGGGGAATATTTCAGCGTTGAGGCGAAGTATAGCGCAGTTTGCTGTGGAAGAACCGCTACTTTTGCCGCACCCCGTGCATTGCGTTGCAACCCGTGCACTTCCGTAGAGATGCGGCAAGCCGCGTCTCTACACACGCGACCGCAGCTTTTCCAGCCGTCGCGCCGCCTCATCCAGTGTCTCAGGCTTCTTGCAGAAGGCGAAACGTACCTGTTGGGATCCGTCTTTCGGATGCTTGTAGAAACTCGATCCGGGCACGCACGCGATGCCGATTTCTCTTACCAGGTGAGCAGCGAACTCCACATCGTTCGCGAACCCGAAGGCGCTGATCTCAGTCATTACGTAATACGCGCCTCGCGGAAGGTAACAGCGGAAACCGGCTTTCTCGAGCGCCGGAATCAGATGATCTCGCCGCTTGCGATACCGGTCGGCCAGTTCGCGGTAGTAACTGACAGGCATGCTTAACGCCGCCGCGCCCGCCTCCTGCAAAGGCGCGGGCGCGCCCACCGTCAAAAAATCATGCACCTTGCGGATCGCGTTCGTGATCGCCGGAGGCGCAACCGCCCAGCCGACGCGCCATCCCGTAACGCTGTAACTTTTTGAGAGCCCATTGATGGTGATCGTACGCTCGCGCATGCCGTCGAGCCGCGCGAGAGAAATGTGTTCCGATCCATCGTAGAGAATGTGCTCGTAGATTTCGTCGGTGATGGCAAGCACATTGTATTCGACGCACAGGTCGCGAATCAGTTCCAGTTCTTTCCGGCTGAACACCTTGCCGGTAGGGTTGTTTGGCGTGTTAACGATGATGGCTTTGGTCTGGTGTTGGCTGGTCTTGTGTTGAAACGCCTCGCGCAATTCCTGTTCGTCGAACGTCCACTCGCCATGGGACGCGTGCGGTGGACGCAAACTGACGAAGCGCGGCTTGGCTCCGCTCAGAATCGTGTCCGGCCCATAGTTCTCGTAGTAGGGCTCGAAGACCACCACCTCGTCGCCCTTATTGCACACCGCCAGCAGGGTCGCGATCATCGCTTCAGTCGAACCGCAGCACACCACAATGTCTTTTTCCGGATCGACCTCGATCCCCTGCGACTCCCGCATCTGCCGGGCAATCGCAGCCCGCAGGCTCTTCGCACCCCAAGTGATGGCATACTGATTCACGTCGGCGCCAATCGCTTCCTGCGCGGAGCGCTTGATTTCGGCGGGAGCGGAGAAATCGGGAAACCCCTGCGCCAGGTTGACGGCGTCATATTGCATCGCCTGCCGAGTCATCTCGCGAATCACGGACTCGGTAAAATGCTCAACCTTGTCGGAAAGAAAGTGCTTGGGATGGGCCGAAACTTGGGTCATGCGAAGCAGCCTAGCACAAGAAACGCTCACGGAGGGACAGCCACCCTCGGCTGTCCAGCAGGCGAAGCCCGCAGTGCAGCTTTTTTACTATGGTCTAATAAATTGACCATAGTATGGTAGTATGACCGCCAGAGGAACTCCATGCAGGAAATCGCCATCTCGGAATTCAAGGCCAAGTGTCTCGCCGTGCTTGAGCGCGTCCGATCGACGAAGACACCGATCCGCGTAACGCGCTTTGGAAAGCCCGTAGCTGAGGTCGTGCCGCCAACCTCGGTCGAAGAGCGCTCGTCGTGGATCGGATCGATGAAGAATTCGATGAGGATCAAGGGCGACATCGTTTCGCCGGCCACCAATGAAGATGATTGGGAGGTCCTGCGCGATTGAGGCTGCTACTTGATACCCACATCTGGTTGTGGACGCTGAGCGATCCAAAACGTCTTGGGCGACGGGTTCTGCAGCAACTGAAAAACGAAGCCAACGAACTTTGGCTCTCGCCGATCAGTACCTATGAGGCTCTCACCTTGCACGACAAGGGCAGATTCGAGATTGACGAAAACCTGGCAGAATGGCTGGCGCGAGCCACCGCCGGCACGCGCGAAGCTCCGCTCACCCATGAGATCGCTCTCGTAGCTCGGCAATTGCCCCTGCATCAGGACCCCGCCGACCGGATTCTCGCCGCCACCGCCGAGGTCTTAGATTTGACTCTGGTTACGGCCGACGAACGATTGCTGGGATTGGGAACGATTCGCACGATGGCCAACCGCTGACCTTTGGGAGTTTTCCTTGTGTGAACAGGCCACTGCACTGGAACTGGCAACCGCCTTTCGGTGTCTATAGTCTTGTAATTGCTCAGACCTCTCACCGAATGACTCGGATTCTGAGAAGAGTGCTCTTTTTCGTCGCCTTCACAGCTTACCTCTTGGTCCAGGTCATGTTGGTGGGGATGATTCCCGCCTACTACTGGACCCAGTCGCACTGGCTTCATTCTGTTCCTAGTGGGGCTTCTCTTAAGCGGTGCGCTGTGGATACATCGTCCACCGACGAATCACGAGAGGGCGTTGCAACCACACCGAGGCGGAAAATGGCTCACGCTCCGGACACGCCCGCGCATCGATTACATCAGGCGGATCAAGGCAGCGAAACGTTGGGCGATCTGGATTCCAACCGCGATCGTGATAATCGCGTTCTTGTTCTTGCCCGAAACGTGGGCTGTCGTGTCGCACCTTTCCACCCGGGTTCCGGCAGGTTGCTAGGCTATCGGGTTTCGATACCGGCCAACTGGGTCGTCCTGATCGACGAACCAGACATCGGCAGTAGCCATGCGTGGTCGTCCGTGGCGGCGTTCCATTCTAAAGGCGTCCTCGCGGCGGGCGCGACTGCATATTGGCGGCGGGAACCGTCTATAGCAAACATGTCGTTTTATTCAGCCCCGCTCGGTGACCGGCGAACCAGCTTCCTACCGAACGACAAGATAATCTCGACCCGTACGCTGCCGCTGGGGAAAGGAACGATTACCTGTTCGGAGTACATTCCTGGATGGCTGCGAGAGCATGAGGATGATGACATTCAGTCCATCGCTTGTGCGACCCCGCAAAACGATTTCTATGGCTGGTTCGATGGCGACAAGGCGTCAGTCACGGGCTTCTATCGAACGCTGCAAAATGTTCGCCAAACAATCTAAGGCTTGAGCCGGGCGTGACAAGTGCCAGGACCCCGATTCATCAATAAATAACCCTATGCTCGCTGCACGCCGCCAAGCCCTTCCAGCGCCTTCACAATCTGCGTCGACCACTGCGCCACTTCGTCGTCGCGTAGGGTGTGCTCGCTTGACTGGAGCTTGGCTCGCATCAGAATCGAGGACTTGCCCGCGCCGATTGTTTCGCCTCGGAAGATCTCTACCGGGACGAAGCTGCGCAGCTCAGAGATGCCCAATCCGGTAACGCTCTGCTGAATCTTCTCGAACTCCACGCTGTCATCAAAAACAAAGGAGAAGTCACGCTCGACGGCAGGGAAGCGGGGCATCGCTTCATAGCGCACCTGGCACAGATCGTGCTGATAGAGGCGGTCAAGATAAATCTCGGCGACAAAAACATCCTGCCGCAGCTTGCGGGCCGCGGCCACATCGGGATGAATCTGGCCAAACTGGGCGACCATAGCGCCATCCAGCAGGGCGCGGGCCGAACGTCCGGGATGATAGTAGTCGGCCGTCTGCGCATCGTAGCAGAGCGTCCAATGGCTGAAAGGCGCGAGCAGAGTTTCGATGTCACCCTTCAGGTCGAAGAACGTTAGCGGACGCGCCGCCGCGCCTGGGACTAGTCCGCGTACGACCTCCGCATCCACGTTCCCCGTCGCACCGATTGAGATGCGCTTCAGTTCCAGCGACTTTTCCACTAACCTTGAGTCTGCGCCCGAAGCCTCAAATACATTTCCGGATTCGAACAGGCGAACATTATCGCTGCCGCGATTCAGGTTGTAGGCCAGCATGTTAAGCATGCTCGGAACCATCGATGTGCGCATCACCGAAGCCTCGTCGCTGATCGGGTTCGCGAGGTCGAGTTCGGGCGCGGTCGAAAAGCGCCGGGCGTCGTCTTTTGAAATGAAGGTCAGCGAAATCGTTTCGCTGTAACCGAGTGCCAGCAGTCCAGAGCGCAGCCGAGCATCTTTGTGCGCATCGGGCAGCTCCCGAACCTCGCCGCTGTAGGCGGGAAGCGTGTTTGAAAACTTGTCGTAGCTATGCAAGCGCGCCAGTTCCTCGATGACGTCGATCTCGCGCTCGATATCGAGGCGCCAGCTGGGAATGTGGACGAGGTACCTCTCTTCGCCGCCTGCCAGCATCGCGAAACCGAGACGAGTGAGGATGCGACTGATCTCAATCGTGCTGAGTTTCTCGCCGAGAATTCGTTGCACTTCCCGCAGATCGAGCTCCACCGGAGCCAAATCAAGCTTGCGGGCGATCACATCGATCACGTCGCCGACAAGGGTGCCGCCGCCCGAAGCGAGTATCAACTCTGCAACCCGGTTCGTCGAAGCGACGGTCGATTCGAAATCGGCGCCGCGCTCGAATCGGTGCGAAGCGTCGGTGTGAATGCCGTGCCGCTTCGACATCCGGCGCACTGTGACCGGGTCCCACCACGCGGAT
>Ga0193729_1001534_pt1 | contig 11761 bp, 15 predicted proteins | sample U1c2metaG_FD_143036 | JGI IMG/M metagenome (GOLD analysis project Ga0193729, IMG submission 143036) | Soil microbial communities from a riparian zone of the East river system, Colorado, United States - U1c2 | ecosystem: Environmental > Terrestrial > Soil > Riparian zone | place: USA: East River... | reverse complement strand
CAACCAGACCGTTATGAGCGGGAGAATAGACATCAGCTTCGTTGATTTTATTACATTTTCGTCAGAATCGGGCGTGTTCGTTACGTCTTGACGAGGTCGTTTCTGGTGCGAAATTGGTGCGGCTCGTCCGCACTCGAAACTTGGATTTGGGGCGTTATGCTGCGACCGGCCGCTTGTCGGTTTCAACTTTCCGGCCCTTAACTACGAATCTGGGGGTCAGGAGTTCGAATCTCTTCGGGCGCGCCATCTAATCAATGACTTAGACATCATCGATAAACGTTGTTACCGAGTGTTACAGCGAGTGTAGTTACCGCTGGGCAGGCGTTCTCCGCCTTACGATCAAGGACATGTCCGCTTTGCGTTCCGGCGCGCCAGTTACCTGCGGCCGTTGTCAGCCGCTACCCAATCGCAGTCTTGATAACGTCCAATAATTCCTGGAACGGTTCAGTGCTCGCCGGATCCGACGGCGCCTGCCGCATCACGTCGTAGATCTTCGGTACAAGCTGCACAGCCTGATCAAGTTCGCTGTCGCGGCCAGGCTGATAACCACCCATCAGGCGAAGATCGCGCGTGTCTTCGAAACGAGCGATCATGGCGCGCAACCTGCGGAGAAGGTTACGCTCGTCCGCAGACCAGACGTATTGAGCAAGGCGCGACACTGACGAAAGCATGTTGACGGCGGGATAGCGTCCCTGATCCGCCACCTCCCGGTCGAGAACGATGTGTCCGTCGAGGGTGCTGCGGACCGTGTCCGCCACCGGCTCGTTGTGATCGTCGCCGTCAACGAGGACAGAATAGATGCCGGTGATAGAACCTTGTCCATCGGTTCCCGGGCCGGACCGCTCAAGCAGGCGTGGAAGATCGCTGAAGACACTCGGCGCGTAGCCGCGCGCAACCGCGGGTTCGCCTGTCGCCAGCGCAACCTCACGGGCGGCATGGGCAAATCGCGTGACCGAGTCGACAATCAGCAGCACCGATTCGCCGCAGTCTCGAAAGTACTCGGCGATCGTCGTGGCAGTCTTTGCTGCCAGCCGCCGCATCATCGGGCTTTCGTCACTGGTGGAGACCACCGTGATCGCGCGCGATCTATGGTGAACCAGTGTCTCTTCCAGAAACTCGCGTACCTCGCGGCCGCGTTCTCCGACCAATGCCGTAACGACCGTGTCGAACCCCTGGCTTTGGGCGAGCATGGAGAGCAATGTCGTCTTACCCACGCCCGAACCCGCGAAAATGCCGATCCGCTGACCGACGCAGAGGGGAGTAAACAGGTCGAGCACGCGCACTCCCGTCCGCAAAGGTGTGCGTACCCGCGTGCGGCTGATCGCAGGCGGGGGACCCGCGTCCGTCGACATGACCCGTTCTCCGGCGTGCAATGCGCCGCCGCCATCAAGCGGCTCGGCCAAGGCGTTGAGGACCCGACCTTTCCAACTTGTATGAGGCGCAATCGTCTTCGGCGGCAGGCGGTACGCAACGAAGCCCAAGCCGACCCCGACGTGCGAATCGAATGCCTTGGCGGTGACGCCATCGCTGTCGATACGAACGACCTCACCGAGTTGTACTTGATCTTCTATTTCGAGCCCGATCAATTCGCCCAATTTTACAAATCGTGACAGGCCCGATACGCGATAATGCGTTGGGGCAACTTCCGAGACGATGCCACCGACCCGCACCGTAGGCACGTCTTTGCGCAGGGACGCGAGCGTGGATTCTAGGCGCTCCAGCGCGTTCATCTGGCCCTCGGCTCCTTGTTACTAAGCCACTATGCTTTTGGCGGTTCGCCAAGCGAGCGAATGGCATTCTGCATCGAGCTCTCAGAGCTATCGATAAGGGAACTGACCCCCTGGAAGGCGCGAGATGCGGTCATCAGCTGTGTCAATTCCGACAACGGGTCGACGTTTGAATCTTCGACATAACTCTGCTGGAAGCCCGTGTTCACAAAATCAAGAGCTGCCGTGGCAGCGCGGTCAGGAATGACCCCCGAATTGCCAGAACGTTCCAGTTTAGCATTGGCGGGAATTTCGAACAGGCCAAGCACCCCCACCTGATTCGTCCCTTGCGTAATGGCTCCGCTGCGCGCGATCGTCAGCGGTCCGCCTTCGGGATCAATGATGATCGGCGTGCCGCCGGCATCGAGGACTGGGTATCCGTTGACGGTTTGCAGTTCACCATTGCTGCTGATCTGCATCCGGCCGTCCCGCGTGTAAACCGTGCCGGAGGGGCCGGCAAATCCCATCCACGTATTGCCAACGACGGCGACGTCGAGGCTGTTTCCCGTACCCGTCACGCTTCCAGGCTTTCGTGAGATGAAGTTTTCTCCGGGTGTTGCGAAAGCGACGGGCTGGGACGCCGCGCGCGACAACGCTGTCTCGAACTTGACGGCGTCGGCGCGGAAACCGGCCGTTTTCATGTTCGCCAGATTATTGGCGATCGTCTCAAGTCTCTTTTCGAGTGCGACTTGAGCGGACAGGCTGACATAGAGCGCTGATTGCATACTGGTTATCTTCCGATCTTAAGGTTCTGCAGACTTGCCAAAGTGTCGGCGTTAATTCCCATCTCGATGGGCTGGTTGATGAGGATGGAAGGCGTCGTTGCCGAGGTCGTCTGCCCGTTTTCGCTCTCCCACATCGCTGAGAAACGCTGAAGAAACGTCTTTAGCCTTTCCGAAGTCTGAAAATCCGTGAAGTTGATTCTCTTTGTCAGCATCGCCGCCTGCTTATCGACATCGGCCATTGCGGTGAGCGGCGAAATGCCAAGTGCGGTCTGGACGACCTTGAGAAGTGCTTTATCGGACAGAATTTGATAGGCGTTCGTGATGTTGGTCGCCTTGCGCTCAAAATAGAGAGCCAGTCGCACGCCTTCATTCTGCGCGCCGGCAGTCTCCTCAAGCGCCTGCCGCACGTATTTTTCAACGGTGCCGGACTGTGCTGCCGTCGTATTGGTTGCGTTCTCGCCCAAGGCAGAGAAGTTAAAGGCTGCGGCGAATTCCCGATATCGCGTATCGACGAGCTTGTTGGCGAAGCTCGATGAGCTCGAGATGCCCTCGGTCAACACCTTGCGCAGGAATGCTTTGGCATAAACCATGTCGGAAAGCCCGTGCGCCTTCATTGCATATGAAAACAACCGGTAGTTATTGATGAACGCATCGATCGACTTCACTTCCCCGATGTGCGCCAGATAATAGATCGTTTCGTGCGCTACGTCCGGCTTGCGGGCGGTTTGCTCCAGCGATCGAACCATATTGTTGGTGATCATTTGATAGCTTGCGATTGTCGATACCATCGAGGAGGCGACTCCTTGCGCGGATGCTTCGGGGCGAAGCTAGCAGCGAAAATCGGCCGCCAAGCTTGTGCGAGGCTGTCGCAACAGTTTGATGTCAGCCTCGTGCAAGCATCACTGCCTAAATGAATCGCATCGTTATACGGAGCGGTGCGTTTGAGCATTCTCTTTGGTTTCATCATCACGATTGCCAGCCTGCTGGGTGGCTTCACTGCGCTCGGCGGGAATATCGGCGTGATCTGGCAGCCATGGGAGTTTGTAATCATCGCCGGCATGGCGCTCGGGATCTATATCGTCGCGAACCCGTGGAAGGTCGTGATCGACACGGGTGTCGCAACGGTGGAGGCGCTTACTGTGGCGGTTCCGAGGCAGCGCCATTATCTGGATCTGCTGGGCCTTCTGCACTCGCTCATGCGCGAAGTGCGAAACAAGGGGCGCAATGAAGTAGAAGGGCACATTGACGATCCGTCATCGTCGGAAATCTTCAAAATTTTCCCGACTGTGCTCGCCAATGATCCCTTGGCACATTTCGTCTGCGACTATTTTCGTCTGATAATCATGGGAAGTGCGCGGCCGCACGAAATCGAATCGCTGATGGACGAAGAAATCGAGACGATCGTTCGCAGCAAACTTAAGCCGTACAATTCTCTGATGGTGGTCGCCGAGGGCCTGCCGGCACTTGGCATTGTGGCGGCCGTCCTTGGCGTCATCAAGGCGATGGGTGCGCTAGATCAGTCTCCCAGGCTTCTCGGCGGCCTGATTGGCGCGGCATTGGTCGGAACATTCGCGGGGATCTTCCTCTCCTACGGTCTCGTTGCGCCGCTGGCACACAAGATCAGAATGGTGCGTGAGCAGCGGTGTCGTCTGTATGTCATCGTCAAGCAGACGCTGCTTGCCTTCATGAATGGCGCGCTGCCGCAAATCGCGATCGAACACGGCCGCAAGATGATCGGCCCGGGTGAGCGGCCTTCGATCGACGTTGTTGAGAACGAAACGATTTCCGGCGGGACAGCGAAGAGCGGAAGCACCGAACAGGTAGCGAGAGCAGGAGCGAGGACCTAGTGTCGGAAGGTAAGCCAGGGCGGCCGGACCAGGCATCGGATCAACTGCTCGGAGCCGCTGGGCTTTCGGTCGAGCGCATGCCGATGTTGCATGTGATTTTCGATCAGATGACCAACCTCTGCGCGGAAAGCCTTCGGTCAATGTCGTCCTCTCAATCGTATTTTTCGCTGAGCAGCGTCGGAAGTAGCCGGCTCTCCGACCTACTCGATCACTACGAGTCAGACGCAATTGCGGCTGTGTTCTACGCCAAGGCGTGGGATGGCCGAATCCTCATCGGCTTCGATCGAGATTTTGTCTACACCATGGTCGAGCTGCTGTTTGGAGCGGACGGAGCGGAGCCGCCGCTGGACATGCCAAGGGTGTTCTCGAACGTGGAGCTTCACGTCGCGGAAGCGCTGTTCGACCGTTTTGGCAAAGCGTTGCAGTCGTCGTTTTCACGTGCTTCGGACGTTAGGTTCAATCTGGAGCGCGTTGAGACAAGAATGGATTATCTGGCGATCGGTCGGCTAAACAACATGGCCGTATACGCCAAAATTCTACTCCAGGGGCTTGATCGGGGCGGCGAGATGTTCATCGTCATCCCCCACACGGTTCTCAACCCTCTGCGCCAGTCTCTCTCCCAGATTGTGTCCGGCGAATCGGTGTCCACTGATCCAAACTGGAGCAAGCAACTGCACAGCGAGATTCAGCGTACCGAGGTGGTGCTCAAGGCGGTGCTCGAGGAGCGGTCGTTCAGCCTCGGCGAGGTCGCGCGATTTCACGTGGGGCAGGTGATCAAGCTCAACGCCACGCCGAATACCATGGTGCGACTTGAGTGCAACAATCAGCGGCTGTTCTGGTGTCAAATGGGCCAGCTGAACGGCGTCTATTCGCTGCAAGTCAAGGAATCGGCGGATCAAAAGCGGGAGTTCATCGATGGCATCCTATCTCGTTGACCTTATTCTTCTGGTGGCCCTGCTTGTCACCAGTATCCGTGTGACAAGGATGCACCGGGAACTCGTGCACTTGCGTACCAGCCAGGGCGACTTCGCGTTCATCCTCGGCAAGACAACTGAAACCGTCGATGACATGGTTCTGATGGTGCGCGAATTCAGCGCCGACGGAAAACAGCTGGTGAATGTCTTGGGGGGCAAGATCGAAGAGGCGCGTAAAGCAATCATGGATATCGAGGCTCATGGCGATGCGTCTCGCAGGAAGGCATGAGCGGTGGTAGTCGTCGACAACGACGGCAGGAGCTGACGCGCCGTCCGGCGCCCATTTCACGTTGTCGCGCCGATGCAGGGATCCCGCGCGACTTAATGAATGACCCGTGCATGGGTCGCCAACTACAGAACTGTCGAGAAAGCAGATGAAATGAAGCAGCCGTTCGAATCCGATCCACCCAATCCCTCGGCGCAAAATGCGTCGGAGACGGCTAAGCTGGGGAGCACCTCTTTTGGGAAATTGGCGGATCTTGCCGCACGCGCCGCCGAGGAAACGAGCCGACTCACGAATCTCGAGCCGATCCTGCGCATTCCGGTCACGGTCCAGGTTCTTCTCGGATCCGCGACGATGCCAGTCGCGGACCTGATGAAGCTGGGCCGGGGGGCCGTTATTCCACTTGATCATCGCGTTGGCGAACCAGTCGAGGTGGTCGTCAACGGCCGGATCGTGGCGCGCGGCGCGGTTGTCGTCGTGGAGGATGAAAATTCGCGATTCGGCGTGTCGCTTACGGAAATCGTCGGAGGAAGCACCGGGGATGGGGAAGCTTAAAGGGATCTCCGCATGGCATTCAATGCACCAGCCAAGCGCGGTTCAGAAGTCAAACCGCTGCGCGGTACCGAGAAGGTCGCCGCGCTTCTTCTGGCCATGGGCCGGGAACTATCCGGCGGCGTTCTGAAGGAATTCGATCCCGATGAGATAAGGATCGTCACGCGTGCGGCGGCGGAATTAAAGCCCATTTCGGGTTCTGAGCTCGAAGCCATTATCGAGGAATTCGCCAAGCACTTCTCCACCGGACCGAATATTTTCGGAACTGTCGGCGAACTCGAAAAACTGCTGCACGGAGTTCTTCCTCCGGATCAGGTGTCAGACATCATATCGGATGTCTTGGGCAACAAGACCAAATCGGTGTGGGAAAGGATTTCATCGGTCTCCGAAAGCCTGCTGGCCAATTATCTGCTCAAGGAGCATCCGCAGACGGCCGCCTTGATCCTTTCAAGGGTAAAGCCAGCGTGTGCCGCCAGGGTGATGAGCCTGTTACCGGCGGATCTGCGGCATGATCTCATGCGCCGGATGTTGAGCCTCAAGCCCGTGGTCGAGGAAGCGATGGGGATCATCGAGAAGACGATGCACGAAGATTTCATGATCAACTTCGCGCGTAATCTCGCTTCGGATACCTACCCGCGCATGGCCGACATCATCAACAAGATGGAGCGAAACCAGATGGAGGAGTCGCTGAAAAATCTCTCCGAGTCGCGGCCAAAGTCGGCGGAGATCCTGAAGGGGATGCTGTTTACGTTCGACGACATCGTCAATCTCGCGTCAAAGGCGCGTATGCTCATCTTCGATCAGGTTCCGACCGATCGTGTCGTGACGGCACTCAAGGGCGCAGACTCGAGTTTTCGCGATCTTATTCTCTCATCCCTGGCCTCGCGCACGCGCCGGCTGGTGGAGCACGAGCTTGCGAGCGGTGTTCCGGCAAACCATCGCGAAATCCTCGATGCGCGACGGGCGATCACGGACCTCGCGCTCGAAATGGCGGGGCGAGGGGAAATCGAACTCAATCCGGACCAGGATGATCAGCCGGTATTTACTTAAAGATCGCTCGTTATGGCTGAGGGACCCGACCAGGAGAGCAAGACCGAAGAACCGACGGAAAAGAAGATTCGAGATTCCGTCGAGAAGGGCCGGATTCCAATTTCGCGTGAAGCGTCGATCTTTTCGTCGATGATCGCGCTGCTAATTATCCAAAGCTTTCTCACAGTCGACAGCGTCCGGCATCTGACGTCGACGCTGGGCCAGTTGATCGATGATCCGTCCGGGATTCGCATTCGCAACGGCACGGATGCAGTTGAATTGATGGTCGTCGTTGGAGGCAGTTCGGCGCGATTGGTACTCCCGATGGTCATCGTTTTGGCAATCGCAGGCTTGGCCGCGTCGTTTCTGCAGAATGCGCCGCGCATCGTATTCGAGAGAATCAAGCCGGACTACTCGCGTATTTCGATTGCCCAGGGATGGGGAAGAATATTTGGCGGCCAAGGCCGCATTGAGTTTGCAAAGGCGCTTTTTAAGTTTTTCGCCATCGGCGTTGTCGTGACGATCGTCTTGCGGGCAGAGGAGGCCGTGGCCGTGAATTCATTATTCAGCGATCCGACCGCTATCCCTGAGCTTATTTTAACCGCGGCGATGCGACTTGTATCGACGATCAGCATCGCGACCATCGTGCTGGTGGCGCTGGATCTGGTCTGGGCCCGCTTCTACTGGCGCCGTGACCTGCGAATGACGAGACAGGAGCTCAAGGATGAATTCCGGCAGGCCGAGGGTGATCCTCTGGTCAAGGCGCGGTTGCGATCGCTTGCCCGCGATCGTGCGCGGAAGACAATGCTTGCGGCGGTCCCCCGCGCGACGCTGGTGATCGCGAATCCCACGCACTATGCCATCGCATTGAAATATCGGCACGGCGAAGACGCGGCCCCCACCGTGCTTGCCAAGGGGCAGGATTTGATTGCCCTGAAAATCAGAGAACTCGCGGAGCAGCACGATGTGCCGATCGTGGAAGACAAGATGCTCGCGCGGTCGATGTACGATGCGGCCCAGATCGACCGGATGATTCCGCTCGAATTCTTTCGCCCCGTGGCTGAGATCATCTACTTTCTGCATTCGCGCAAGCAGAAAGCGGGTGCTTGAGATCCGCCGCGCAGGCGGTGAATACTCCGCCAGCCTCGGACAAGTTTCGGTTCGTATACGGTCGTCATAGCTTTACTGAGATGAGGACGTTGTGGGCCCCGTTTATCTCTTCGATGTTGCCTCATCGCACGCGCGGTGGCTGTCACTCAGGCAGGCGACGATTGCGTCGAATGTAGCCAACGCAAATACGCCTGGCTACAGAGCGCAAGATATCGAACCGTTCGACAAGCTTCTCGACACCAAGGTTGTGGCGCTAGCCGTCACATCTCCGAAACACCTGACGACTGAGACGTCATTGCGGCCGCAAGGGACCCGCAAGGAGGACAGTTGGGAAGTGGTCCACTCCGGCAACTCTGTCAGCCTGGAACAGGAAATGCTGAAAGCCGGCGACATCAACAGAGACTATTCGTTGAACACCGCGATCATCAAGTCGTTTCACCGCATGTTCATGAGCAGTGTAAAGAGCTAGCGCGAGGGCCGATGATCGATCCATTACAAGCGTCTGTTCAAATCGCCAGTTCCGGGCTCGAGGCGCAGTCGACCCGACTGCGCGTGGTTTCCGAGAACTTGGCGAACGCAAATTCCACCGGACGCACCCCCGGAGCCGAGCCGTACCGACGCAAGACCACGACATTCACCGCGGAAATGGATCGCGCGTCGGGCGTGCCTGTCGTGAAAGTCAAGGACATTGGCGTCGATCGCGCTCCGTTTCGGGTCGATTATGAGCCGACCCATCCGGCGGCCGACCAGGACGGCTATGTCAAGCTGCCGAACGTCAACTCGCTGATTGAAATGGCGGATATGCGGGAAACAAATCGATCCTATGAGGCCAATCTCCAGGTGATCAAACAGGCGAGGTCGATGGTCACAATGACGATCGATCTGCTGAGGGGAGCATGACACATGATGCTTGAGGCGGTATCTTCAATCCTGAAGGGCGTCGGGGACATCGCTCGATCGAGCGATCTTGCCAAGTCTTCGTCGGCTGTAGCGCAGACGGGTCAACCAACGCTCGGCTTCGGTGGAGTTCTGGAGCAGGTCGCAAGCGACGCGATCGGTACCCTCAAAGCCGGCGAAGCCGCGTCCATCTCCTATATCCAGGGAAAAGTATCGGCCCAGAGCGTGGTGGAAGCCATGATGTCGGCCGAGCAGACGCTGCAGATGGCCGTCGCCGTACGTGACAAGGTAGTGCAGGCGTATCAAGAAGTCAGTCGAATGGCGATCTGAGGAGTAGCAATGAGAGCGCTTGCAATAGCGGCGACCGGAATGAGCGCGCAGCAGCTCAATGTCGAGGTCATCGCCAACAACATCGCAAATATCAACACCACGTCATACAAGCGCTCGCGCGCCGAATTCACCGACCTGTTCTATCAAGTCGACCGCATGCAGGGCGTCCCGAACCGCGCAGGTGAGGCCGCGGTACCCGAAGGCGCCAAGCTGGGGTTGGGTGTTCGGTCGGTCGCACCTACGATCTCGCAGTCAATGGCCGAGGTTGGTTCCAGGTCGCGGGACCAAATGGTGAAACGCTCTATACCCGTGCCGGATCCTTCAATACCAACGCGGACCGCCAGCTGGTCACGGCAGACGGCTATACCGTCGATCCCGTGATCATCATTCCGCAGGGGACGGTGGACGTCACGGTCAACGAATCGGGCCAGGTCTTCGCGAAGCTCGACAACGAGATCGCGCCCCGCCAGGTGGGTCAGCTCAACCTCGCCAACTTTGCCAACGAGGCGGGCCTCGATCCGCTCGGAGGCAATCTCTATCGAGAGACATTGGCGTCCGGCGTTCCGGTCGTCGGTGTTCCCGGCGATCCCGGATACGGCAAGATCCATCAACACTATCTGGAAAGCTCGAACGTCGATCCCGTCAAGGAGATCACCGAACTGATCTCGGCGCAGCGCTCTTACGAAATGAATTCGAAAGTGATCCAGGCGGCGGATGACATGGCGTCGACGGTCTCCAAAGGCCTTCGATAGCAAGCGGAGAAGCGGCTTGAAGCGCGCCACACATATCGTAATCCGATCGATTACGACCCTTACGCTTGCATCCGCCATGTGCAGTGTCGCCACCGCAGAGGAGCCCGGGCACTTTCCGGTGCCGGTAACGGCGATCTACCCGGGCGATCTGATCAGGGAGGAAATGATCATCGACCGGGCGTTCACGCCGAACATGCCGGGCGCGGCGGCATTTGTCGGCGAACGAGCGCTGGCTGTCGGTCATATTGCACGACGAACGCTGATACCGGGTCAGCTGATCCCGATCAATGCTCTTGAAGAACAGAAGGTGGTGACGCGAGGCAATGTCGTCAAGGTGGTTGTCGAGGACGGCTCGCTCTCCATCGTTACGTACGCTTCGTCGCTTCAATCCGGTAGCCCGGGCTCGCTGATCCAGCTTCGGAATCTCGATACAGGCGTGATCATCAGGGGGATCGTCCAATCGGACGGATCAGTGCGGATTCAGAACGGATGATGCTGCGTCTTCTATGGCTCGTTGTCCTCGTCCTATCGGTCACGACCGCCGACGCCGCGGTACGGATCAAGGACATTGCCAACCTGAAAGGAGTGCGAGAAAACCAAATCATCGGTTACGGATTGATCATTGGTCTTAGGGGAACCGGCGATACGTTACGTAATTCTCCCTTCACTGAGCAGTCGCTGCAATCGATGCTCGACAGCATGGGAATCAATATTCGGGGAACGTCGCTTCGAACGCGAAATGTCGCGGCCGTCGTCGTAACCGCAGATCTGCCGCCATTCGCCTCCGCTGGTTCGCGAATGGATGTTGCCATCTCTTCGCTTGGTGACGCCTCCTCGCTGATGGGGGGCACGCTCCTTATGACACAGCTGCGCGCCGCAGACGGCGAAGTCTATGCAGTGGCTCAGGGTGCTATCGCGGTTGGCGGATTCGCGGTTGAAGGAGCGGCGCAGACCGTCAGTCAAGGCGTTCCCACGTCAGGCCGTATTCCCAACGGCGCGCTGATCGAGCGCGAAGTGCAGGGTCGCTTCCACGAGATGGAGTCGCTCATTCTCGAGCTGAAGAATCCCGACTTTGTGACCGCGACGCGAATCATCGACGTTATCAACCTGTATGGTCAGGGGCGATACCGCGCCGGCCTCGCCTTCGAACGTGATTATCGAACGGTAATACTCTCTCGGCCGCGATCCGTTGCTCCGGTTCGTTTCATCGCCGAGATTGGAGAGCTCCTGGTCGAGCCCGACACTCCGGCACGCGTTGTCGTCGACGAGCGGACAGGGACAGTGGTGATCGGCCGCAACGTGCAGGTTTCGACGGTTGCCGTCACCCATGGCAACCTGTCGATTCGAATTACGGAAGCGCCGATCGTCTCCCAGCCTTCGCCATTCTCTCCGCGAGGTGAAACGGTCGTGACGCCACAAACGGTCATCGAAGCCAATGAGCCCGGCGCGCAAGTCGCTATTCTGCGCGGTACGGACTTGCAGCGCCTCGTGCGTGGTTTGAACCAAATTGGGCTGAAGCCCACAGGAATTATCGCAATCCTGCAAGCGATCAAGGC
>Ga0193729_1001533_pt1 | contig 11765 bp, 9 predicted proteins | sample U1c2metaG_FD_143036 | JGI IMG/M metagenome (GOLD analysis project Ga0193729, IMG submission 143036) | Soil microbial communities from a riparian zone of the East river system, Colorado, United States - U1c2 | ecosystem: Environmental > Terrestrial > Soil > Riparian zone | place: USA: East River... | reverse complement strand
ACGCACCGGCGGCGCCATGTTCGTGTTCGTGAAACAGGGCGACAAATATTCGCCGCGCGTGGTGCGACTCGGCGTCAGCGATTTCGATTACAGCGAGGTGATGAGCGGGGTTCAGCAAGGCGAGCAAGTCGCCCTGCTCGGACCGGCGGTACTGCAGGCACAGCGGGACCAGCTCCAGGCTCGTATTAGAGCGGGCGCGGGTGGCGGACTCCAGACGACGACCCCGGCGGCTGGGGCCGCAGGCGGAGCGGGCGGAGCTGGCGGAGCTCGTGGAGGTGGTGGCGGAGGCGGCGGCGGTGGACGGCCGCCAGGCAATTAAGGAGGTAGTACCATGCTGCTCACAGAAACCATTGGCGTAGCGCTCGGGGCGCTAAGAGCGAACAAGGTTCGCTCGTTTCTGACGATGCTCGGCGTCGTGATTGGGGTGGGGGCTGTGATCGCCGTGGTTGCGCTTGGACGCGGAGCTCAGGAATCGGTCAACGCGAGAATCTCCGCGCTGGGAACGACGCTCCTGACCGTGCAGCCAGGGCAGATCTTCGCGCCCGGTGGAGTTTCATCTGGCAACGACCGGGCACCGATGGTAGTCGCTGACGCGACGGCGCTCGATTCGGCGGGGGATGCGGTCTCCGCGGTCGAGCCCGAGATGCAGAAGCAGCTTCAGGTTCAGTACCTGGCGACAAATACCAATACCACCGTGCTCGGCACGACCGCCAATTATCTCGACGTGCGCAAGTACACGATCGCCGAGGGGAAAATGTTCACGGCGGGCGACGATCGGGCCAGCCGGAGTGTTGCCGTGCTTGGCGCCGCGATTCCCGACAACCTCGGGGTGCCGGCGGCGAGCCTCGTCGGACAGAACGTCCGCATCGGTGGATTTCTCTTTCAGGTGATTGGCGTTCTCGCGAGCAAGGGAAGCGGCGGCGGATTTGGAAATCCGGATGATCAGGTTCTGATACCGATCACGACCGCGCAGTTTCGCGTTTTCGGCAGCGACAGGCTGCGGCAGATCGGAGTGCTCGCCGCATCGGAGGCGGAGATTCCGCAGGCGATGGCGCAAATCCAGAAAACGCTTCGCCGTTTGCACAGGCTGCGCGTCGGTGTGCCTGACGACTTCCAGATCCGTAATCAGGCCGACTTCCTGAATACGCTTGGCGAGACGACCCAGATCTTCACTTTTCTCCTTTCGGGAATCGCGGCGGTGAGTTTGCTCGTTGGCGGAATCGGCATCATGAACATCATGCTGGTGTCGGTCACGGAGCGGACGCGCGAGATTGGAGTGCGAAAGGCGCTCGGCGCGACCCCGAAGAACATCCTGCTCCAGTTCCTGATCGAGGCCGTGGTGCTGTGCCTGCTTGGCGGTGTGGGCGGAATCATGTTTGGATGGCTTGGGGCGCTGGCGCTGGCAAAGTTCGGGAGCTTCAACACGTCGGTGGCGCCGTCGTCGATCCTGTTGGCGTTTTTCTTCTCGGGTTTTGTCGGGGTTCTCTTCGGGGTCTGGCCGGCGAAGCGCGCCGCGAGTTTGGATCCTATACAGTCGCTGCGCTACGAATAACCGTTGGGGCTGGGATCGCTGGGCGGCGCGGCCATCCACATAACCGAGGCAGGGGGCTGTTGGCTTTGCGGCTCACGCGGCTGGGGGTTCTCATACTCGCGGTAGGGGTTCGCGAGACCGGCTCTGTGAGCTTCGATTGATTTCGATGATCGTCTAACACCCGCCGGCGCGCGCCCCTCGATCGCCAACGGAAAAGCTTACTGCCAATCAGCTTAGCAGCCGGCCGCCCCCTGCCTCGGTTCGGTGGATGCTGGAATGGCGTCGACGTGGCCCGACTTATAGATAGACGGCGAGCCGCCCACCGCATATTTTCGGACTCCGGCGGCCCCCGTCCAGCTGCCGGCAATCCAAATCTCATGGAGGTCCAATGAGACTCCGCTACTTTGCGGTCTCTCTGTTGTGGCTTGCCGCCGTTAGTGCTGGAGCGCAGGCGGGCAAGAAGGCGCAGGCGGGCAAGAGTCCCGAGCTGCGCATCGATTACACCAAGGAAACACTTCCGAACGGGCTGACCGTGCTCTATCACGTCGATCACTCGACGCCGGTTGCCGCCGTTCTCTTATGGTATGACGTCGGCTCGAAGATGGAGCAGCCTGGCAAGACGGGTTTCGCGCATCTGTTCGAGCACATGATGTTCAAAGGATCGAAGAACGTGGGCGACGGCCAGCACTGGGCTCTTCTCGAAGCGGCGGGAGGACGAGCCGGTGCGGACATCAACGGCACGACCAGCTGGGATCGCACCAACTACTTCGAGCAGATTCCGTCGAACCAGCTCGAGCTCGCGCTTTGGCTCGAGGCCGACCGGATGGGCACGCTCACCGAAACGCTGACGCAGGCGAAGCTCGATAACCAGCGCGAGGTCGTGAAGAACGAGCGCCGGCAGAGCGTCGACAATCAGCCTTACGGAACGTGGGTCGAGAAAACCGAGGAAGCGCTTTTCCCCAACGACCATCCGTATCATCACTCGATCATCGGGTCGATGACAGATCTCTCGAATGCGTCGGTCGCCGATGTCCGAAGCTTCTTCAAGACCTACTACGCGCCGAACAATGCGGTGCTCGTGGTCGCGGGCGACATCGACGTACCGCAGGCAAAGGCGATGGTTCAGAAATACTTCGCGCCAATTCCACGAGGGCCGACGCCGCCGCCGCTCGCCAACATGAGAGTGCCGGTAACCCTTGGATACGAGGACCGGCTCGTTTTGCAAGATGCTCAGGCTCCTGCACCCGCCATTTACGTGGCGTACCGGGTTCCGTCGGCAAAGGATCCGCGCGCACCGGCAATCACTCTCCTTGGTGACATCCTGGGGGGCGGACGCTCGTCGCGTCTTTATGACGCGCTCGTGCGGAGACAGCAGGTTGCCACCAATGTCGCCGGCTTCAACTTCGGGCTCGCCGACGGCGCTGACATGCTCGTGTTCAACGCGGTGGGAAAGCCCGGGGGTAATCCCGATTCGCTCGAGAAGGCGCTGCTCGCCGAGCTGGCGGGAGTTTCGTCGTTCACCCAGCCGGAACTCGATCGCGCGCGCGCGTCGGAGCGCTTCGCGTTTGTGAATGGTCTGCAGACCACCGGCGGGTTCGGTGGGCGGGCGGACCGACTCGCGGAAGGCTGGACGTTTTTCCACGATCCGAATCACGTCAACAAGGTTCTTGGTGAGTTCGACCGCGTAAAGCTGGCTGACATCAACGAGGTCGCCCGCGAGCGGCTCGTGTCAACGAACCGCTCGATTCTTATCTACGTCCCGGCTCGTAAAACGGCGGCCCAGCCTGGTTCCGCGGGGGTGCCGCAATGATTCGCCTGTCGAGCATCAGATCTCTGGCTCTCGCCATGGTCTTCGCGGCGGGCGCCGCTCGCGGGCAGACGATGCAGCCACCGGCGCCGAGTGCGCTGCGCCCTTATGCATTTCCAGCGGTCGAACAGTTCCAGCTCGATAACGGTCTGAAAGTCATCGTCGTTCAGAAGCACACGCTGCCGGTTGTCGAGGGCAGGGTAATCATCGACGCAGGCGCGATGCGCGAGCCGGCGGCGAAGAGTGGTCTCGCGTCTCTCACAGGGCGTCTTCTCTCCGAAGGCACCGGCACTATGACTGGCGCCGACATCGCGAGAGCGATGGATGCGCTCGGCGCACAGTACTCGACGGGTGCGGGTTTCAGCACTTCATTCGCCGACGTTGTCGCCATCAAGAACGTCTTTCCGCAGGCGATGGAGTTGGCTGCGAAGACTGTCATTGCTCCGAGTCTTCCAGTGAGCGACTTCAGTCGAGTGAAGAATCAGGCGCTCGCGTCGTATCAACAGAGTCACGCGCGGACCGCGGGACTCGCCAGCGATGCGTTCATCCGCGCTGCCTTCGACAGCACCGCGCCTTTTTCGCGTCCCGCCAGCGGCAATCTCGCCACGATTGGCGGACTTACCCGCGACGATGTCGTCAGCTGGCATCGCACGATGTTCGCCCCGTCGGCGGCGACGCTGCTGCTCGTGGGGGACATCTCACTGGCTGAGGCAAGGTCGGTCGCGCAGCAGGCGTTCGGAGCGTGGACGGCCAGTCGTGCGGCGCTGGCTCCAGTCTCGAATCCGGTGCGGTCGAGCGCGGGGACGCGAGTGATTCTTGTCGACAGACCGGGCTCTGTTCAGTCGACGATCGTCGTCGGACAGCCGGGATTCACGGCTACCGATCCGGATTACATCTCTCTCGTCGCGCTGAATCACGTTCTCGGCGGCGGATTCAGCTCGCGGATGAACATGAATCTGCGCGAGAAGCACGGTTACACCTATGGCGCGTTCAGCAATCTCGATCTCAGGCCGGGTGCCGGAGCGTTCCGTGTCAGCTCGGAGGTGAGAACGAATGCCACCGACTCGGCGCTCGTCGAGACGATCAGCGAATACCACAGGATCGTTGGCGAGCCTGTACCACCGAGCGAGCTGCAGGGAATGCTCAATAACCTCGTGTCCGGTTTCCCGAATTCAGTTCAGAGTGTGCAGGGATTATCCGCGAGCTTGCAGAATCTCATCATTCTCGGTCTGCCGCTCGATTTCTACACGACGTACCGGGAGAAGCTGTCGGCGGTAACGCCCGATGATCTCAAGCGGGTGGCTGCGAGCAAGCTCACTCCCGACAATGTGATTGTCGTTGTGGCGGGGGATCTTTCAAAAATCGAGGCGCCGATTAGGGCGAGGAACCTTGGCGCGGTTGAGGTTTGGGATCCCAATGGGAATAAGGTTCGGTAGTCGTTGACTTCAACTGCCACGGAACTGGAACGAAGACTACCTGCCAGGTGCTGTGAGCGGAGCGGCTCAGGGCTGCGGGCTTAAGCGGTGTGAAATCCTGAGTAGCTTGAAGTAATGAAAGCCGTCATCATCACACGTCCTGGTGGCTCCGAGGTGCTCGAGGTTCAGGAGCGGGCGAAGCCGGAACCGGGAGTTGGACAGATTCGAGTTAGCGTGCGGGCCTCGGCGCTCAATCGCGCGGATCTCATGCAGCGAGAGGGGAATTATCCCGTTCCCCCTGGCGTGCCGGCGGATATGCCGGGGATGGAATACGCCGGCGAGGTGGACGCCGTCGGGGCGTCCGCGTTGATGTGGAAGATCGGTGACCGGGTGATGGGAATCATCAGCGGAGCAGGTCAGGCCGAGTACTTGTGCGTGCACGAGCGCGAAGCGATGCCGGTGCCACGGGCGATGTCGTGGGAGGACGCCGGCGCGATTCCGGAAGTTTTTCTTACCGCGTATGACGCGCTCTTCAATCGACTGGCACTCAATACCGGTGAGACGGTACTCATTCACGCCGTCGGAAGCGGCGTCGGCACCGCGGGTCTGCAGCTCGCCCGCGCAGCCGGAGCCATGGTGGTTGGGACTGCACGCTCACCTGACAAGCTCGAGCGGGCGAAGAAGCTCGGGCTCGATGTCGCGATTGATTCTTCGCGCGGAGACTGGGCGGCGCAGGTCGAAGCGGCGATAGGCTCGGAGCGGGTGGATGCTGTGCTCGATCTCGTGGGTGCCAGCTACCTCGAGGGAAACCTGCGCGTGCTCACTCTGCGTGGGCGGATGGTTGTGGTCGGTCTAACTGGTGGCGCGAGCGCGCCATTCAACATGAGTGTGCTTCTCAGAAAGCGGCTGACTATCGTCGGAACGATGCTGCGCAGCAGGCCTCTCGAGGAGAAAATCGCTCTCGCGCGCGATTTCTCCGAGAGGGGTGTGCCTCTGTTCGAGTCTGGCCGGCTAAAGCCCATTGTAGATCGCGTCTTTGGTTTCGACGAAATACGGGCCGCTCACCAGCTCATGGAATCCAACGATACGTTTGGGAAAATCGTGCTGGTATGGAAGTGATATGCTCTCCCATAATGTCCGGAGCTGGATAGAGACCGCCGCCGCCGGTCGCGTCATTTCAGTCGCCGTGCTCCCCGGTGCTACCTCCTCGGCGCTGCACCGCGTGGAAGTCGAACGCAACGGCAAAGGGCTTAGCCTGGTCCTTCGCCGATTCACGAACGATGAATGGGTGAGGGCGGAGCCGGATGTCGCGGTTCGGGAGGCCGCGAGCCTGCAACACGCGATAAGAGCGGGGCTTGCCGCGCCGGAGCTTGTCGCGACCGACAGGCACGGATCGTACTGTGGCGTTCCGGCGACGCTCGTGACGTTGATCCAGGGCGGTGTCGTACTGCTTCCCTCGGATTGGAAGGAGTGGATCGAGGGACTCGCTCACGCCGCGGCGCAAATCCACCGCATTGACGCCGCCGGATTCCGCTGGAAGTACCGGCGTTACAACGATCGAGACTCGCTTCAAGTGCCACAGTGGTCACAGCAGCCGGACGCATGGCGCAAGGCAATCGACGTCGTGCAGGGTGTGGCTCCGTCGTATCGCGAGTGCTTCGTGCACCGCGACTATCACCCAAGCAACGTACTCTGGTCGAATGGGCGGGTGAGTGGCGTCGTCGATTGGGTCAACGCGTGCAGAGGACCGGCGGGCATAGACGTCGCGTGGTGCCGCCACAACCTTGCGAATCTGCACGGCGTCCCGGTCGCGGACGATTTCCTCGCCGCTTACATCGAAGTCGCGGGATCAGATTTTAGGTACAACCCGTATTGGGATCTTATGTCCGTGGTCGAACTGCTACCCGGGCCGCCAATGATGTATGAAGGGTGGAGGGCCGGCGGCGTACCGGGTATCAGCAAAGCGGTAATGCAGGAGCGGGTCGATCGCTATGTCGCGAGCTTGGTAGCGCGGCTTTAGATCGGAGCTACGACTTTCCTTTGCGCCGTCTGCTCCTGCGATCCTGAATCAGAATTGTCCCTACCATCCAGAGCCCGACGACCGTGGCAAGGACGAAGCCGAGCATTCCGAGACGGGGCTGATACGCCATGAGCGATCCGCTGGCCACAAGCAATCCGCCTAGAACGAGACCGGTGAAGATCCGGTTCGCGACTTTCTCCAATCCGAGAAGGAGCGAGCCGAGCTGCGGCGTGTCCACTCTCACCGCGAAGTCGTCCGAGACCAGCTTCTGCGTGAAGAGGTCGAGCCTGTGCGGAAGTGCCCGTAGCAGGTCCGACGTCTCGGCCGCCATCTGAAAAAGACGATGGGGCGACAGATCACGTTGTGCCCGCTTGTTCGCGATCTCCGCGGTGTATTCCCGGATCGACTCCGAGGGATTGAAGCTGGGGTCGAGCGCGCGAGCGACAGCGTCGAGACTGAGAAGCGCTTTCGCAAGCAGGGTCAGCTCCGAGGGGAGCTTGAGTCCCGCACCATACGCAATCGTGATGATCTCGTAGAGCAGCGCGCCCGCTGGAGTTTCCTCAACCGTCTGATTCGCTTTTGTCGCGATTACTGCCCCAACATCGCGAACGTAGACGGCACGATCGAATTCCTCCGGCACCGCGCCCATTTCCATCAGCGTCTCTGCCGCGGCATCTCCATTATTCTCGGCCATCGCGAGCAGGAGCCGGACGACTTTGTCGCGCATGGCACCCGTGAGATGCGCGGTCATGCCGAAATCGATCAGGGCCAGCTTTGGCTCGTCGCGCGGAGGAGCGGCAACGGCTGCTGCCTTCGCTTCATTTTCTGATTGCGTGAGCGGCGTCGCACCGGGCCGCACTATCTGGCGGCGATCGTCTGCTGCCGCTTCCGCGGGTGTCTTCGGATTCTCGCGTCCTGGGAGAACGACGAATACGTTCCCCGGATGTGGATCGGCGTGGAAGTGTCCGCTATCCGTGATCTGGTGGAGGTAGGCGTGCGCGAACTCTTCGGCCAGATCCGAGAACTCGTACTCTATCCTGGTGATCGGAGGAATCGCGTCGATCTTCACGCCCCTGATGCGCTCAGTAGTGAGCACCTTGTGCGTCGTGTAGGCATCGATGACGCGCGGGATCAGGATGTGCGGAAAAGTCGCCAGCGCCTTCCTGAACGCCGTCGAGTTCCGCGCTTCGGTTCGGTAATCGAGCTCGTCGATCAGGGCGCGCTCGACCTGCTGCACGACGCCGACGAGATCGACGCGCGAGCCGGCCGATGTGTGGTCCGCCAGGAAAGTCGCGAGCTCGCGGAAAAAGTCGATGTCTTCGGAGAGCTGTTCACGCAGATTGGGGCGCTGCACCTTGACCACGACACTCCTGCCATCTCGCAGCTCCGCGGCGTGCACCTGGCCCAGGCTCGCGCTTCCGAGCGGCTTGGGGTCGAATGAAGCAAAGAGCTTGCTGATGCGGGCGTGGAGCTCGTCCTCGATCGTCTGCTCGACCACCTCGAGCGGCATCGGAGGAACTTCGTCCTGCAAGTGCTCCAGCTCGTCGATGTACGGCTTGGGCAGAAGATCGGGACGCGTCGAGAGAACCTGACCCAGCTTGATATAGGCGGGTCCCAGCTCGACCAAGCGATCACGGAAGGCAATTGCCTTCGCTGTGACGTCGCCCTCTACGGTGGTCTGATCGTCGTGGCTGGCGCCCTCGAGGCTCAGAAGTCCCTGGCCCTTGGCGAACTCGCGAAGGCCGTAGTTCGTAAAGAGTCGTATTGTCGCGACGAGGCGCGGAAGATGCTTCGGCGAGAGGATCATGCGATACGCGGAAAAGCAGAAAGCATGCCCGCGACCAACGTGAGATATTTATGCATGCCAAAGAAGAAGACAGCCGGACGCGCGGCCAAATCGCGCTCCAAGGCCAAACGACCTGCGTTACGACCCAAGTCCGGCCGAGGCCTCGTAATTCACGTGCCTAAGCCGTGGGGACACGAGACAATCTGGGCGCATTCGGAGCGGTACGTGGGCAAGATTCTGCACATCAACGCCGGCCACGAGCTATCGGTGCAGTATCACAACCGGAAGGATGAAACGATCTACCTGCTCTCGGGCGATATCGTCTATCGCGTCCAGCGGGAGGGCGACGACATTCTCGACGATGTGAATCTCAAGGTCGGTGAATCGTACAGGATCACGCCCGGAACCATCCACCAGATGATTGCACGGACGGATTGCGACGTGCTGGAAGTATCCACGCCGGAGATCGACGACGTCGTCCGACTGAGCGACAAGTACGGCCGAGAGGGGACAAGCGAGCCATGAAAGTGATAATTCCGCTGGCGGGGAAGGGAACGCGCCTGCGCCCGCACACGTACCTGACGCCCAAGCCGATGATGAAGGTCGCGGGGAAGCCGGTGATGTCTTACGTGCTCGACGAGCTGAAGAAGCTGGGCAACGTCGAGGAGATCGTGTACATCACGGGACACCTCAAGGAAAAGGTCGAGGAATACGCGCGCGCCGAGATGGACGTGCCCTCGGTATTCATCGAGCAGAAGGTGCAGGACGGGACGGCGGGTGCGATCGCGCTTGCGCGCGACTACGTCGACCAGCCGGTGCTCATCATCTTCGTCGACACGATCTTCGACGCGGACCTCTCGAAGGTCAAAAGCGTCGATGCGGACGGGATCATCTGGGTGAAGGAGGTCGAGGACTACCAGCGCTTCGGCGTCGTCGTGACGGATGCCGACGGCAACATGACGCAGATCATCGAGAAGCCGAAGACACCAGTCTCAAAGCGCGCCAACATCGGGCTCTACTACATCAGGAACTGGAAGCTCTTATTCGAGGGCATCGAATGGGTGCTGAAGCAGCCGAAGAATCAGGGAGAGTATTTTCTGACCGACGCGTTCCAGTACATGATCGAGAAGGGCGCGAAGATCAGAGTCATCGATGTGGAAGGGTGGTACGACGCCGGAAAAATCGAGACGATGATCGAGACCAACGAAGCAATGCTCAAGCGCGGGCGCGCGCGTCGTCCGAAGAATGTGGGCGATTCCACGATCATCGATCCCGTCTACATCGAGGACAACGTCACTCTCAAGAAATCGAAGATCGGCCCGAACGTCTCGATCGGCGCGGGATCTGTGCTGGATGGCACCAGCATCAGTCACTCGATAGTCGGAGCGAACGCGAAGATCACGAAGTCGGTTCTGAAGAACTCGCTCGTTGGCGATGATACGCTGGTCGAAGGAGTGAAGGGTGAGGTGACATTAGGGGATAATTCGGAGGTGCGGGCATCGTAGACCCAGCACCGGCGAAAAAGGCGCGCCCGCCGCTCGGGCGCAACGTCATCGGCCTGGGCGCGGTGAGCTTCTTCACCGACGTCTCGACCGAAATGATCTATCCGCTGCTTCCCGTTTTCCTGGCGTCAGTTCTTGGAGCGAACGCGAGCTTCATCGGCGCGATCGAGGGGACGGCTGAGACTACCGCATCGCTGCTCAAGTTGCTGAGCGGGTGGTGGTCGGACAAAGTGTCCAGCAGAAAGCCATTTGTGGTCGCCGGCTATCTCATTGCGTCGATCGTCCGTCCGTTCACCGCGGCGACCCACACCGCGCGGCAGGTGCTCGCGATTCGCGTCACCGACCGGATTGGGAAAGGAATTCGCACGTCCGCGCGAGATGCACTGCTCGCCGATTCCGCGGCTCCGGAAGCCCGTGGCCGCGCGTTCGGATTTCACGCTGCCGCCGACAACGCCGGTGCCGTCGTCGGACCTCTGGTGGCGTTCTTCATTCTCAAGCTTCATGGCGTCGGCGCGCTCGACACGAGCAAGCATTTATTGCCGAACGACGAGCACGCGATGAGGAATGTGTTCTGGCTATCGGCCATTCCCGCGGCGATCGCGATGGTGATTCTGATCGTGGTCGTGCGCGACATTCCGCGGCATGACGGTGATGGCGGCGTGGCGCGGGCTGGCGACGGAGCGGGTCGGCTGGGGGGACGGTTCTGGGCCTACCTCGTTGTCGTCCTGCTGTTCACGCTCGGAAACTCAACCGACGCGTTCCTGCTCCTCCGCGCCAATCAGCTTGGCGTTCCAGTCGCGCTGGCGCCGATACTCTGGGCGTTGCTCAACTTCGTCAAGTCGGCTACCGGGACTTACGGCGGCCAGCTGTCCGACACCATTGGACGCAAACCGCTGATCGTGGGCGGATGGCTTCTCTATTCGGCTGTGTATTTCGCTTTCGGATGGGCCGGTGGGCCGTGGCAGGCTTGGGCGCTGTTCGCCGTCTATGGGATTTTCTACGGCATGACCGAGGGCACGGAGAAGGCGCTTGTCGCCGACATTGTTCCAAAGATCCGCCGCGGCGCGGCGTTCGGCTGGTACAACCTGGCGATCGGGCTCGGTGCTCTCCCCGCGTCTTTGATTTTCGGATGGATCTGGGACCGCTCCGGCGCGCCGAGCGCGTTTGTGTTTGGCGCGTCGCTGGCGCTCGTCGCGGCGATTCTCATGGCAATCGTCGCCCCTTCCTCGCCGCGAAGTGAAGTGATCTCGTAGGCGGTTAGCGGATTACGATTGCTCCTCCGCGAGCGAATAGAGTGCGCGCTTCATCAACCGCACCACTCGCCGAGGAGGAAGTATGAAGCAGACACATGGCGAAGGAGTTCTTTTTCTGGCGCTGTTCGCGGCACTGGTTTCTTGCGCAGATCCCGCGAGCCGCACGGTAGGACCCAACAGCAAGAAAGACATTGCGGCCGATCCTTCGTCCGGCGCCGTTGGGGAGGAGCGAGCCGCATTGACCAGGATTGCGCGACTGGTTGCGCAGGCGATGGACAACGAGCCCGCGCGGCAGCATCTCAAGCGCGACATGCGCGCCGCTCCATTCAAGGAGCACAAGCTGGAGCTGGCGTCGTATCTGAGATCGAAGGACGGCCGGGCGTTGCTCGACGCAATGGTTGCGAAGAGCGGCGGTGGGGAGGCGGACGTGTTCGGCCCGCTCGCCGCGATT
>Ga0193729_1001532_pt1 | contig 11766 bp, 7 predicted proteins | sample U1c2metaG_FD_143036 | JGI IMG/M metagenome (GOLD analysis project Ga0193729, IMG submission 143036) | Soil microbial communities from a riparian zone of the East river system, Colorado, United States - U1c2 | ecosystem: Environmental > Terrestrial > Soil > Riparian zone | place: USA: East River... | reverse complement strand
CATGGATAAAGCCCTCGACCGCGCGGTCGCCTGCGTCGAGGCGGGCGCCGACATGATTTTCCCGGAAGCCATCACGGAACTCGCGATGTACCGGCGCTTCAAGGATGCGGTCAAAGTGCCGATTCTTGCGAACATCACGGAATTCGGCCAGACCCCGTTGTACACACGAGATGAACTGGCGACGGTGGGAGTCGACATCGTATTGCACTGCTGTTCCGCCTACCGCGCGATGAACGCCGCGGCGCTCAACACCTACCAAGCGATTCGCCGCGACGGAACGCAGAAGCATGTGCTCGCCACCATGCAGACGCGCGCCGATCTGTACAAGTATCTCGACTACTATGCCTACGAAGCGAAGCTGGATGAACTATTTGCTGAAGGAAAGGAAAAGTGACATCTAATTCCGAAGCGGGGGCCGCCGCCGGCTTCAAACCGAAAAAATCCGTGGCCTTGTCCGGCGTCACCGCGGGCAATACGGCGTTGTGCACCGTCGGCAGAACCGGCAACGATTTGCACTACCGCGGCTACGATATTCTGGATATCGCCACGCAATGCGAGTTCGAAGAAATAGCGCACTTGCTGGTGCACGAGAAATTGCCCAACAAGCCGCAACTCGCGGCTTACAAAGCCAAGCTGAAGGGCCTGCGCGTGCTGCCGGCTGCCGTCACGACCGTCCTCGAGCAACTCCCGGCGGCCAGCCATCCCATGGATGTGTTGCGCACCGGCGTGTCGGCGCTGGGCTGTTGCGTGCCGGAAGCGAACGATCATGCTTCCTCGGGAGCGCGCGACCTGGCCGATCGGTTGTTGGCCTGTTTAGGCTCGATGCTGTGCTACTGGCACCACTACGCCAAGAGCGGCCGGCGCATCGATGTGCAAACCGACGATGACTCCATCGGCGCGCATTTCTTGCACTTGTTGCACGGCCGCAAGCCCTCGGCAAGCTGGGTGCGAGCCATGCACACATCGCTGAATTTGTATGCCGAGCATGAGTTCAACGCCTCCACGTTCACGGCCAGGGTGATTGCCGGTACGGGCTCAGATCTCTACTCCTGCATTACCGGCGCGATCGGCGCGCTGCGCGGACCCAAGCATGGCGGCGCAAATGAAGTCGCTTTCGAGATCCAGAAGCGCTATCCAACGCCGGATGCGGCCGAAGCGGATATTCGCAAGCGCGTGGCATCCAAGGAAGTGATCATCGGCTTCGGCCATCCGGTGTATACCGTGTCGGACCCGCGCAATCAGGTAATCAAAGAAGTATCGCGAGCACTGGCGCGCGAGGCGAACGACATGCTGGGATTCGAAGTGGCCGAGCGGATCGAATCGGTCATGTGGGACATCAAGAAAATGTTTCCGAACCTCGATTGGTTCTCCGCCGTGTCGTATCACCTGATGGGCGTGCCGACCGCGATGTTCACGCCGTTGTTCGTCATCAGCCGCACCTCCGGCTGGGCGGCGCATGTCATCGAGCAGCGCGAGGATGGAAAAATCATCCGCCCGAGCGCCAACTACATCGGACCCGAAAACTTGAAATTCATACCCCTTGCGGAGCGCCCTTAAATTTATGTCATCCCTCGATATCAAGTCCGCCGAAAGACCGGCTCCCGATCAGGTTCTGACCGCCATCGCGGATTACGCGCTGAGTTACGACATCACCAGCCCGCTGGCGTACGAGACCGCGGCGTATTGCTTGATGGATACGCTGGCCTGCGGTTTTCAGGCGCTGAAGTATCCGGCCTGCACGAAGTTGATGGGACCGGTGGTTCCCGGCGCCACGCTCAATGGAGGCGCGCGGGTTCCCGGCACGGCTTACGAACTCGATCCGATCACGGCGGCATTCAACATCGGCGCCATGATTCGCTGGTTGGATTTCAACGATACGTGGCTGGCGGCCGAGTGGGGACACCCTTCCGACAATTTGGGCGGGATTCTCGCCGTGGCCGACTACCTGTCGCGCTCGGGCAAGCGGGTTGCGGTGCGCGATGTGCTCACGGGCATGATCAAGGCGCATGAAATTCAAGGAGTCCTCGCCTTGGAGAACAGCTTCAATCGGGTCGGACTGGACCATGTGCTGCTGGTTCGTGTGGCTTCGACCGCTGTCGTCACAGCGATGCTGGGCGGTTCTCGCGAGCAGATCGTCAACGCGGTGTCGAATGCCTGGATCGACGGCGGGGCACTGCGCACCTACCGGCATGCGCCGAATACCGGCTCACGCAAGAGCTGGGCCGCCGGCGATGCCACCAGCCGTGCCGTGCGCCATGCGCTGTTCGCCCTCAAAGGCGAGATGGGATATCCGTCGGCGCTGTCTGCAAAAACCTGGGGCTTTCAAGATGTGCTGTTCAAGGGCAAGGCCGTGGTGCTGCCCCAGCCCCTGGGCAGCTACGTGATGGAAAATGTGCTGTTCAAGATTTCGTTTCCCGCGGAGTTTCATGCGCAGACGGCCGTGGAAGCGGCCATGACGCTGCATCCGCAAATCTTGGCGAAGCTCGACCAGATCGATCGAGTGGTCATCGAAACCCAGGAACCCGGTGTGCGCATCATCGACAAGACGGGCCCGCTTGCCAACCCCGCCGATCGCGATCACTGCATTCAATACATGGTCGCCATACCGCTGCTGTTCGGCAGGCTCGAAGCGTCCGACTATGAAGACAAAGTCGCGAGCGATCCTCGGGTCGATGATCTGCGCGCGAAGATGCAGGTCAAGGAGAATCCGGCCTTCACCCGCGATTACTACGCGGCGGACAAACGCTACATCGGCAACGCCGTGCAAGTGTTCTTCAAGGACGGCACGTCGAGTCAGAGAGTTGCCGTGGACTTCCCCATCGGACACCGCAAGCGCCGCGCCGAAGGCATGCCGGTGCTGGTGAAGAAGTTCGAGGCCAGCGTTGCGGGCTGCTTCCAGCCCAAGCAGACCGAATCGATCAAGGCGATGTTTGCGGATCAACGCCTGGCGGCCATGCCGGTCAGCGACTTCATGGCCAAGCTGGTGACCGCCTCTTAAAAAATAATCGCCCGGCGGCACAGATTATGACGCATTGGGCTTGCCTAAGATGGCGGCAAGTCCGGATAGTGGTGCGGATGAACGATGCGAGCCGCGCGCGGCGAATAGACGACTGGGGTTCCGAGCGCCGTGAGAGAACGGATCGCCGGCGCCGAGCGTGGTGGTCAGTTCTTTATGGCAGCTTCAACCCGCGCCGCAGGCGACCGGCGCGGCGCCTCGACGATTCTCGCTTTCACCCTGTGGATTGGTATTCGGCGCGCTTGCTGGCCGTATCCATGGGCATCTTGTTGCTGAGCGCGACCGACGCATTTCTGACGGCCATCCTGCTGCTGCAGGGCGCCGACGAGATGAATCCCGTCATGGCGGTGCTCGTGTACCGCAGCGTGGCCACGTTTGCGGCCTTCAAAATGGCCATGACCGGCACGGGCATCGTGGTGATGGTGTTTCTCGCCCGCTACCGATTCATGCGCATGATTCGCGTCGAATTCGTCTTGTATGCCGTGTTGACCATCTATGCGTCGCTCATCGGCTACGAAATTTGGATGCTGAAAGGCTCAGGCGAACTGCCCCTCTTGTAAATTCTCCGCGCGCCGTCACATTCCATATTATGGCGCCTTCGGCTAAACTAGGCCCGCTGCTCAAGATCTACTTCTTCCCCCATCATGCTGATGTACTTGAGGTTTTTCACTGCCTGCTGCGCTCATGAGCCAATCACTTGCTGACCAACTAGCCACCACGGCGCTGTCCGGTGGAAACGCCGGTTTCATTGAAGATCTCTACGAACAGTTCTTGCGGGACCCGAGCGGAGTAGATCCCGCCTGGCGCGAGTATTTCAAAGGCTTGGCCGGCAGCGGCGGCGATATCGCCCATGGCCCCATTCGCGAGCGCTTATTGGCGCGCGTTCAACAGCCGCCGGCGCCTGCCGCCGCTGCAGGCAGCCAATCCGCGGGCGCCAGCGCCAAACAGGGCGCGGTGTCGCGCCTCATTCAGGTTTATGCGAATCGCGGTCATTTGATCGCCAACCTGGATCCTTTGGGTCTGCAGAAGCGCGCCAACCCTTATGTGCTCGACCTGCAATATTTCGGCTTGTCCGATGCGGATCTTGAAACCGAATTCTTCACCGGCAGCCGCAATCACGCGATTCCGGAGCGTGCGACGCTGCGGAAAATTCTTGCCGACCTCAAGTTCATTTACACCGATACCATCGGCGCGGAATTCGCGCATGTATCGGATACCGAAGAGCGCTTGTGGCTGCAGGATCGGTTTCAAGTTGCGCGCATGCAGCGGCGCTTCAGCGTCGATGAGAAGAAAAACATTCTCTGGCAGCTGACCGCGGCGGAAGGGCTGGAACGCTACCTGCACACCAAGTACGTGGGTCAGAAGCGTTTCTCCTTGGAGGGCGGCGACAGTTTGATTCCGTTGCTGGACGACTTGGTGCAGCAGGGCGGCAAAAGCGGCGTGGAGGAGACCATCATCGGCATGGCGCATCGCGGCCGCCTCAATGTGCTGGTGAATTTGCTGGGCAAGTCGCCGAAGGATCTGTTCAGTGAATTCGAAGGTCAGTACGACCTCGCCAAGCTGCGCGGTTCGGGCGACGTCAAATATCACAAGGGATTTTCCGCCGACCTGAAGGCCGAACCGGGCAACGTGCACGTTGCGCTGGCATTCAACCCCTCGCATTTGGAGGTGGTGAACCCCGTCGTCGAGGGTTCCGCCCGCGCCCGCCAGGAACGGCGCGGCGATGCGCTCGGCGACAAGGTGTTGCCGGTGCAAATCCACGGCGATGCTGCCTTTGCCGGGCAGGGCGTGAACATGGAGACCCTGCAGCTATCGCAGACGCGCGGCTTCTATACCGGCGGCACGGTTCACGTCATCATCAACAATCAGGTCGGTTTCACCACCAGCGAGCCGCGCGATGCGCGCTCCACGCTGTACTGTTCCGATGTCGCGAAGATGGTCGAAGCGCCCATTCTGCACGTGAATGCAGATGATCCTGAGGCCGTGTGCTTCGTTACGCGCTTTGCGCTCGAATATCGGATGAAATTCCACAAGGATGTGGTGATCGACCTGGTGTGCTATCGGCGCCATGGGCACAACGAAGCGGACGAGCCGGCGGCCACGCAGCCGCTCATGTATCAAATAATTCGCAAGAAGCCGACGGTGCGGCAACTGTATACCGACAAGCTGGTCGCCGAGGGCGTCCTGAGCGCGGCTGACGCGGCCGCCATGATGGAGCAGTATCGCAGTGGTTTGGACGAGGGCAAACCTCAGGCCCGCGCAGCCTTGGGATTGATCGGCAACCCCTACACCGTCGACTGGAGCGAGTACCTGGGTGGAGACTGGGAAGCGGTGAAGACCGGTGTGGACATGGCGCGCCTGCGGGTCTTGGGAAAGGCCATTACGACCTATCCCACCGATTGGGTTTTGCATCCCCGCGTCCTTGCCATCATGCAGTCCCGCGAGAAGATGGTGAACGGCGACCTTGCTTTGGATTGGGGCTGTGCGGAGAATTTGGCGTACGCCAGTCTGGTGCAGGAGGGGTATCCGATCCGTCTGACGGGGCAGGATAGCGGCCGCGGCACTTTCTTCCATCGCCATGCCGTACTGCACGACCAAGCCAGCGGACGCGCTTACGTGCCGCTGCAGCATGTGGCCAGCAATCAACCGAAGTTCACGGTGACCGATTCGGTGCTGTCGGAAGAAGCGGTCATGGGTTTCGAGTACGGTTTCTCCACCACCGAACCTCGCTGCCTGACGATCTGGGAAGGACAGTTCGGCGACTTCTGCAATGGCGCGCAAGTCATCATCGATCAGTTCATCAGTTCGGGCGAGGCAAAATGGGGCCGCCTCTCCGGCATCACGCTGTTCCTGCCGCATGGCTACGAGGGTCAGGGACCGGAACACTCCTCCGCGCGCCTGGAGCGGTTTTTGCAGCTCTGCGCCGAGTTCAACATGCAGGTGTGCGTGCCCTCGACGCCGGCGCAAATGTTTCACATGCTGCGCAGGCAGATGCTGCGCCCCTTGCGCAAGCCGCTCATCATCATGACGCCCAAGAGTTTGCTGCGTCATCCGCTGTCCGTGTCGCGTCTCGAAGAGCTTTCCGGCAGCGGATTCCAAAACGTCATCGATGAGATCGATGACATCAAACCATCCGCGGTGACGCGCGTGGTACTGTGCAGCGGCAAGGTGTATTTCGACCTGCTGAAAGCGCGCCGCGAGGCCAAGACCGATACGGTGGCCATCGTTCGAATCGAGCAGCTCTATCCATTTCCGTCCGATGAATATGAGGCTGTCGTGCGCAAGTACTCGAATGCGCGGGAAATCATCTGGTGCCAGGAAGAGCCGCAGAATCAGGGCAGCTGGTATCAGATTCGCCATCGCCTGCAGTCGAAACTCGGCGATCAGCACGAGCTGCTGTATGCCGGCCGCGCGGGCGCTGCCGCGCCCGCAACCGGCATCGCGGCGCTGCACGAGCAGCAGCAAAAGAATTTGGTCACCGCGGCCCTGCAGGGTGTGCCGCCGGAAGAGACCTCCCGACAAACGATGCGCATTCCGCCCGCTCAAACTAGGACAGGCTCATGACTATCGAAGTTCGCGTGCCGCAGCTGCCCGAGTCGGTGGCTGACGCCACGCTGGTCTCCTGGCATAAAAAGCCCGGCGACAGCGTGGTGCGAGATGAAAATCTCGTCGATCTGGAAACCGACAAGGTGGTGCTCGAGGTGCCTGCGCCGGTGGCCGGGGTGCTCAAGGAAATCAGGTTGAGCGACGGCACGACGGTCACCAGCGGTCAAATTTTGGCCATCATCGAGGAAGGGGCTGCAGCCGTGCCGGGCGCGAGCGCGCCCGCCATTCTTGCAGCCTCGAGCGGCGCAACGGCCGCGGCGAAGGATACGGTTGCCAAGGGCGCCGTGGCGAAGGACAGCAAGCCGGACGCCGTCAAGCAGGACACGGCGGGCGGTAAGCTAAGTCCTGCGGCGAAGCGGGTGGCCGAGGAAAACAAAGTCGATCCGAAAACGGTCGCAGGTTCCGGCCGGGACGGCCGCGTCTCGAAGTCCGATGTCGTGAATTATCTGACCACCAAGGATGCGGCTTCCCCAGCCCCAGCCCCAGGCGCGGCCGGGGCTGCGGCGGCGGGCGTCGCGGCCAAGGCGCCCGCGCAGTTCGTACCCGCACCGAGCGCGCGCACGGCGCGCGCCGAGCAGCGCGTGCCGATGACGCGGCTGCGTGCGCGCATTGCCGAACGCATGGTGCAGGCGCAAGCCACCCAGGCGCTTCTCACCTCTTTCAACGAGGTTGATTTGCAAGCCGTCAATGAACTGCGGGCGCGCTACAAGGACGCGTTCGAAAAGCAGTACGGCGTGAAGTTGGGTTTCATGTCCTTCTTCGCCAAGGCCTGCGTCGAGGCGTTGAAAAAATTCCCCGCCGTGAATGCCTCGGTGGATGGCAACGACATCGTGTATCACGAATATTTCGACATCGGCGTTGCCGTCTCGACCGATCGCGGGTTGATCGTTCCGGTGCTGCGTGACGCGGATCAATTGAGTTTCGCCGATATCGAGAAGTCAATCGGCAATTTTGCGGCGCGCGCGCGCGCCGGTACCATCACCATCGAGGAGCTCACGGGCGGCACGTTCACGATCACCAATGGCGGCGTGTTTGGCTCGCTGTTGTCGACGCCCATTGTAAATTCGCCGCAAAGCGCCATCTTGGGTATGCACAAGATTCAGGATCGCCCGGTGGTCATTGACGGACAGGTGGTGGTGCGCCCGATGATGTACATCGCGCTGACTTACGATCACCGCATCATTGACGGCCGCGAGGCGGTGCAGTTCTTGGTCACGGTGAAACAATGTCTCGAGGATCCCGCACGCATGGTACTGCACATATGAGTGATGTTTACGATGTAATAGTCATTGGCGCAGGGCCGGCCGGATATCCGGCGGCGATTCGTGCCGGACAGAACAAGCTGAAAGTTGCCTGCGTCGATGAGTGGCAGAACACCGATGGCACGTATGCCTTCGGCGGTACCTGCTTGAACGCCGGGTGCATTCCGTCCAAGGCGCTGTTGGAATCCTCGGAGCTGTTTCAGCGGGCGAAGGATGAATTCGCCGTACATGGCATCAAAGTGGGCAGCCTCGCCCTCGATCTTGGCGCGATGCAGAAACGGCGTGCCTCGGTGGTCAAGACCATGACCAATGGCATCAACACCCTGTTCAAAGCCAATGGTGTCGTCGGCATACAGGGCCATGGGCGATTGCTGCCCGGAAACAAGGTGCTGGTAACGGGAGCTGACGGCAAGGAAAAAACGCTGGAGGCGAAGAACGTGATACTCGCTTCCGGATCGACGCCGATTCGATTGAGGTCGGTGCCGCACGATGGCAAGTACATCGTCGATTCTTGGAACGCTTTGGAATTCGATGCCGTGCCTGCACGCTTCGGCGTGATCGGCGCCGGCGTCATTGGCCTGGAGCTCGGCAGCGTTTGGCGGCGGCTGGGCAGCGAAGTGGTGGTGCTCGAAGCCCTGGAGCAGTTCCTGCCGATGGTGGACCAGACCATTGCAAAGGAAGCTCAGCGGCACTTCAAGAAGCAAGGCCTGGACATCAAACTGGGCGCGAAAGTATCGAGCGCGGCGGTCTCCGGCAACGCCGTGGATGTCAGCTACACGGATGCGCAAGGCGAGCATACCTTGCAAGTCGACAAGCTCGTCGTCGCCGTTGGCCGCCGGCCGTTTACCCAGGAGTTGCTGGCGGAGGGCACCGGCGTCGAATTGGACGAACGCGGATTCATCAAGGTTGACGAGCACTGCCGGACCAATGCGCCCAACGTATGGGCGGTCGGCGATGTGGTGCGCGGTCCCATGCTCGCGCACAAGGGCAAGGAAGAGGGCGTGATGGTTGCCGATCTGATCGCCGGTCATTACGGCGAAGTGAATTACAAGGTGATTCCTTCTGTGATCTACACGGCGCCCGAGATTGCTTGGGTGGGACAGACCGAAGAGCAGGTCAAGGCCGGCGGCCGTCCCTACAAAGTCGGCACATTTCCCTTCGCCGCCAGCGGCCGCGCGCGCGCGATGGAGGCGACGGCCGGCATGACGAAGATTGTGTCGGCAAAGGACGATGATGAAGTTCTCGGGATCCACGTGATCGGGCCGATGGCCGGCGAATTGATCAGCGAAGCGGTACTGGCGATGGAATATTCCGCCAGCACTGAAGACATTCAACGCACCATCCATGCGCACCCGACGTTGGCCGAGGCCATACATGAAGCCGCACTGGCGGTGGACAAAAAAGCCATCGACGGCTTGAATCGCTGACGGTGTAGCGTTTCGCCCGACATTCGCCCGGCGAAACAGCGATTGTGTCGGATGTGAGAAAAATCTCATTTGACTATAACCGGAGCGCACTCCCCGGCGTGACGCAGTTCACTCCCCGATAGCACCTCCCGGAATACCTTCCCAGCCCTTCGCGCTCGTCGCCTGTCCGCGACGTCGATTCGCACGACACTGGGCGCTAGGTGAGGGAACATGCTGCCAAGCCATCGATTGCTTCTGCTCGGGATACTGGCGCTCCCGGCTGTCAGCGGTTGCGGCTCAATGTCGCATGGCAGTGAAAGCGGGACCATCGCGCAGACCACCGGCGGCTCCATGCCTACGGCACCCGTCACGCCGCCGAAAGCCGGCCCCGTCGCAGGCGGCGTCAGCGGCACGCACAACAAGGTGTCCGCGACCGCTTCGGTTGATGCGCCGGCCGTTGCAGTCGGCGCCAGCCAAACCATCACCGTCACCTTCACCTCGGACGACGGATTGCCGATCTCCGGCTTCTCGGTTTATGGAAGCTTGGGCACGCTTCCGGCCGGGTGGAGCGCGCCGACCAATCTCACCTGCGCCGTGGTGGCCCCCGGCAGCGGCTGTGTTCTCTCCCTGACCTACGCGCCTGCTGCCATCGAAACCGGCACACTGACCCTGGACTGTGTGTATGTCGACAACTCCGGATTGCCGAGGACGCCGGGTCCCTGCATGACTCTCGTGTATGCGGCAACCGCATCCAACCATGTCGTCGCGTCGGTCTCGCCGAGCGGTGAAATCGATGCCAACGTGGGCGGCAAGCAGACCGTCAGCGTCAATTTCACCACTGACGATGGCAACGCGGTCACGGCCTTGACCTTGAACACGAATCTCGGTGCGCTGCCCTCGGGTTGGAGCAGCAAGGCGACAGGGCTGAACTGCGCCGTGGTCAGCACCGGCAACGGCTGCCAGCTGCCGCTGGCGTTCGCACCGGCGGCTGCTGCCGCCGGCACCCTAACACTGAATTACAGCTACATCGACGCCTCCGGCGCGGCAATGAGCGGCGCCCTCAATGTTCCCTACGCCGCGACTCCGCGGCAAACCGTCGTCGCGAGCGTTTCGCCGAATGGCCAGATCGATGCGGCGACGATGGGCGGGCAGCAGTCTGTCGCGCTCACGTTTACCACCAACGACGGCAACGCCGCGAGCGGCCTGCGATTGATCTCGGACCTGACCAAATTGCCGGCGGGCTGGAGCAGTACCGCGACCGCCTTCGGCTGCGACAGCGTGAGTACCGGCAATGGCTGTCAGCTGCAGCTCAAATTTGCACCGGCCGTGCTCGGCGGCGGCACCTTGACCTTGCGCTATTCGTACAACGATGCGGGCGGCATGCCCAACTTCGGATTGTTGACCATTCCCTACGCCGCGACCACCAACGACAATGTGGTCGGCACCGCTTCGCCCACCGGCCAGATCGTTGCCATGCTCGGGTCTCCCGCCCAAGACGTGTCAGTTGCCTTTACCACCGACGACAGCCGTCTGGCGACAGCGCTGCAGGTGACCAGCAACCTTGCGGCACTTCCGCCGGGCTGGACCAATACCGCCGGATCCTTCGCCTGCAGCGTTCTTGGCAGCGGCAGCACCTGCCGGCTCATGTTGAACTACGCACCGACGGGCGTGGACAACGGCACGCTGACGTTGAACTACGCCTATGTGAACAATGCGGATGAGGCCAAGACAGGATCGGTGGCCATCGACTACCGCACGACCACCAACGACAACGTGGTTGCGGCCGTCAACCCGCCCTCGCTCAGCGCGGTGACGGGCAGCGGCAGCAATCCTGTGATGGTCACGTTCACGACCGATGACGGCAATGTCGCGAGTTCATTGTCGGCGGACCTCACTGTGCTGCCGGCTGACTGGAGCAGTGCGTCGAGTACCTTCACCTGCGCCACGGTGACTACGAGTTGCCAGGTGTCTGTCAACTACTCGCCGACCGTGGCCGCCGCCGGCACCTTGAGCTTTGGCTATAGCTACGTGAACAGCATGGGCGCCGCGAAGACCGGCACTGTATCGATTCCCTATACCGCCACGCCCTAATACGTCAGCACGGTCATTGGCATGGAGGGATAGGCAGCCTGCAGGCAACGATAAGAAAAGGCGCAGTTGCCTGCCGGCTGCCTATTCCCCCAAGCCGTGAGCATGCGGCCGCTCAACGGCACCTCGCATAAGACATGGATTACGAGATGCAATTCTGATTCGTGTGGCGTCTTCAGCACCGTGATGTCGACTGGTCGGTGTTCAGTCCGTCGGGCAATCTCCATCAACCGGTCAACGAACGGCTCAAGGCGCTACTTCCTGCGTCTCGCGCTGATGACGTTCGGCAACTGGACGATGCGCGTCAGCACGTTGGACAGCTGCGGAAGCCCCGCAATCGAAATGCCGATGCGCATGCGCACGATGTTGTCGCGCTTGTCGGTGACCG
>Ga0193729_1001531_pt1 | contig 11766 bp, 8 predicted proteins | sample U1c2metaG_FD_143036 | JGI IMG/M metagenome (GOLD analysis project Ga0193729, IMG submission 143036) | Soil microbial communities from a riparian zone of the East river system, Colorado, United States - U1c2 | ecosystem: Environmental > Terrestrial > Soil > Riparian zone | place: USA: East River... | reverse complement strand
CTTCCGGGGATGCGAGTGCTCGATGCCGGTTGTGGCCCGGGCCGTAATCTCATCTATCTGCTCAGGAGCGGCTTTGAAGTTTTTGGTGTGGACGAATCGGGCGCGGCAATTGAACAAACTCGCCGGCTGGCCGCGACGCTGGCCCCGCATCTACCGCAGAACAACTTTCGCATAGAACCGGTCGAGCAGATGTCGTTTGCCGACGCCGGCTTCGATGTAGTTTTGAGCAGCGCCGTCCTCCATTTTGCCGGCGATGAAGTCCAGTGGATGTCGATGGTCAAAGAGATGTGGCGCGTGCTGAAGCCCGGTGGAATTTTGTTTGCTCGTCTGGCCTCAAGCATCGGCATCGAAGATCAGGTGCGGCCAATTGCGAATAGACGCTACCACTTGCCCGATGGCAGCCAACGCTTTCTGGTAGACGAGGCGATGTTGCTTAGCGTAACTGCGGCCCTGGGTGGGGAATTTATTGAGCCGATCAAAACCACCGTCGTGCAAAACATGAGAGCCATGACTACCTGGTGTTTAAGAAAACAGTAGCAATTGATCCGAGCGTCAGCACGGTACAGAACCGCGAGCGGTAGCGAGCGGGATCAAGACACTACTTGAATTTATTAGCGGAACAACCCTGCAGGCTTCCTGATCCCGCTCGCTACCGCTCGCGGTTCTGTAACCTTCGCTGATTCGCCGCACGACTCACGCGCGCTCTATCTTATCCATGCCATTCATGTAAGAGCGCAGAACTTCGGGGACGACAATCGAGCCGTCTGCCTGCTGATAATTCTCAAGCACCGCCAGCCAGGTGCGACCGATGGCGAGGCCAGATCCGTTTAAGGTGTGCACGAATTCAGGCTTGCCGCCGCCGGCGCGACGAAAGCGAATATTCGCGCGTCGTGCCTGGAACGCTTCGTAGTTCGAACAGGAAGAGATTTCGCGAAAGGCGTTCTGTGACGGCAGCCAAACTTCGATGTCGTAAGTCTTCGCGTTGCTGAATCCGAGATCGCCGGTCGAGAGGGTCACCACGCGATAGTGAAGGCCCAGCAACTGCAAGACTCGTTCGGCGTTAAGTGTCAACGACTCGAGTTCGTCATAAGAATTTTCCGGCAGCGAGTATTTCACTAACTCAACCTTTTCAAACTGATGCTGCCGGATCACGCCGCGCGTGTCTTTGCCGTAACTGCCGGCCTCGGATCGGAAGCACGGAGTGTAGGCGGCCCACTTCATCGGCAACTGCGACGCATCAAGAATTTCTTCGCGATAATAATTAGTCACTGGAACTTCCGCTGTCGGCACCAGATAGAAGCCGCGCTCGTCCTCTAACTTGAAAAGATCCTGTTCGAACTTTGGCAACTGGCCCGTTCCGAAAAGCGAGTCTCGATTGACGATAAATGGCGGCAGAGTTTCCTGGTAGCCATGTTCGCGCGTGTGCAGTTCCAACATGAAATTGATTAGCGCGCGCTCCAAACGGGCGCCCGCGCCGTTGAGAATCGCGAAGCGCGCACCGGTAATCTTGGTGGCGCGCTCCAGATCCAGAATCCCGAGGGCAGTTCCGAGATCAACGTGGTCCTTTGGCTCGAAATCCAATTCCGGTTTCTCGCCCCAGCGACGAATTTCGACATTCGCGGATTCATCATGACCAACGGGAACGCTTTCATGGGGAAGATTGGGCAGCGTCGAAAGCAATTCGCGCATGCTCGCTTCAGCCTGGTCGCGTTTTTGATCCAGTTCGGCAATTCGATCCTTCAGGTTTCCTACAGCCTGGCGCCGGGCATCCGCCTCCTCCCGCTTCCCTTCTTTCATCAGCGCGCCGATTTCGCGGCTGGCGCTATTGCGCTCAGCGTTAAGCTGATCGGATTCTGCGATTATCCGGCGCCGCTCTTCATCCGCGCGCGCAAAATCGTCCGTGGCGCCCGCCGGCATGTGGCGCTTTTCCAAAGCGGCGCGCACGGCGTCAAGATTCTCACGCACATAATTCAGATCGAGCATTTAACTTTCCTTCTTCTCAACACAAGCGGCAAAAATACGGTCGGCCTCTGCCAGCGTTTCGTGCGAGCCAACATCGTACCAAGTGCCGCGCACTTGCCAAACACAAAATGCGGTTCGCCGGTAAAGCCACTGCACCAGACGCCCTGGCTGATCGGGATTGTTGCCTTCCGCGAGATACTGTCGAATCAGCGGCAGCGTTGATCTCGGATAGTAATACAATGCGATTCCGGTCACGGTGCTCTTTGGTTCACTTGGTTTTTCCTCAAAGAAAGTAATGTGGCCGTCGGCATCAATTTCGATGGCGTTGTATTTTTTTATCTCTTCGAGGTCGCCCACATCGTAAACGCCGAGCACGGGTTTGCCCGTTTCGCGACAGAACTCGCCGAATGCCTCAAGACTATGACTGAAGAGATTGTCGCCGGCAACCACGATGATGTCGTCGTCGATCTTTGCTTCGGTCAACACCAAATCTACGTCGCCAATCGCCCCGAGTCTGTTCGAATCGTCCGTAGTCCGATCGTTAATGATAGTGATGGGCGCACGTTCATGCTTCAACCCGTATTCGTCTGCCCATCTTTGAAAGTGACCGGCGAATTTCTCGTTCGTAACGATGTAGATGTGATCGATCTCTTTGACCGGCTTCAAATTATCCAGGACGTGCTCGATCATCGGCTTGCCCGCGACTGAGAGCAGCGGCTTCGGCTGATTCAGCGTCAGCGGATGCAGGCGCGTGGCGTAGCCGGCCGCCAGAACGATTAACTTCACATGTCCTCCTTATTGGCTATCGAATCGCTATCGGAACCTGCACGGGCCGTGATCATCTAAAGACTCTCGATGAAGTTTTACAATAAAAGAAGCGCGCGGGGAAAGCGAGTCCGCCTTGGACTTCCACGGCGGATCTAAGCTTTGATATAGTGCGACAAATTCGAATCGTAAACTGTATGAAGAGGTGAACAACTGTTGACCGGAGAAAAGAGTTTTGCCGGACGCGCCGCGATCGTGACCGGAGCCACCCGTGGGATCGGCCGCGCTATCGCGCTGGAACTCGCACGACGCGGCGCCGACGTGGCTTTCAATTACGCGAAGAGCGTGGAAGCTGCGGACATCTTGAAAGATGAAATTGAGAGATTGGGCGTGCGCTGTCTGGCGTCGCAAGGTGACGTCGCCAACACCGAAGCAGCAGCCGAAATGGTAAAGCTAACCAAAGACACCTTCGGAAGCATTGATTTTCTCGTCAACAATGCGGGCATAGTGCGCGACACTCTGATTCTGCGGATGAAAGAAGCTGACTGGGATGCGGTGATCGACACGAATCTGAAAGGCGCGTGGAATTTTTCGAAGGCCGCACTGCGGGTGATGCTGCGCCAGGATGACGGCGGATCGATTCTCAATATCACTTCGATCAGCGGAGTTGTCGGAATGGCGGGTCAATCAAATTATTCGGCATCAAAGGCCGGCATGATTGGTTTGACGAAGGCTTTAGCGCGCGAAGTCGCCAGCCGCAAAGTTACGGTTAACGCGCTCGCACTGGGAATGGTCGCAACTGATATGGCCTCGGCTCTCAATGATACTTACCAGACCAAGCTCCTCGAACAGATTCCGCTCGGCCGATTTGCTGAAGCCGATGAAGTGGCCCGCATCGCGTGCTTCCTTTTGTCGAATGATGCTCGCTATATCACCGGCCAGGTGATTCAGGTTGATGGCGGATTGGCGATGTGACGAAAGAACGGACTTCGGTTTTCGGGCTTTGGACTTTGATGTCGCATTAAAGTCGTATTTTCCGGTCGTCGATGAATCCACATCAAAGACCAAAGCCCTAAGTCCAAAGTTCCCTAAGACGATTTCAGATTCCAAATTCAACATTCAAAAAGAAAGAGAATCGCCCCACCAATCGTTTCGATCGGCGGGGCGAAAAATTTCAGGGTAGGTTCGGGTAGCTAAGGGTGGCTAGGCCAGACTTGAGAATCGTTACTTAAGTGCGATCCTGTACTTCAAAGGTGGTGCTTGACGGCGGTAAAAAGTCTGCGGCTGAAAATAAGAAAAAGCTGCCACTTCGCTTCATAAAAGCCATGCCCCTTTGAAAACTCTCGTTTGCCAACTCCTTATCAAACACCTGAGACGCGTTGAAGGTACACCGCCGTCGCCCTGCGGTCAAGCAAAAAATAGATAAAAGTGACAGGTCTGTGACAATCGCGCGGCTCGTGGCGCGATTTATTTTACTGGACTACGCATCTGGGACAGACGATAGGCTTGCCGGCGAACCGCTTCGGAAACGTTTCGGTTCTGCGTAATAGCGTTGAGATCTTTCGTGCGAATGCGAGGCAGAATGTGAACGGCGGTGGCCATCGGCGTGCGCGGGTTCCGCGCGAGGTTGTGAATGATCGAATATGATCGCGCCCACGCGCGATTCATTCCGATCAAGCGAAGTACTTCCTCGGCTACAGTCCGCATGGACGAAATGTTTTCAATCTCCTGATCAGAGATTCGCGGATTGTGGATCACGCCGGTGGCCACAATCTTGTTCGAGTCCCGAATCAAGATGCCGCGCGCCTCGCGGTCGCCCTTCAATGCGAGCTTCATACGGTCTTTGGCGGTCATAAACATGATCCGGCGAATCAGTGAGATTCGTTCGGGCGAGATATCACCCTCGAGTTTCTCGGCATTAATGACGGCTTGAGCATTGGCGGCGATTTGCTCGGGAGTCTCAATCAACATCTCTTCGATGAATTCACGCGCCAGCCAGGAATCATCGATGTCAACGTCCGATACTTCGATATGTTGCGCGATGATCCAGGCATCATCGATCGACAACTCTCCGGTAGTAGTTGTCAGTTCTGCATTCTCGAAAAATTCGGCCGCGGCCGAGTTCCCGCGCGCGCGCAACTCCTGGGCAATCTGCCGCGCACCCCGCTCTTTTTCAAAAAACTCGCGGCGCGTTTCTTTTGCTCGTCGTTCAGCCTCGGCGCTGCGGAGTGGGTTAAGCAAGATTGCATCGATAATTTCGGGAGCCCTAATCAGTCGTTGCTGGTTAAGCGTGATCAGTTCGATCAACGCCGCGTTCGGCGTCGCCCGCGCCAGCAGAGCGATCGCCTCATCGGGAGTATTCGCGTTGGCGGCAATTGCCTCGTGTATTTCATTGTCGACTGATCCAAGCGACGCCAGATAGCCAAGCACTGCAGGCGCCGTAGTTTCCGTCGATGCGACTTGCAAGAGATCGGCAGCCGCTTGTGAAGCCAGGGTCTCCTGCGCGGCCTCCGCGATCGCCGGATCGTTGTCGGCTGTCAGGTGGACCAGGGCCTCGAGCAGATCCGCCTGTGGCAAAGGCAGTAATCCCCTGGCTGCGGCTGAACGCGCAGCCGGCGGAGCGTTGCCTGAAATAATCGATTGAACTACAGGGTTGGTTGATGTCACTTGCGACGCTCAGGGGACGATCGGCATCGGGAGTTTCAAAATATTGTTTTCGGAATGTAGGGCGGGCGCGCTTGTCCGTCCTTGAATTCGTATACCAGAGTTATGAACAGCGACGCCGGCTTTCCATTCCGAATCGCCGGCTCGAACTTAATCGCGCTGGCCGCCTTCATCGCCGCCTCTGTCAGCCCATGCGGCAGAGACTTGATCGCGAACACATACTTAACTGTGCCGTCGGCAGCCAGCACCATCCGCAGTCTAACATCGCCGTGCGCATTCGCGGTGCGGGCCTCGTCCGTATATTCAGCCGTCGGCGCGTTAATCAAGCGGGCCGATTGTTGCACCTCACCTGTGCTGAAGACCGTGCGCAGCTCCGGACTGCTGATCGGTTGCGCATAAAGCTCCAGCGTTTCCAGCCGTTCACGCCAGTAGTCCGCGTTGGGCGGATTCACTTTGAGAATGTCCTTGACTGTAGTGGCAGCGGCCGCGAAAGCCTGGGCCAGATCATCCTGCCACTCGCGCAACTGCCTGTGATAATCAGCCGCGATCGGATATTGCCTGGGGCTCGGTGGCTCAAAAATAGTCTTCTGGATAGTTGCGTATTGAGAGTTCAGTTTAGCTTGGAGTTCACTTAACGAAGTTTGCTGAACGGCCGGAGTTTCCGGGCAAGTCGCCAGGATGAACGAAAGGACCACGAGCGACAAGATGGTTAGCCTGGCTCGCCTTCGCAGCCCCGCACCGAGTAGTGAGATGTTCATTGCGCAGGAGTTCAAATTGCCCCGTGACACTTCTTATATTTCTTTCCCGACCCGCAGGGGCATGGATCGTTGCGGCCGACTTTCGGTTGATCGCGCACGACGGGTTTCGCTTTGCCGGCTTCTTCTCCCGCGGGCGCGGCGCCCTGGTTTGGCCCGGTAAAGTTCATCGAGGTGCGTCGCGCGGCGCGCCGGCGTTGCAGTTCGGTTGGCTCTTGCTCAGAGACGACTTGCAGATTGAAGAGCGACCGGACGGTCGAGGTGTCGATACGATCCAGCATCGCCTGAAACATATCGAAACTCTCTTTCTTGTATTCGACCAGCGGATCTTTCTGTCCGTAGCCGACCAGCCCGATTCCCTGCTTCAAATGATCGAGCGCCAGCAAGTGGTCCTTCCACTGCGCATCGATGATGTTGAGCATGATGATGCGCTCGTAGGTGCGCATCGCTTCTTCGCCGATCTGTTTCTCTTTCTCGGTGTACTTCCCTTTTAACTTCTCCCAGATGATCTCGTCGATCTCTTCAGACGATGATTTTTGAAAATCAATTCCTTCGGCTTCCGTGTCCAACGCATAGATCGTCTGAATTTGTACCTTGTAATTCTCGACGTCCCAATCGTCGGGCGAGGCGTCCGGATCGAGATATTGCTTGGTAAGGTCGGCGAGTAGATCGCGCGCGACGCCGGTTTCTCCGAGCAAGTACTCGCGCTGGTCCGGTTCCTCCATTAACTGGCGCCGCAGACCGTAAATCGTCTCGCGCTGCTTGTTCATCACATCGTCGTATTCCAGCAGGTGCTTGCGCGTTTCAAAGTTCCGGCCTTCGACTGACTTCTGTGCAGAGGCGATCCGCTTGGAAACCATTTTGGACTCGATGGCTGTGCCTTCTTCCATTCCGAGTCGCTGCATCAATGCCTTGACCTTGTCGCCGGCAAAGATGCGCATTAGATCGTCTTCGAGTGAAAGGAAGAAGCGCGACGATCCAGGATCGCCCTGACGGCCGGCGCGGCCGCGCAACTGATTATCGATGCGGCGCGATTCGTGACGTTCGGTGCCGAGAATGTGCAAGCCGCCCAGCGACACCACTTCTTTGTGTTCTGATTCGACAATGCCCTTCGCCTTCAGGTATTCCTGCTGCCATTGAGATTCAGTTGCTTCATCCGGATCGATTTCCTGCTCTTTCAAAAACTCGCGTGTCATGAAATCAGGATTACCACCGAGCAGAATGTCGGTGCCGCGGCCCGCCATGTTGGTCGCGATCGTGATGGCGCCCTTGCGTCCGGCCTGGGCCACAATCTCAGCTTCGCGCTCATGAAATTTGGCGTTAAGGACGTTGTGCGGCACACCGACGCGCTGCAAGCGGCGCGCGATCAGCTCGGAATTTTCAACTGACACGGTTCCCACGAGCACCGGTTGTCCGTGTTCGTATCGGTCCTTGATCTCTTCAACAACTGCGTCCCACTTCTCCGGAAGCGTGCGATAAATCACGTCGGGATTGTCCTTGCGGACCATCGGCATGTGCGTCGGGATCACGATCACGTCGAGTTTGTAAGTCGAGTGAAACTCAGCCGCTTCGGTCTCAGCGGTACCGGTCATGCCTGAAAGTTTTTCGTAAAGCCGGAAATAATTCTGCAGCGTGATCGTCGCCAGCGTCTGGTTTTCGCGTTCGATCTTAACGGCCTCTTTCGCTTCAACCGCCTGGTGCAGGCCATCAGACCAGCGGCGGCCCTTCATCAGACGGCCGGTGAAGTCGTCGACGATGATCACTTCACCTTCCTGCACGACATATTGATGATCGAGCCGGTAAAGCGTGTGCGCTTTGAGAGCTTGCTCGACGCAATGCAGCAGTTCCATGTTGCCCGGATCGTAAAGGTTGCCCACACCCAGCAGTCGCTCAGCTTTGTCGACGCCGTCTTCGGTAAGCACCGCCGAATGGTTCTTTTCATCGACGACGTAGTCGCCGGTCTTTTTGTTTTCTTCCAGCTCTTCACCGCGAATAAGCTGCGGGATGATCGCGTTCGCCTGGTAGTATTTGTCTGTCGATTCTTCGGAAGGCCCAGAGATGATCAGCGGAGTCCTCGCTTCGTCAATCAGGATCGAATCGACTTCGTCGACGACCGCATGATAGTGGCCGCGCTGCACGCAGGTCGCCAGATCGAACTTCATGTTGTCGCGCAGATAGTCGAAGCCGAACTCGTTGTTCGTTCCATAGGTGATGTCGGCGGCGTAAGCTGTCTGCCGCTCGAAATCATCCATGTCGTTCTGGATGACGCCAACCTCCAAACCGAGGAAGCGATAGATTTGGCCCATCCATTCGGCGTCGCGCGCCGCCAGGTAATCGTTGACCGTAATACAGTGGACGCCACGGCCGGTCAATGCATTAAGGTAAGCGGGCAGAGTAGCGACCAACGTCTTGCCTTCGCCCGTGCGCATCTCGGCAATCTTGCCCTGATGGAGGACGAGGCCGCCGATCATCTGCACGTCGAAGTGTCGCATGCCGGTGGTGCGCTTGCTGGCTTCGCGGACAACTGCGAAAGCTTCAGGCAAGACTTCGTTCAGGGCTTCCTGTTCGCGATATTTGCGATCGTCCTTGTCGCGCGCGTCTTTGACCGCGTCTGCGACTCTCTCTTTGAACTCAATGGTCTTCGCGCGCAGTTCGTCGTCCGAAAGCTTCTGAAGGGAGGGCTCGAACTCGTTGATCCGCTCGATCGTCGGCCGAATGCTCTTTAGGAAGCGCTCGTTACTGCTGCCAAAAACTTTGGTTAAAACTTTGTCGAAACTAGCCATCTGTTTGTTTGCTTCTAACCTCTTTGACTCTTAATACCCCGCGAATGCAATTGGAGATTGTACGAGGCGCAGAGTTGCCGATCAAGCGGGGCTGATTCGCCCCTGAATTACTCGTAAAGATGGACTACGACCACCGTGGTGATGGCGTTCCGACTAATCGGCCGGGAGAAGTTTTATGTCATGCGGGTTTCACAGAATCGTTTAACCAGTCGTATTCTTTACGGCTGGGTTTTTTATGGATTGCCGCAACTAGTCGCCGCTTTTAAGAGCGCTGACGAGTCAGCGCACTCCAAAGTGTTCTTATGAAACCAACGATCATGAAATTCGGGGGCACGTCTGTTGAGGACGCAATTGCCATCCGCAACGTATGTGCAGTCGTAAAGTTGGCAGTCAAATCGCACCCGGTGATCGTCGTATCGGCAATCGGCGGATTCACTAACTCATTATTGGCCAGCGTCGTAAAAGCGATCGACGGCGATGCCCGTGCCGCCACTAAATCGCTCGATGCTGATTTCGATCGCCATCTGGCGATTGCCAAAGAACTGTTGGACAAGGAATCGTGCGCGGCATTCGTGTCGACCGTGGGCGATGCGCGCAGCAAGATTCGGCAGTTGCACAAGATCATCGCCGCGCACCCTGTCACCAGCCCACCGCTTCAAGATGAGATCGTGGCCTACGGCGAACATCTTTCTTCTCAACTGTTGACGGCCGCGCTGGCTGAGAACGATGTGGCCGCGCGTCACGTCGACGCTCGCCGCTGCATCAAGACCGACGAGACCTATGGCGCCGCGACGCCGCAAGCTGAGACGGCGGACGCGATCAAGACTGAACTCGAGCCGCTGCTTAACGCTGCGAAGATTCCGGTCCTCGGAGGTTTCATCGGCAGCACAGCCAGAGGCGTAACCACAACTCTCGGACGCGGCGGCTCAGATTACTCAGCCGCGATTATCGGCGCGGCTCTGGACGCGCGCGAGATTCAGATCTGGACCGATGTGAGCGGCGTGCTTACGGCTGATCCGCGAATCGTCAGGAACGCGCGTACGATTCCGATCCTTTCGTATCAGGAAGCGGCCGAGCTCGCTTACTTTGGCGCCAAGGTCCTGCATCCGAAAACAATTCAGCCGGCGATCGACAAGCGTATTCCCGTGCGGGTGTGTAACTCGCGCGCGTCGCGCGAAGCCGGCACGCTGATAGTTTCAGAATCAGAAGCCGCGCCCCAAACAATCAAAGCAATCGCGCACAAAACTGGAATCACCACGGTCCAGGTCACTTCGGCGCGAATGCTCGGCGCCTACGGTTTTTTGCGCGCCCTGTTCGAAGTGTTCGATCGACACCGCACCGCGGTCGACGTTGTCACGACTTCGGAAGTGAGCGTGTCACTTTCGATTGATGACGTGAGCGCGTTACCGGATTTGATCACTGATCTTGAACAACTTGGAACAGTGGAAGTAGAAAAGGACCGCACAATAATTTCGGTGGTGGGCGCGGGCCTGCGTAACACGCCCGGGATTGCGGCTCGAGTTTTCTCAGTCATCAGCGACATTAACGTGTCGATGATTTCGGTTGGAGCTTCCAGCGTTAACCTGACCTTTATGGTTGATGAAGCTCACGCGGCGGAAGCGATCGAGCGTCTGCATCGGGTGTGTTTTGAAGAACAGCCTTCCGCGGATCGAATGGATCGGCAGGCGACCCTGCTTTAGTTTAAAGTGCGATACCGGTTTGAAATATGAAAGTTGTTCCCTCTCTCTCAGGGATAGGGAGTTTTCGATTGCGGAGGCTTTCGTTTGGCAGCTCTGGTTGACATCTTCCGGCTCACGCGCGAGCTGATCGATATTCCTTCCGTGACGGGCGACGAATTTCAGGTCGGCACGTCGCTGGGCGAATTATTGGTGCGGCTCGGATACCATATTGAACTGCAAGACATCGCCGACGAGAGATCGAATATCATCGCCACCACGGAAGCTCGACCACGCATTGTGCTCTCGACGCACATGGACACGGTGCCGCCGTTTATCGCCTCAAGCGAAGACGATGAATTCATCTACGGACGAGGCGCCTGTGATGCCAAAGGAATTATCGCGGCTCAAATTGCGGCCGCCGAAAAGCTTCGCGCCGAAGGCTTTAACGAAATCGGACTGCTGTTTACCGTTGACGAAGAAGTAACGAGTGACGGCGCGAAGCTTGCCAATCAACATCCGCTGGCGGAATCGTGCGAATACTTAATCAATGGCGAGCCCACGGACAACCAACTTGCTATCGGAACCAAGGGCTCGCTGCAAGCAGTCATTGTTGCCGAAGGCCGCGCCGCGCATTCTGCTTATCCCGAAGCCGGCGAATCGGCGATCGAGAAACTGCTGGATGTGCTTGATGATATTCGCAATCTCGCCTGGCCGGGCGATCAGTTGTTTGGCGAAACTACGTGCAACATAGGAATCATCGCCGGCGGCACGCGGGCGAACGTAATTCCCGACGCCGCGCAGGCGACGCTGCAGCTGCGGCTGGCAGTCGAGTCAGCTTCAGTCAGGACTCTGGTCGAAGATGCGATCGCCGAACGCGTAACGATCGACTACCGGTCAGTTCATGATCCGGTGCGGCTATTAACAATCGACGGCTTCGCTCAAATGGTGGCCCGCTTCACGACTGACATTCCGTACCTGTCGAATTGGGGACAGCCGCTGCTGATTGGGCCAGGATCGATATTAGTCGCGCACACGGACCATGAAAGAGTGAGCAAGGATGAATTGCGGCGAGCGGTGAACCTTTATTGTGAGTTGGCGAGAAACCTCATTGCGAGTTAAGGCCCGATTATCTTATTCACGCCTGTGCTTAGCCAGGCG
>Ga0193729_1001529_pt1 | contig 11783 bp, 10 predicted proteins | sample U1c2metaG_FD_143036 | JGI IMG/M metagenome (GOLD analysis project Ga0193729, IMG submission 143036) | Soil microbial communities from a riparian zone of the East river system, Colorado, United States - U1c2 | ecosystem: Environmental > Terrestrial > Soil > Riparian zone | place: USA: East River... | reverse complement strand
AAACGTCCGCGAAACCGCATTCGCGTTCAGCTTCGGGGTTTTCTGCTATACGGTTGGACTCTTCGAGCGCGAATAGCTCAGCGTCCTTTACGACACGTTTTTGGAAACAAAATGACTCGCTGCCGGTTGGATCGGCCGTCGCTGGCGTTGGCTGATCGAGCAGCGCACAAAGATCATTAAAGTGCTCTTGATACGCGGCGGTTTCTTTACCCGAATATCGCGCCCACTTTCTTTTGAATTCTGCGGGGGTCATTGAACGCCGTCATCTTCGCAAAATTTTGACCTGCCACAAGCAGGCTGGTAGAGATTCAGCGGTCATTTGGCGCATGGCATTCAGGTCTAAGAAAAGGAAATATCGGCCACCAGTGGAGGGATCTCTTCGCCGGCTCGCCGGACAATCTGTACGCGATGAACGGGACAAGTTACTGAACGACACCCTGGCCGATTATCTCCTCTTGATCATGATTTTTTGGCTTCTGGCAGGCTGGGAATGGTTCCACCGCTGGAAACCATTGCCTGCTGGGGCTGAAATTCTCACCGGCGCTGCCCTATTGGTGACAGCGTACTGCGTCGTTCGGATATTTCGCATGCGGAAAGAAATTGGAAATCTGAACCAAGCCGAGAAGGGCGAACGTAGGGTCAGCGAATTACTCACTCAGCTTCGACGTAAGCGTTATGTCGCGTTTGACGACCTGCTTGTTGATCAGTCAAACATCGATCACGTGCTCGTTGGGCCAGGCGGCATTTTCGCGATTGAAACGAAGGCGTACAGTATTTTTGGAAATGGATGCGTTGGTGTCGATGAATCTGGAGTGCTTCGGCTTAGCAATAAGCCTGCCTTGAAGAACCCGTTGCGTCAGTCCGCTGCCTCTGCGGCGGACATAGCGAAGATACTCAAGGATCGGATGCGAAGAGATTTCGATGTGATTCCGGTTTTGATTTTTCCGGGTTGGACCTTGAAGGGCGCAAAAGCAGAAACCGGCGTTATCGTTCTGAATGATGGCATGATCTCCGAGTTCTTTGAGTCCCGACCGACTGTGTTATCGGACGATCAAATTACAAACATCTGTTCGCATCTTGATCAAACCGCACGCACTTAATCTGCGTCGGGTGTTCGCGGGGATAGGGCACTAGTCGAAATTTTTTCCGATGAAAAGCGATACCGCGGCAAGCCGCTGATGTTTGAGGTCAGACGTTTGAGGTTTGATTTGGGGTAACAGCTTACCAGGCGTGGTTGTTTTGCCGAGGTCACACGCCCGAGAATCGATAGCATCAATCTTTTCCGGTGCAGATGGCTTCGACGATGCACGGGGGTTCCGAACTCTTTTGGCACTGATTCGCATCTACGAGGAGCTGGCGAAATGGCGTTTCAGTTTCCATGCGCAGCGCCCGTGCAGGAATCGTCGATGTCATCGTGGCCGCATCATTTGCCATGCCCTGACGACACAATTCCTCCCTGGCCGAGATTGGCCGGATTGACCGTACCGGCGATGGTGCTGTTGACGTTACCGACATCGATCCCCGGCGGACGAAGGAAGGCTGCGTTCTGCTGTTGGTATGGTGACTGAGCACATGCTCCGAGTAGTAGTGTCAGTGTTAGTAGTAGTATTGTTGTTTTCATTTTTGCTCCTCCGTTGAAAACGCGTCTGGTTGCATTTCGTGATCCGAACTTTGTTTTTACATTAACATATATTTACCTTATCGGTGAATGCGCTTTTGGGCGTATTGGGGCAAGACACACCGTTGTTCGCGCTTAGAGCGCGTGGTTTAAGAAATGCGGACGTTTCAAAGCACCGTGCTCGCGCCGGTATATGATTTTGCACCGATTCGTGGCTGCCGCGCCGAGCGCCCTAAGTTTGTTTAGAAACCATCTCATGAATATACAGGTGCTGTAGCCACGGCCCTGTGGGCCGTCGGAGGCAGGGGTCCAAAGATGCAAACGCCCCACAGGGGCGTGGCTACAAACGCACAGCCTGCCACCTTCGCCAGATGCTACGGCGTGCCAAGGGAAGGCTATGTTACCGAAACCGTGCGCGGTTGTTTCGCCAAGCTCACACGCCCGAGAATCGACAACATTAATACGCCGCCGATGATTCCGAATGGCGCCATGAAATAAAAATAGTTGCCCCAACTTCGATGGCAGCATTGACTGAGTGGAACTGCGCCGCCGAAAGAATGACGAGCGTTTCGAGAAAATAGAGAACTGCCGCGACCGGTGCGCGACGGCCATGAAAGATTTTGTCGGAAATAAAGCCTGAAATAAGCGATCCGACGGAGGCCACAAGCGGGATCGAGAAAGCGAGAAACTGAAATTGCGCCGATTGGTAATCGACGTGATGCACTTCCCGCATGAAGAGCGGGAACCATTGGTCGATGCCCTGACGCACGGCGCCGGTGCACGCGTATGCGCAGGCAATGATCCAGACAACCGGATTGGTGGCGATGATTTTGAAAACGTCGGACACTTTGACCTGCACGCGCCCGCCGATTTCTTCGTGTGGGTTTACCGGCGGGAAATGCGCTTCCTCCGGCGTATCTTTCACGATCAGCGCCATGCAAGTGCCGATTACGAGCGCAATGCCAGCCGGAACCCAGAATAGCCAGCGCCAATGCAGCGGCGGAATTCGAATCAAACCAAGAAAGATAAAGCCCGCTAACAGCGCCGCGCCGAGGTTGTTGATTCCGAATCTGCCGAGGTTGATCATGAATCCAAAAATGCCGGCAAAGCTTCCCCGCTCGGTATGCCGGAACCACGCCGCGTTAATCTTCACCATCCCGGGCGACCCGAACGCCTGCAGATAACCGTCGATCCCGCGAATTACGATAAATAGCGAAAGTAGTCCCCAGAACGACGCCACGCCGAAAAGAATGTTCATGACGATGGTTCCGGTGGCGCCGATTAACATCGCGCGCTTGCCGCCGAGTCGATCGGTGAGAAGGCCGTTGATAATTTGCCCGCAGGCGTATGCCAGCAGCTGGGTCGTGATGATGGTGCCGAGTTGCGCCCTGGTGAATCCGAACTCGCTACGGATTGCGCCACCGGCGAGCGGCAGATTGTAGCGACACATGTAAAACGAAGTGTAGAGCAGACCGATGAATGCCCAGTTCAGTCCGCGCCGTCGGCGAAAACCCGGCGGATGCGCCGCGAAAATTCCGACCTTACGCGGCTCAGCCATCGGCCGAGGATGCGTTAAAGCCGCGACGTGGCGCAATGCGAAATGATTTCGCGATTGGGCAGGGGAGCTAGGCGATCCAAATCGTCTTCGCGTTGGTGAATTCGCGAATTCCGGCGACGCCGAGTTCCCGGCCGAAGCCGGAACGCTTCACGCCGCCGAAAGGTAATCTTGGATCGGACGCAACCATCGCGTTGATGAAAACCATTCCAGCCTCCAGCTCGGACGCGAACAACTCTTGCTCGGCGCGATCGTTCGTCCACGCGCTCGCCCCCAGGCCGAACGAAGTGTCGTTGGCGATCTCGATAGCGTCGGCTGCATCTCGCACACGAAAGAATGATGCGACCGGCCCAAAAATTTCTTCGCGATAAGCGGGTGAGTCGCTCGGGACATCGACAAGAACGGTCGGCTCGTAAAAGAATCCGGGACCGTGAATGCGATTCCCGCCGGTCAATAATTTTGCCCCGGCCGCAATCGATTTCTGAACTTGCTCATGCACGCCCTGAAGAATGTGTTCCGTCGCCAGCGGTCCGATCTCGGTCGTTTCGTCGAATGGATCGCCGATCTTCAGCGCGCGCATACGTTCGACAAATTGCCGAAGAAATTCATCGTAAACTTCGTCCGCGACCAGAAACCTCTTCGCCGCAATGCAGGATTGGCCATTATTAATTGTGCGCGCTTTGATTGCAGTTCTCAGTGTGGATTCGAAATCGGCGGTCGGCATGACGATGAACGGATCGCTTCCACCCAGCTCGAGCACACTTTTCTTGATGTGGCGTCCGGCGGTGCCGGCGACTGCGCTTCCGGCTTTTTCACTTCCGGTGAGTGTGATTGCCTGCACCCGTGGATCGACAATCACCTTCTCTACCTGTTGCGCTTCGATCAGGAGCGTTTGAAAAACGCCCTCGTCGAAGCCGGCGCGGCAAAATATCTCTTCAATCGCGAGCGCACATTGGGGAACGTTGGCAGCGTGTTTCAGGAGTCCCACGTTTCCCGCCAGCAAGGCCGGCGCCGCAAATCGAAACACCTGCCAGAACGGAAAATTCCAGGGCATGATAGCAAGAACCGCCCCAAGCGGGTAGTAACGCATGTAACTGCGGGCAGCATCCGTCTGTGCAGCTTCGTCTTCCAAGAATCGCTCCCCATTTTCGGCGTAAAACCGGCAACCTCGAATGCATTTCGCGATCTCCTCCTGCGCTGCGCGAAACAGTTTCCCCATTTCCAGGGTCATCGTCCGGGCCAACCTGTCCTTTTCCTGCTCGAGCAATGACGCCGCAGCCAGCATTAGTTGCGCCCGCTTGGCGAACGGCTCGCGACGATGATGCGCGAAAGCTTCCTCAGCGCGTTTCAGTCGTGTTTCGATTTCGGCATCATCGAAAGCCGCGAACTCCTTCAGCTTTTCGCCCGTAGCCGGATTGATCGACTCGATAGCCATTGCCGGTCTTATAACCGCAGACCTTTCGGAATCAAAACTCGATCGAGCAAATCGAAGCTCCATTGCACAATCAGCGCAAGCAGCGCCGCCGGAATCGCGCCTTCCAAAATCGTGACGTGATCGTTCAAGTTCAGTCCACTCAAGATTGGCTCGCCGAGACCGCCGGCGCCGATCAACGCCGCAAGCGTAGCAGTGCCGACGTTGATGACCGCGCTTGTTTTAATTCCCGACAAAATCGAACGCGACGACATCGGCAGATAAATTCGCCAGAGTCGCGTTGCCGGTGTCAGTCCCAGCGCGATGGCTGATTCGCGCAGCGATCGCGGAATGTCCTGCAAGCCGCTCGCGGTGTTGCGCACAATTGGGAGCAATCCGTAAAGGAAAAGCGCGGCGATGGCAGTGCGCGCGCTGATTCCGAAAAAAGGAAGGGGAACGAGCAGGGCGAGCAACGCGAGCGAGGGAATGGTTTGCACAATGCTGGCAAAGCCAAGAATAGCGGAACCAACCACGCCGCCGCGACTCGCAAAGATGCCAAGCGGAATACCAACGATTATTGCGAGTAGCAACGAGGAACCTGCAAGCTGAAGATGCCGCAGCGTCCAGCGCGCAAGTTTATGCGGGAACGATTCGCCCGTCCTGACTGTCGATCCAGTCGCGTTCTGAAAATATAAGTTTGCAGCTTTTGTATAGTTTTTTGTGCGCTCCGCTTCAGCGTTTAACCGAATCATGCGCGCTTCGTCCAGCGTGCCTTCGAGTTTGCGCAGCGCGGCGATCGCGTCCTTGCGCATGGAAATCCGAAACAAGAAAACGGCTTCGTATTTCGGGAAAAAACCAACGTCGTCTTCCAGTACGACGAGATCGTATTCCGCAATTTTGGCGTCGGTCGAATAAGCATCTTTCACGTCAATGGAGCCATTCTGAAGCGCGGCGTAGCCGAGCCCATGATCGATTCCAATCACGCTTTGGGGACTTAACCGGTAACGCGCCGCGAGCGGCTGCCAGCCATCCTGGCGAGCGAGGAATTCATGAGTGAGTCCGATCTTCAGTTCGGGATGCTTTTGCAAATCGCTGATTGTTCGAATACCGAGCTCTTGCGCACGATCGCGTCGCATGATGAGCGCATATGTGTTGTTGAAGCCAAGCGGCTCCGTCATCCCGACGCCAAATTTGCTGAGCGCGTCGCGAATCCCTGCCGCTGAATGCAATTGTTGATCTTTCAATATCTCTTCGGCAATTGTCCCGGTGTATTCTGGGTAAGCATCGATTTGCGCCCCGCGAAGCGCTTGCCAAACGATGATTGTGCCACCCATACCTTGCCGATGTTCGGCTGGAATGCCGGCGTCATTGAGAGTGCGTTTCGCAATTTCCCCGAGGACATAAGACTCGGTGAATTTTTTCGAGCCGATTACAATTGGATCGGCGAGCGATGAAGAAATTAAAATCAGGAAAGCAGGAAAGCAGGAGACAAAATAAAGCTTGTTCGTTTTCAAGGCTTGAAAATCCTTTTCCTCATTTCCTGTTTTCTTAATTCATCTCATGCCAGAGCGACACTGCGCTGTGCGTTTATGAATTCAGAAACGAAGTCACTCGCCGGTCTTTCGCGCAGATCGACAATCGACCCTTGTTGCACAATGCGGCCTTCGTTCATGAGGACGATGGCGTCTCCGAAATAAGCTGCTTCCGCCAAATCATGCGTCACAAGAAGCGCGGTTTGCTGTAAACGCCCGAAAATTTCCTTGAGATCTCTTTGCAGCGATGCGCGGACAAGTGGATCAAGCGCCCCGAGCGGCTCGTCGAGCAGGAGCAGTTCTGGCGAAAGCATAAGCGCTCGCATCAAACTGACGCGTTGACGCTGCCCACCGGAAAGTTCAAGAGGATAACGCGTCAGCAAATTTTCGGAAAATCTTGTCAGCTCGCACAATTCCGAAAGTCGTGGGTGGATTTCCGCATCAGTTTTTCCGAGGTGGCGTGCCATCAGGAGGATGTTGGCGCGGGCGGTCAGGTGCGGAAAAAGCCCGCCTTCCTGAATGACGTAACCGATGCGGCGGCGCAACATGTCGATGTTGGCAGGCGTAATTTGCGAGCCGTCGAAATCGATTGTGCCAGAATCGGGCGCGATCAGTCCGATGATGATTCGCAGCAAGGTCGATTTCCCGCAACCACTCGGTCCGATCAAGACTGTGGTTTTGCCGCGCTCGATGGAAAGATTTGTGGGACGCAGCGCTGGCGCGCCCTCGTAACCCTTCCTTACATCGATAAGTTGAACGAGCGCGCTCATTTTTGTAGCCGCCGACGTTGACCGTGGCTGGGATAGCGACCCCAGCTACAATGTGAAATAAAAAACGCCAAACAAGCACGCTTCGTCCGACCACATCTTTTGAAACTCGAATCCAGCATTGCGCGCGAGCGCTGCGAATCCTTCGGGCGTGTGTTTGTAGGAATACTCAGTGAGAATCTTTTCACCTGCGCGAAAATCGAATTGGCGACCTTCGATATGAACGCGCTGGCGCGTTTCGCTGATCAAATACATCTCGATGCGCCCTTCGCGCGAATTGTAGGTCGCGTGGTGACGCCACTGCTGCAGATTGAAATCGGCGCCCAGTTCGCGATTGGCGCGCGCGAGAAGGTTCAAATTGAATTTCGCGGTCACGCCCTCGCTGTCGTTGTAAGCAGCCTCAAGAACATGGCGATCTTTCCGCAAATCGACACCAATGAGCAGTCCGCCTTCACGGTCGCATAAATCGGCAACACGCCGCAGGAACTCGACCGCGTCTTCCGACGCGAAGTTGCCAATGGTCGAACCCGGAAAATAAACAACGTTGCGCGCAGCTTTGCGGCGTGGCGAGGGGAGCACGAAGGGCTGCAGATAATCCGTGCAGACGGGCAGGATCTCCAGATCGGGAAAAATTTCCCGAAACAACGCCGTCGATTCACGCAATTGCTTCTCTGAGATATCGACCGGGATATAAACGGCCGGCTTTTCGAGCGCTTCGATGAGAATCCGCGTTTTCGTCCCGGCGCCGGTGCCAAGTCCGATCAGCTCAATGTTTGTTCCCAAATGCGCTGCGATCTCTCGGCGATATCGATCCAGAATGTCGATTTCGGTTCGTGTGACGTAATACTCGGGCAGTTCGCAAATCTTTTGAAACAAGGCCGCACCGCGTTCGTCGTAAAAATATTTGTACGGCAGCGTACGTGGATCGCTGGAAAGACCGGCGATAACGTCCGACAAGAAATCAGAACCTTGTAGCGTAGAGATTGGTCGAACGGCCGTGAGAGTATTCGCATTCATTATGACCTCTTCATTGGGCGCGCCCGGCGGCCGCGCCTTAACAAGGTTCAGGCGGGATCGCGCGCGAGCCGAATTCCGGTGAATTGCCAGCGCTTCTCGGGCTGGAAAAAGTTCCTATAGGTGCGGCGAATATGACTGCGAGAAGTGGCGCACGAACCGCCGCGCAGGACGTACTGGTTGCACATGAACTTGCCGTTGTATTCGCCGAGTGCGCCAGGCACAGCGCGATAACCGGGGTAGGGGGAATAAGCGCTCCGTGTCCATTCCCAGACGTCGCCAAACATTTGATGGAGATGTCGATTTTGTCCCGAGACTGTCGAGGCTCTCGGATGAAATTGCTCGATCTCGACGAAATTGCCTTCGATCGGCAGACCACTCGCGGCATATTCCCATTCGAATTCTGTAGGCAGTCGGCCTCCGTTCCAATTTGCGAAGGCGTCGGCCTCGAAATAGCTGACGTGGGTCACCGGTTCTGTTTCTTCGACCGGCCGAAAACCCGAAAGAGTGAATTGCGACCAGGCGCCATCGCGTTTCACCCAGTAAAGGGGCGCCTGCCAGCGTTGCTCGCTCACTGTCATCCAGCCGAGTGATAACCAGAACTCCGGACGCGTGTATCCACCGGCTTCGATAAACTCGAGAAACTCTCCGTTCGTGATGGGCCGTAAAGCGAGTGAAAATGCGGGGACCAGTGCGCGATGCCGCGGGCCTTCATTGTCATAGGAGAAACCAGAGCCATCATGACCAATCTCGACAATTTTTTCATCGAAATCGACGAAGCTAAGCGGAGTGGTTTTCAATGGAGCGATGTCGATGTCAGTTTTGCGGAAGACGGGATAGAGCGGGTTTTGCGCGAAGACGTGCTTGATGTCTGTGACGAGCAATTCCTGGTGCTGCTGCTCATGATGAATGCCGAGAATTAGAACCGGCTCGATCTCATCGAGAAGTTTTTCGTCAGCAGCGGAAAGAAGATTGGCAATATGCGAATCGATCGACGCGCGATAGCGTCGCGCTTCTTTTACGGTGGGGCGCGAGATCAAACCTCGCAGATCGCGCCGGTGCATGTCGCCGGCCGCATTATAGTAGGAATTGAAGAGATAGGCGTATTGCGGAATTTCGGCGCGATAGCCCGGAAGGAATTTCTTCAGGATAAACGTCTCGAAAAACCAGGTGGTATGGGCGATGTGCCATTTGGTTGGGCTCACGTCCGGCATCGACTGCACGACACAATCTTCGGGCTCGAGATCCGCGCAGAGTCCTGTCGTGAAATCTCTGATTTCGCGAAACCGGGCCAGCAGATGTTCGGCACGCGATCGACCCGTGTGCGAACGTGACCGAACTGCCGTGGTTTCGCCGATCGCGGGCGCGGCGATTGAGCTCAAGTGATGCCGCCTTCCTGCTCGAGTTCTTCTCGGCGCGCCTCGAGCATCTGATCGTGCGCCGCTTCCTCCAGACCGTCGGTCACCAATTGCTCACCGAGCGTTTCCTCTTCCTCCAATCCAGGGCGCGGCACTCGATGTCCCGTGTTGTTCGCGACAACTTCCCATTCTTCCACCAAATCGGCGTTTTGCTTCGTTTCCTCTGGCGGCACGGAAACAATGACCCCAAGCAATTCACGGCGCGCTTGCGCCCAATCGGCATCGGTGAATTCATCAGGATTACGCTCGTCGATCATTGCGATTTCCCTGGCGCGTCTCTCGACTTCTTCCGGCGACGGTGCGCCCACGCCGTTGCCGTGCACCGCAATTTTTCCAGCTCCAGGTTGTGAGTAATCGTTCATCACCAATAATACGAAACGCTATTACGGAATGTCCGTAACACAATTTGGACTACAGATTAGGGGCTTGCAATAGAAGCGCTGAAAAAGCATCGGTGCAACAGAAAATGGGCGGCGAGAGATTCATTCAACTGGAGAACGGCGGCCAAATCGCTTTTGAGGAGTACGGCGATCCAACCGGAACGCCGGTGGTGTTTTGCCATGGTTGGCCGAGCTCGCGCACGATGGCGCAATTAACGGACACGACAGCACGCGAACTCAGTATCCACATCATTTCCCCGGACCGTCCCGGCATCAGTGGATCCAGTTTCCAGACGGATCGTAAATTGTTGGAATGGCCGCCGATTGTGGCGGGATTAGCCGATCATCTTGGCCTTATTGAATTTCGAATGCTCGCGATTTCCGGAGGCGCGCCCTACGCCTACTCAGCCGCGTGGGCAATGCCGGAACGGGTGCGCGCAATCGCAATTGTCAGCGGCGCACCGCCGATTGCCGATCTTGCCGATCACAGCGGATTGCTTCGGCTTTATCGCTGGATGCTGCAGCTTCGTCGAACGTCTCCCGAGCTCCTGCGAATATTATTTCATGGTGCCCGGCCCTTTGCTGCCAGACGGATTCCGATCCGTTTACGACCGCTGATCTTGAAGTTCTTGCATCCGTACGATGCAGCGGTCCTGCGAGATAACGAGGCGTTCGAAGCCTGTTTTGAAAGTGCGCGGCGAGCATGGCGTGGATCTGTCGAGGGTCTAATGATTGATGCGCAAGTTTATGCCGAGCCGTGGGGTTTCAGGTTGGAAGATGTGAATATTCCTGTGCGGCTTTGGCACGGGAAGCAAGACCGGGCGTTTTCGTTTCGCCTGGCGGAAGAAATTGCGAAGCGTTTGCCAAATTGCGAAGCGCGCTACATCGAAGGAGCGGGTCATTATTCGCTGCCAATCCGGCATATGCGGGAAATCCTCGCGGATTTGATCGCGGCGTAGCCGCGGGCCTGCGGCCTGCGTGCCAGTGGGAAATTGCAGCCGACATGGCTGCCTTTACAGTTTTGTCGTGGAAGAAGATGTTACGAGTAGGGCAATTCACGGCCAACCGGCGCGGCGACAATGGACTGTTGCAGCGCCGTTTGAAGCACGGGTGCGCGAATTGGTTCGCGACTGGGGTGCGAGTTCTCCGGAGTTGATCGAGGAAATGATCGTGACCGCGCTGAAAATCGCGCGCGATCAGATGAGCATCGCCGATCTTAAACTGATCAATCGATCAGTAAAAGAAATGCGCTACGCGGCGAAGGTGTTCGCGCCATTTCAAGGTTTGCGGAAAGTCGCCGTATTTGGTTCGGCACGGACTTTGCCCAATGCGCCGGAGTTCAAAGTGGCCGAGGATTTTGCTCGGGAAATGGTTGCACATAACTACATGGTTATTACCGGCGGGGGAGACGGAATCATGGGCGCCGCCCAGCGTGGTGCCGGTCGCAAGCACAGTTTTGGTCTGAACATCCGTCTGCCGTTTGAGCAGCGGGCTAATGAAGTGATCGAGGGCGACCCCAAATTAATCAACCTGAATTACTTTTTCACCCGCAAACTAAATTTCGTAAAAGAAACATACGCTTTCGCGCTGTTTCCTGGCGGCTTCGGCACACTCGACGAAACATTCGAGGTCCTCACACTCATGCAAACGGGTAAAGCGAGAGTTATTCCGGTGGTGCTGCTCGACCGGCCGGATGGAATTTATTGGGAGAGATGGATGAAATTTCTGACTCGGCAGTTGCTCAGGTTTGGCTTCATCTCACAGGAAGATTTCTCTTTTTTCAAAATCGCCCACAACGTCCAAGAAGCGGTCCGAGAAATCCTGCACTTTTATAAAATTTATCACTCTGCCCGTTGGGTCGGCAAAAAACTTGTCATTCGAATTAGTCATCGTTTGTCCAAAAAGGCGATTGTCGATCTTAACGAGAGATTTTCGGACATGCTGCGGACGGGCGAGATCGTCCAAGGCGTTGCATTGCGCCAGGAAAAAAACGAGCCCGAGATTTGGGATTTGCCGCGACTGATTCTCAATCCTAACCGAAGAAACTTCGGCCGCTTCCGTCAGCTGATTGACGCGGTTAACTCGTCA
>Ga0193729_1001528_pt1 | contig 11795 bp, 10 predicted proteins | sample U1c2metaG_FD_143036 | JGI IMG/M metagenome (GOLD analysis project Ga0193729, IMG submission 143036) | Soil microbial communities from a riparian zone of the East river system, Colorado, United States - U1c2 | ecosystem: Environmental > Terrestrial > Soil > Riparian zone | place: USA: East River... | reverse complement strand
AATTGCCGCCGTGGGAACTTCCGCGGCAGCGCAGGCCTCACCACAAGCCGAGCGCATGGACGTGTCAGGCTTGATCGTTTGTCCAGGCTTGATTGACCTGCACGTGCATTTGCGTGAACCCGGCCAAGGGGCCAAGGAAACCATCCAGACCGGCACCGCCGCTGCGGCGCGCGGGGGATTTACCTCCATCGTCTGCATGCCCAACACCTCGCCGGCCATAGATAATTCCGGGAGTGTCGCGCTCATTCGCGAGCGCGCGGATCGCCAGGGCACTGTGAATGTTTATGTGGCCGGCGCGATTACGAAAAACATAGCCGGCGAAGAACTGGCGCCTATTGGATCACTCAAGAGCGCCGGCGTGGTGGCCATCAGTGACGACGGGCATTGCATCCAAAACCACGAGTTGATGCGCCGCGCGCTCGAATATGCCAAAATGTTCGACTTGCCGGTGATGGATCATTGCCAGGATTACTCGTTGGTGACCGACGGGGTAATGCACGAGGGTTATTGGAGCATCGCGCTGGGCTTGAGGGGCTGGCCATCGGCCGGCGAGGAGTTGATCGTCGCGCGGAACATCCTGTTGGCGGAACTTACTGGCGCGCGCGTGCATTGCCAGCATCTCAGCTCGGCGGGCAGCGTGCAATTGCTGCGGGAAGCCAGGAAGCGCGGCTTGCCCGTTTCCGGCGAAGCTTGTCCGCACCACTTCACACTGACGGATGCCGCTATCGCCGGGAGCGAAAAATTTTGGAAGGAAGATGGAAAGGCAATTTTCGGATTCGATTCCAATCCGGACGACGAATGCCCAGCGTGGCCCTCCTATGATACCAATTTCAAAATGAACCCGCCCTTGCGCTCGGCCCGGGATCGCGAGGCGATCCTGGAAGGATTGGCAGACGGAACGATCGAGATTCTGTGCAGTGACCACGCGCCTCACTGCGATTACGAAAAGCAGGTCGAATTTGACCAGGCCCCTTTCGGCATCACGGGTCTGGAGACCGAATTGTCCCTCTCGTTGATGCAACTTTATCATACTAAACGCCTTGGGTTGCCGGAGTTAATTTCTAAATTCACCATCGCTCCTGCGCGGCTGCTCGGCTTGGCCAAAGGCACGTTAAGCATCGGCGCGGACGCCGATGTCACGGTCTTCGATCCGGGCCGGGAATGGGTATTTGACAAATCGGCCAGCGCGAGTAAATCTATCAACAGCCCTTTTTATGGCTGGACGTTGAAAGGCAAACCGGTCGCCACTATCGTGGGGGGCAGAAGAGCGTGGGTTGAACAAACTGAACTGGCTGGAGTCTAACTCCCAACTGCAAATAAATATGAAAATTATCGCGATCGGATTACTCGCCGGGCTGGCGCTGCTGCAAGCGAGCGCGGAAGAACTGAACTGGATTACCGACCTTCCCAAGGCGCAATCCCAGGCCAAAGCCGAAAAGAAAATGGTGATGCTCGACTTCACCGGGTCGGACTGGTGCGGATGGTGTATTAAGCTTCATAACGAGGTGTTCTCCAAGCCGGAGTTCGCCGATTACGCCAAGAAGAACCTGGTGCTCGTCGAAGTGGATTTTCCGCGCAAGAAACAGCAGCCTGAAGCGTTGAAGGAAGCGAACGACGCCTTGCAGAAAAAATACAAAATCGAGGGTTATCCAACGATTATTGTGCTCAACGCGGACGGCAGCAAGGCGGGCGAACTGGGCTACCAGCCCGGCGGGCCCAAGGCCTTTATTGCCGAATTGGAAAAGCTGAAGAAATCGCAAATCTGAGCCGCACTACTGCCGCAGACGGCGGTTCGTCAACTACTTTGGGTTGAAAGACTGTTTTCGTACGTGCGCGCACAGCCTTTGTCCGCGCTACTGTTTTTCATTCGTCCGGTCTGCGGTTTCCCTCGTATCTTAAGAGCTTGACCAAGCCCGCCCCTTGCCTAGCATCGTGCGTGGTTCGATTCTGAGATGAAGGCAATTCTGGCTCTGGAAGACGGTTCCACGTTTCATGGCGAGGCTTTTGGCGCGCGCGCCTCGGCCTGCGGCGAAGTTTGCTTCAATACCTCGATGACGGGTTACCAGGAGATCCTAACCGATCCCTCCTATAAAGGCCAAATTGTCACGATGACGTATCCGCTCATCGGCAATTATGGGGTGAACCGGCAGGATGTCGAATCCTGGCGGCCTCATGTGGCCGGCTTTGTCATTCGGGAGTTATCGCCCGTGGTCAGCAATTGGCGGGCGGACCTCTCGCTCGAAGCTTATCTCGATGAGAATGGCATTCCGGGCATCCAGGGAATTGACACCCGCGCGCTCACAAAAAAGCTGCGCGTCCGCGGCGCTCTCAACGGATTTATTTCCACCGAAAATGTGCCGGATGCCGAAGCCATCGAGCGCGCTCGGCAATGGCTCGGCCTGGCGGGGGTGGATTACGTGAAGGAGGTCACTCATCGCGAATCATTTCTCTGGGACGAAAAGGATGAGCAAAGCGCCAGCTTTAATCTTGTCCAGGCAGCCGCCACGCCCGATGCGCGCCAGGTGCGTTCCCCCTTGCCGCCGGCCGACATCCCCATCGTGGCTTACGACTACGGCATGAAGTACAACATTCTCCGCCGTTTGCGACAGCATGGATTCAAAGTTAGAGTGGTGCCAGCGACGACTTCTGCGAGCGAGGCCCTCAAACATAAGCCCGAAGGCATTTTTCTCTCAAACGGTCCGGGCGATCCGTCGGCGCTCGGTTACGCGGTGCAGACGGCCCGCGACTTGATGGACAGCGGTCTGCCCATCTTTGGCATCTGCCTCGGCCACCAGATCCTCGGACAGGCCTTTGGCGGAAAAACTTTCAAATTGAAGTTCGGTCACCGGGGCGGCAACCAGCCGGTCAAGGATCTCGAATCGGGGCGGGTCGAGATTACCTCCCAGAACCACGGGTTCGCGGTGGATCCGGAATCGTTGCCGGCGGAGGTCGCCGTTGACCGCGTCAATCTGAACGACCAAACGGTCGAGGGCATGCGGCATAAGAAGAAACCCATCCTCTGCGTGCAGTATCATCCGGAAGCCTCGCCCGGTCCGCACGATTCCACTCCCTTGTTTGCGCAATTTCGCTCAATGATCGAAAAGAAGTAAAACGGGTCGTGAGGCTGCCTGTGGCGTGACAGGCCGGCCGGTGAGTGGTTTCGCAAGTTTTTCCACGCCGAAAGCCTTGGGCGCCTGAGTTTCGTTTCCGTTTGACTTGGCGCAGTCGGTAGAGATAATCACGATTACTGAACCAAATATGGCGAAACTTGTTCTCCTGAGCGCGGGAATGACTGGGCGCACCCATGAGCTGAAGGTGGATAAAACCACCATCGGCCGCGTCGAGGACAATACGTTCCAGATCTCGGAACCCTCCGTCTCCAGCCACCATTGCGAGGTTCTTTTGCAAGGTCCGGAAGTCGTGGTGCGCGACCTTAACTCGACCAACGGCACCTTCATCAATGGCGAAAAAGTGACCGAAAAGGTCCTGGCACCAGGTCAGGTGCTCCGTCTGGGTCAGATTGAAATGCGCCTGGAAACCGAGGCCATGGCTCCGACCACCTCAAAAAAACCTCTCGACCAAACCATGGTGATGCAGCGTGGCGTGAAGCTGGGTGATTTGGAGCAAGGGACGCGAGCCAGCGGCTTTGACACTGCCGGAAAAGGTTTCTCCAAAAAGGACAACAAGGTTAATAAGATGATTTGGATCGGAGCTGCTATCCTGGGCGTCGTAATCATTGGCCTGCTTCTGTACGCTTTAGCGATCGCGAAATAATTCGCTCCTCGATCTCCGGTTTGTTTCTTCTCCCCCGGCTTCGGGCATCCGCTCATCCCTCTTTTATCCATTTCGCGGCTTCAGTCGCCGCGTAGGTGATAATGATGTCCGCTCCCGCCCGGCGCATGGCGAGCAGGCTCTCCAGCACAATCGCCCGCTCATCGATCCAACCCTGGGCGGCCGCCGCTTTTACCATCGAATATTCGGCGCTTACGGAATAAGCCGCGGTGGGATAGCCAAATTCCATCTTTACCCGGTGCAAAATGTCCAGGTAAGCAAGAGCCGGCTTGACCATCACGATGTCCGCCCCTTCCTGGAGATCGAGCGCCACCTCGCGCAATGCCTCGGACCCGTTGGCCGCATCCATTTGGTAGCTGCGCCGGTCCCCAAACTTCGGGGCCGACTCGGCCGCTTCCCGGAAAGGGCCGTAAAAGGCCGATGCGAACTTCGCCGCATAAGACATAATCGGCGTGTCAGTGAAGCCGTCTTTGTCGAGTTGCTCGCGAATGGCTCGCACCCGCCCATCCATCATGTCGCTGGGCGCCACCAGGTCCGCCCCGGCCGCCACGTGACTGACGGCGGTGCGGGCGAGCAGTTTCAGCGTCGGATCGTTGAGAATGCGTACGCCCGCTTTGCTTCGGTGAATAATCCCACAATGCCCATGCTCCATGTACTCGCACAGGCAAACGTCTGTAATCACCAGCAGCTCCGGCAATTCCTGCTTCAGCAATCTGACCGCTTGTTGCACGATGCCGTTGCCAGAATAAGCGCCGGTGGCGCGAAGGTCTTTGCGCTCAGGAATTCCGAACAGCAAGACTCCGGGAACCCCCGCCTGGAACGCTTGCGTGGCTTCGCGCACGATTTCATCCGGTGAAAGCTGAAAGACTCCTGGCATCGCCTCGATGGGCCGGCGCAATTTGCGGCCGCTGCGGACGAATAACGGCAGAATCAGCCGCCCCGCATCCAACCGGGTCTCGCGCACCAGGCGCCGCAATACCGCGGATTGGCGCAGCCGCCGGGGCCGGTAGGCGGGAAATTGTCCCCCGGGGAATGGATTCATGAGAAGCCTCTCTGATTGTGGAGCGCCCATTTTGACAATAAATCGAGCGCCAGCGCTGGGTTCGACGGCCTTGCAGGAGGAGTGGAGCCGGTTGGTTGGCTCAATTTGTTTCTGCGCTTCACAAAAATAGCTTATGCCGCTGTGCTCGACTCCAAAAGAGCAAAGTTGTCCGGAGGCTTGGACACTTTCGCTGAAACGCGGACTTCAAGCTTTGCAATCGGGGCACAGCAGCTAAAGTGTCAGGCATGTCCAAGTCGCGCCTGGTTCTGGCGGCTTTTGCGGTGGCGATCATTTTCGCCTTTGGCCTGTTGCTGGGCTTCATAGTGCCGCGCCTGGCGGGCTCGGGCTCGGCGCCCAAAGCTTACAATACCGCCGTTTTGCTCCAGCAAGTCCAGACGCTCTCGCAACTGGTCACGGTCAAATATGTGATGGAGAAGATCATCATTCTCGAAGACCGTTCGCAGAACCCGATTCGCCAAATGTTACCCGATAGCACGCACGTGATCCTGGTGGCCCATGGCATCGTCAAGGCAGGAGTGGACTTCAGCAAGCTTCAGCCCGGCGATTTGCGAATTTCGGGAAAAAAAGTGTCGCTGACACTCCCGCCACCGCAAATTACGGATTCGTATCTCGACGAAAAACAAACCCAGGTAATCGAGCGCAATACCAGTTTTCTGCGGGATTTCAACAAGGACCTCGAACAAACCGCGCGTCAAAACGCCATTGATGATATCCGCCGGGCGGCACGCAACAGCGGAATTTTGAAAGACGCGGAGGATCGGGCGCGGGGGCAGCTAACAGCCCTTTTCGGCCAGCTCGGGTACGAAGTCGAAATCAAAGCCCGGTAAAAAAGACCAGAGCGGCGACCTAACGACACTGCCTCAATTCAGGCCATTGGCGCAAGACAGTGTCCTCGCGCGAGGGTAAAGACCCCCCGACGGCCAATGCTCTTAAAAGAAACTCCGCGCGATGAGCTGGCTAAATTGATTATTACGGAACAACAGCAAGGGGATTCGCGATCGAAACCCCGCCGACGGCTCTTTCCGGTACTTTAAGATGGGTGATTTTGACCGGATGCGGGATGTCCGGAAGATCCTGCATATCGATCGAGATGATTCGTTTATAACCGGTTTGGGACGTGCTGAAAATATGCGCGCGCAATTGCATCAGAAAGAGACCAGGCTGCCGGGGATGTGGACGCCGGTTGGTAATCTCGGCGAACCCGCGGATTTCCTGCAATAATTTCAACATTCTCATTTTGGCGGCCATAGCGTCCATTCTTGTTTGCGTGATCGCAGGACACGTGCCATCAGAACCGGTTGGGGGAAGCAAGTTGGAGTTTCTGCAAGAAAGGGCGCGCCCCAAATGGAAACCTGCGCCAAATGGCCGGCAGAGGCCAGGCCTCCGACTCCCTAAATGCCGCTTGGCAGTCTCGGTGGGTTTTGCTTAGCTCCCCGCGCCGAATGACTCGATTCCACGCCACCGTCACGCTCGCTGTCTGCTCACTTGCGATGGCCGGCACGCTTCTGGCCCAGGAGGAAGAGAAGGTCGAAATCAAAGGTCTGACCGACAATAGCATCGCCGAGTACGACAAAAAAACCGGCCTCACTACCGGCACCAACGGCGTCATGATCACCTACGGCAACGCGGTCATGACGGCCAATGCCGTCACGCTCGATGCGGACTCGGGCGACGTCGTGGCTGATGGCGCCGTCCGCATCCAGAGGGACGAACAGCTTTGGGCGGGCGAGCATATCCTGTACAACTTCCGCACCCGCCAGATGCAGGCAGCGGAATTCCGCACGGGCAAGCCGCCTGCCTTTATCGCCGGTCATGGTTTGCAGGCTGATCTCACCAATGGCGTTTATACTGCCAGCAACGCATTTATTACCACGGATGACATCGCCGAACCTGCCATCAAGGTGCGAGCCAAGTACATCAAAATCATTCCGGGCAAGAAAATCGAAGCTCACCACGCCACGCTCTATATCGGCGATGTTCCGGTCTTCTATTTCCCTTTTTACTCGCGTAACCTGGGTCCGCGAGCGAACAATTTCAATTTCGTGCCCGGGTATCGCAGCAGCTACGGCCCGTTTCTGCTCAACAGTTACAATTGGTTCCTCAATGACGAATTAGATGGGGCATTCCACCTGGATTATCGCGAGCGCCGCGGAGTCGGCCTCGGGCCGGATCTCAATTATCATCTCGGCCGATGGGGTGATGGCTCATTCAGATATTATTACCTGTACGATAACGATCCCAACGCCAGCCTGACCAATGCGCTGCCGAACAATCGGCAGCGGATCTATTTTTCATATTTGGCCAACCCGGTTACCAATTTCAGCGTCAGATCGCTGGTCCGGTACCAAGGCGACATCGGAGTCCTTCATGACTTTTTCGAAAGCGAATATCGCCAGAACCCGCAGCCGAATACATACGTCGAAATGAATAAATTGTGGCAGAATTTCAGTCTCGACGTTTATGCCCAGCCGCGCCTGAATGATTTTTTCGAAACCATCGAGCGCCTGCCTGATGTTCGCTTGACCGGGTACCGCCAGCAGGTGATCGGCACGCCATTTTTTTACGAAAGTGAAAGCTCCGCCGGGTATTATCGGCGGCTTTTCGCAGAAACCAACGGGCCCCCCACGTTCCTCAATTATGCTGCGGCTCGCGCGGACACGTATCACCAGTTGCTGCTGCCCGAGACTTTTTTCGGCTGGCTCAATGTGACTCCGCGCGTCGGCGGCCGGCTGACGTACTATAGCCAGTCCACGGGTCCCGGCGCCACCACTGACGATCTTTATCGCGGCGTCTTCAACACCGGCGCGGAAGTCTCGTTCAAGGCTTCCCGTCTCTGGCCCGGGATTCAAAACAAGCTGTTGGACATGGACGGCTTGCGCCACATCGTCGAGCCCTCCGTCAATTACGTTTATGTGCCGGCGCCCAACTACGCAGGGACCAACCAAATTCCGCAATTTGACTATGAGTTGCCCAGCCTGCGGCTGCTGCCGATCGAATTTCCCGACTACAATGCCATTGATTCCATTGACAGCCAAAACGTGCTCCGCCTCGGCCTGCACAACAAACTCCAAACCAAGCGTCACGGCGAAGTCGTCAATCTCGTCAATTGGGACCTCTATACGGACTGGCGCCTGAGGCCGCGGAGCGATCAGAGCACTTTTGCCGACCTTTATTCAGACCTGACTCTAAAGCCCAGGTCCTGGATCACGCTCGAATCCATAACCCGCTATGACGTCAGCGAGGGCCAATTCCGCCTCGCATTTCACACCCTCACCCTCCAACCCAACGACGTGTGGAGCTGGACCATTGGGCACTTCTATCTCAAAGATGATTTGAGCGCTTCCCCGCTCGCCCTCGGCCAGGGAAACAATCTTTTCACGAGCACCATCTTTTATCGCGTCAATGAAAACTGGGGTTTGCGCGCCTCACAACGCTTCGAAGCGCGTGACGGACGCATGGAAGAACAGTCTTATACCATTTATCGCGACCTCCGCAGTTGGACCGCCGCCTTGACTTTTCGCGTCCGTGAGAGCCAGACAGGTCCTCAGGATCTCAGCGTCGCCTTCACGTTCTCCCTTAAAGCTTTTCCGCGCTTTGGCCTCGGCTCCGACATCGTTCGCCCCTACTTGTTGCTGGGCAATTAGAGGCATTCCGCCGCTGGAGCCGCGTTGTTCAGCACGTTTGCTGTCATTTGTGAGCAAAACACCCCATGGCACTCGCCCGGGGCTTGGGTGAGGTTCTATCCAACGAAAGGACAAACAATTATGAACTTCAAAAACATGATGATATTGAGTGGTCTTAGCGCCACCGTCGCCCTAACCAGTCTCACCGGGTGCGCCACCTGGAGAGAAAAAACCAGCGAACGCAGTGAGGGAAGAATGGTTGATGACCATATGATTGCGTCCAGAGTGAAGAGTAATCTGAAAAGCGAACCGATCTACAAATTCACGGACATAGACGTTAAGGCTTTCAATGGTGTGGTTCAACTCAGCGGCTTTGTCAGCAGCGAGGAACAAAAGCGCCGCGCCGCTGAAATTGCCCAACAGACCCCCGGCGTAATCCAGGTTGAAAATAATATCTCGCTCAAACCCCAGACCTATGCCCCAACGGGTCGTTCGGGTTATCCAAACCAGCCGGCCCAATCCCAGCCTTATCAGGCTCCGGTTAATCAACCCCGCTGAGCGGGGACCAGCCGGTGATGCGCCGGCTCATTTAGTTTATTGGCGGTTCGCCCGGCCAGGTGGCCGGGCGGATGTTTTTTATTGCGACGATTCTATGAGGACAGCTTGGGGACGTTTCGGCCTGGATCCCCGCCCCCGACTGTTCAGAACCAAGTAGGGGGGTATTTACCCCATTCTTCCCCGCTTACTTTAGTAATATTCTAGGCTTAATTAGAAGCTATCATTAATAACTATGGGCCAGCCGTTGCGTATCCTTTTGGTCGAAGATTCCGAGGAAGATGCCGAACTGCTGCTGCTGGAGCTGCGCCGCGGCGGTTACGAGCCCGTGGCAGAGCGCGTGGACTCCGGCGAGACGATGGCTGCCGCCCTGGAGAAGCAGTGCTGGGATCTGGTCATCTCGGATTACGTAATGCCGGGGTTTGGCGGCCTCCAGGCGCTGGCCTTGTTCCATCAAAGAGGCCTGGACCTTCCCTTCATCGTGGTGTCGGGTCACATCGGTGAGGAAATTGCCGTGGCGGCCATGCAGGCGGGCGCCGACGATTATCTCATGAAGGATCGCCTCGCGCGGCTGGTTCCCGCCATTCAGCGAGCGTTGCAAAAGGCCGACATCCGGCGCGCGCACCAAAAAGCCGATCAAGCGTTGCGCGAAAGCGAAGAACGCTTTCGGCAGTTGGCCGGCCAATTGCAAACCACCGTGGATGAACTGCGAGTGATCCAGCAACAGCTCAGAAACAGCAACGAGGAACTCTCTCAGGCCCGAAGCGAACTCGAACGCCGCGTTCATGAGCGCACGGCCGATCTGGCCGCCGCCAATGCAGAACTCCACGAGCAGATGAACGAGCGCAAACGTCTCGAGAACGAGCTTCTGGAGATCGCCGAAAACGAGCGGCGCCGCATCGGCTTTGATCTCCACGATGATCTTGGCCAAAAATTGATGGGTGTTTCCCTGTTGCTTAAGGCCCTCGAAACCAATCTGGGGCACCAACGCCTCCCCGAAGCCGCGGTCACGCGCAACGTTCAGGTCTTGGTGCAGCAGATGATCCAGCACACACACAATCTCGCGCGGTGCTTCAGCTCCTTCGATGCGCTCAACGAAAACCTTCTCCAGCAACTCAAGACGCTCGCGGCCACCGTGCGAAAAACTTTTCATATCTCCTGCCGCTTTCGTTCCGTCGGTGAACTCCCCGCCTTCCCAGCCGACGTTACGCTGCAACTATACAAAATTGCCCAGGAATCGATCAGCAATGCCATTAAGCACGGCAAAGCCAAACATATTTCAGTGCTGCTATCCCGTCGCGACGGTCAAGTCCTTCTGCGAATCGAAAACGATGGCGTTCCGTTCCAGGTTGAAAAAGAGCCCACCAACCGGCTGGGCCTGCGCATCATGAATTACCGCGCTCACCTCGCGGGTGGCGTCTTTGAAATCCAGCCCAATGGAAAATGTGGCACCCTCGTCACCTGCACGATCACGTTGCCCAACGGCACTTCCAAGCCAGGCCTGGCCGCTTCCCGGCGAATGCCTGACCTGCCAGCCAGGCATGCGCGCAGCGCCCGCCTCACTGAGATTGCCCCGCTGCCGTTGAACGGCACGCGCCCGCCGACTTCAGCCTTTGCGGAATCCGCGGACTGATAAGACTAGGCCCAGCAGGGTTGCCGCCGCGCCTCCCGCGATCAACCACATCGAATGGTCGGTCGGATTACCCGTGAAGGTGCGCGAAACATCCGAACTGAATGAATGCGACTCGTTAAATCCGAAAATCAACAGCACCACCCCAAGGGCAAGCACTCCTACACCCAGAATATTGTTCATGGTGGAACCTTGCACAGGCTCCGCTCCGCGTCATTAGGGCGTTTACCTTAGAACGCTTCCTAAAAAACCTCGAAGAACGGCCCTTTTAGCTTGAATTATCGGAATTAGTTTCCGATTATCATGGTACAACTGTGCCTGATAAAATGCAGCCTCACCCTCCTACCTCAGTTATGCCAGTTAACATCGTTGCTGGATTTGCGCTCTGCCTCCGGGCAGCTATCATTGTGGCGCTGGCGCTCCTGGCTTTGGGCCCGCCGGAGCGGGCCGCCGCGCAGCCGGCTACCTTCGCCGGCAACGCTCAACATACCGCCCTCTACGGCGCTCCGGCGCAACGTCTTAACCTCGTGAAGTGGAGCACGCCGATCGATCTCGCCAACTCGGGCGGCGGAGCGCATTATGGCGCTCCGCTTATAACTCCGGAAAACACGGTATTGGTTCCCGTGAAAACCGCATCTGGCTTCCAGATCAGCGCGTTCGAGGGCGCAACCGGCAGGTTCAAGTACACTTTGACCAACGATTTCATCCCCGCTCCCATCGCCACCAATGGCTGGATATCCGTCTTTCAACCGGTGCTGGCGTCGTCTCCCTCGGGCGCGCGGCTGTACTATGCCGGGCCAGGCGGCACGGTGTACTATGTTGATCACCCGGATTCCGACACACCCTCGGTTCCTGTCCAGCAATGCTTTTACACAAACCTGGCGGATTATGCCGCAAATTCTGCCGCCTACGATACTAACATTTTTATCAACACTCCTCTCACCGCCGACACAAACGGGGTGGTCTTCTTCGGCTTTCGCCTCCAGGGTACTGCCCCTGCCCCGCTCAGTACGACCAACGGCGGGTTTGCGCGTCTCGATCCAGAAGGAAATGGCGCCTACGTGCTGGCCGGTACTGCCGCCGCCGACAGCCGCATCAGCCGCGACTCGCACAACTGCGCCCCGGCTTTAAG
>Ga0193729_1001527_pt1 | contig 11802 bp, 10 predicted proteins | sample U1c2metaG_FD_143036 | JGI IMG/M metagenome (GOLD analysis project Ga0193729, IMG submission 143036) | Soil microbial communities from a riparian zone of the East river system, Colorado, United States - U1c2 | ecosystem: Environmental > Terrestrial > Soil > Riparian zone | place: USA: East River... | reverse complement strand
CGGACCAGGCATGGCGCCGAGCGTCGAGGTCGGGACGCTGAACGTGATGAAGTGCGAGATCTGGTTCGCCGAGATCGAGACCGTGCCGAGCACCGTGCCGTGCGCGTCGACGAATCGCTGGCCGAAACGTGGGCCTGTAGCGCGTCACTACTATCGACGACGTGAGCCCGATACGCCCGACGGTGCAGGTCGTGGGTCGCCGGATGGACGCCGAGCACTACCGTCTTCGCGATTTTCTCACGCGCACCGCGCAGCCGTACGAGTGGCATGAGGCGGATTCGCCCGAGGCCGACCTCCTGCTAGAGAGCCTCGGGTCGGTCGATGCGACGTTGCCGGTCCTCGTCGACGGCGACCGAACGTTCACGGGGGCGACCGTCGAGACGATCGCAGCGGCCTGGGGTGGCCTGCAGCCGCCGAAGCGGGCGCATTACGACTTCGGCGTAATTGGCGCCGGGCCCGCAGGCCTCGCTGCCGCCGTCTACGCGGCCTCCGACGGCCTGTCGACGATCGTGTGCGACCGGGACGTGCCCGGCGGCCAGGCCTCGTACACGGCCATGATCGAGAATTTCTTCGGCTTCCCGGACGGGATCGGCGGCGCCGAGCTGGCGCGCTTGGCCGCTCGGCAGGCGGAACGCTTCGGCGCCGAGCTGATGCTCCTGCGCGGCGTCCAGGGCAGCCGGCTCAAGGGCCATGACGAACCAGTCGAGCTGATCCTCGCTGACGGCTCCGAGGTGACCGCCTCAGTCGTGCTGGCGGCGACGGGCATGGATTGGAGCCGGCTTGAGCTGGACGGCATCGACGAGCTGCTCGGGCACGGCGTCTACTACGGAGCGGGCCGCAGCGAGGCAGCGCAATGCGCCGGGCAGAGCGTCGTGGTCGTGGGCGCCGGCAACTCGGCCGGCCAGGCCGTGCTCAACTTCGCGAACAAGACGGCCCGCGTAACCATGCTGGTGCGCGGTGACCGGCTCGGAAAGACGATGTCGGCCTACCTGATCGAGCGAATCAAACAGCACCCGCTGATCGACGTCCATCTGGAGACGCAGCTGACCGAGCTGCACCCGAACGGCGACAAGATCGCGGCCGTGACCTTCGCCGATGCGGCCGGCAAGGCCGAGACGCACGTGGTGGACGCCGTCTTCCTCTGCATCGGCGGTCGCCCGCACAGTGATTGGTGTTCGCGCGAGCACGTTCTCACCGATTCCGCCGGCTACATCCTGACCGGACAGGATCTCGTCGCAACTGGCACCCCGCCCGATTGCTGGCCACTCGATCGCGATCCGCTCCCGCTTGAGACGAGCCGCGTAGGGCTCTTCGCCGCCGGCGACATCCGCCACGGCTCGACGAAGCGGGTCGCCGCCGCGGTCGGAGAAGGCTCAATGGTCGCCGCGCTCGTCTTCACCCGCCTCGCCGAGCTCGGTGTCACAGTCTGAGCTCGTCGTAGCCCTCGAACGTGCGCGACGGCGGACGGAGGATCTGCTGCAGCCGCTCTCGGATGAGCAGCTGACACGCCAGATCTCGCCGCTCCAATCGCCGCTTGTCTGGGATCTCGCCCACATCGCCCACTTCGAGGAGTTGTGGCTCCTGCGACGCGTCGGCGGACGGAGCGCAGTGTCGCCGGAGTACGACGACCTCTACGACTCGTTCGCTCATGCACGCGGCGAGCGCGGCCGGCTGCCGATCCTGCCCGCCGCCGTTAATCGCGAGCTGGACGCGACATTCGACCAGCGGCGCTTCGTGTACGAGGCGCGCTGGGATCCGGAGCACGAGTGGATGGAGATCGGCTTTCGCGCGCGGCGGGCGCACGCCGTCTCGATCCAGCGCCTCGAGATCGACGTGGTGTTCGACGAGGATGAGCCGCTCCGAGTTGAGATCAGCTCGAAGTTCCGCCGCGAGCAGTTCGAGCTCGAGACCGCACAGGCCGGGCTCCGGGTCGAGTCGTGGTGGACCGACCGTGCGGGCGATTTCGCGGTTGCCCTCGTGCTCCGTGACGCGTCCCTCGGAAGCTAAGGTCACCCGAGAGCGAGAGGAGAAGGCATGTCTGCAGGCGGCTCGATCTGCAGCCACCTCGACCAGATCGAGGTGACGGCGCTACCGGAGAAGATCGATGGCTGTGAGGAGTGCTTGAAGATCGGAAGCGGCTGGGTGCATCTGCGCATGTGCATGACGTGCGGGAAGATCGGCTGCTGTGATTCTTCGCCGAACAAGCACGCAACCGCGCATGGGCGCGAGAGCGGCCATCCGATCATTCGCTCCGCCGAGCCCGGCGAGGATTGGAGCTGGTGCTACGTCGACGAAGTGGCGTTCGCGTTCGCCCCACGTTAGGCCGCCAGACGCAATCCTCGGGCCTCCTTCACCAGACGATCGACGCCGACGCTGTGTATGCCGTCCCGGTAGAAGCGGTCACGAGCCGTCGCCAACAGGCGATCCGGCGGAGAGAGCTTCTTGGCCACAATTCCAATGTTCAGAACGATCGTTCTGCAACAACTGAGCGGTGGCGAGAAATGCGAGTCGGCGCTCGTCGGCAGGACGGCACAGAACGACGAACGTCAGCCGCGCCAGTATGTCCCGACCCGGCAGCGGCCTCACGGCCGCGGCGTCGCCATGACGTCCAGCCGGACAATCTCAAGCCACAAGCAACTAAGAGGTGACGTGTGCGAATCCGCCAGGACCCGGTGTCGACGCCGATGCAGCAGGCGTTCGGGCGCGTTCTGCTCACCGGGGCGACGGGCTACGTCGGCGGCCGGCTGCTGCGGAGGCTGGAAGAGTCGGGGCGACCAGTGCGCTGCATGGTGCGGAGACCCGAGGTGCTATCGGGACGGGCGGCCGAGCAAACGGAGATCGTTCACGGAGACATCCTCGATCCCGACTCTCTGCGCGAGGCCCTCGCGGGTGTCACGACGGCCTACTACCTCGTTCATTCGATGGCCGCGTCGGGGCCGTTCGCGGGCGCCGATCGTCGCGGCGCGGAAAACTTCGCAGCCGCCGCGCGTAGGAGCGGGGTGAGGCGGATCGTCTACCTGGGCGGCCTCGGCGCAGAGCACGATCTCTCCACTCACCTCGAGAGCCGTCACGAGGTCGGGCGGATCCTGCGCGAGTCGGGCGTCCCGACGATCGAGTTTCGCGCGTCGATCATCATCGGGTCGGGAAGCGTCTCCTTCGAGATCGTGCGGTCGCTCGTCGACCGCTCACCCGTCCTGCTGATGCCGCGCTGGGTCGTCTCATGCACGCAGCCGATCGCCATCGAGGACGTCCTCGCATACCTGCTTGCAGCTCTTGACCTCGAGCTCCAGGAGAGCCGGCTCTTCGAGATCGGCGGCCCCGACCGCGTCACCTACGCCGACCTCATGCGAGAGTACGCTCGTCAGGTCGGCCTCCGGCGCACCGTGATACGCGTCCCTCTGGCGACGCCGCGCATCTCCGGGCTCTGGTTGAGCGTCGTGACGCCGGTGTATGCGAGCATCGGCCGGGAACTCATCGAGAGCCTGCGCAACGACACCCTCGTCCGCGACGGATCGGCCCGCGAGGTTTTTCCGATCCGCCCGCGAAGCTTCCGCCAGGCGATCGAGCGGGCGCTCGCAAACGAGGACAGGGAGTTCGCCGAGACCCGGTGGTCGGATGCGCTGTCGGCATACCAAGGGCGAAACTGGGGCGGCGTGACGCTCGGCCAGCGGGCCGTGGCCTCGCGCAGAATCAGAGTCGCCGCGTCGCCGGAGCAGACGTTCGCGCCGATCCAGCGAATCGGCGGCAAGACGGGCTGGTACTACGCAAACGGCTTCTGGCGGTTGCGCGGGCTCATCGACAAGGTCGTCGGCGGTGTCGGTCTTCGCCGCGGGCGCCGGGATCCCGTTCAGCTCGCGGTGGGAGACACGCTCGACTTCTGGCGGGTGGAGGCCGTCGAGCAGGATCGGCTTCTGCGGCTCTCAGCCGAGATGAAAACCCCAGGCCGGATCTGGCTGCAGTTCGAGGTCAACGGCGACCAATCCGGAACGACACTGCGCCAGACAGCGATCTTCGATCCCCAGGGGCTCGCAGGACTCGCGTACTGGTACGCGCTCTACCCGGTTCACTACCTGATCTTCGAGGGGATGCTGCGCAGGATCGGACAGGCTGCGATCGCGAGCGGGGGAGGCTCAGTCCACGGCGCGGCATGAGATCAGCATGAGCGAGCTGCCAAGACTCAGCCGGCCAGAGTCCAGAGCGCCGCCTCGGCAGGGTCCGACGGAAGCTCGGAGGCCCAGCATGCCTCTGACAAGCCGATCGAGGACGAGTCCACCAACCGTTAAATCGGTTAACGCGCGCGTAGGCGGTTGAGGAAACAGGCGGTCAGCGCGGTTGGCCCGAAACCCGTATGGATAGATGCCCCCGGCAAGAATCGAACTTGCGCACGCGGTTTAGGAAACGCCGTGGCATGGCGTAGAAGCAGCGTGTTTGCAGCGTGTTGCGACAAAGGTTTCTCGGCTTAGACGTAATACGCAAGTTGTCTAGAAAGTAAACAAGCCTTTACGGAAAGCTGTGCCGATGGCGTCGGCTCGAAGGCGCAAGCCGCTGGTCCCAGAGTCGTCCGAGCTCGGCCTGTTCGGGTGAGCTCCGGCACGCCGGGCCGTTAGCCTCGACCGTCGATAGGGGAAGATAAGAATCGTGAGGATTTTCACTGCAATAGCTCTCGCCCTCGTCCTCTCGGTCGCGGTGGCGAGCGGCGCCTCGCGAAGCGGTCTACACGGCGTGGTGCTGATCGACCCGGCCTACCCCGTGTGCAAGGTGGGTGTCCCCTGCACGAGACCGGCCAAGAACGTCTGGCTCGGGGCGCGTCACCGTTCGCACCGGCGTCTATCGGCGCGTCGCCTTCAGGCTCGACGTCGGCCTCCGATGAGCTCCGAACCGCAGCGATGACGAGCCTCCACGAGAAGTCGGACCACCCCTAGACGAGTCGCTTCCGATCTGCCTCGTCGAGCGCGAATTCTCGGCTTCGATGTATCGCCGAAGTTGTCGAGACTGTAAACAGGACTTTACCAACTCGCTGATCTTTCGGTGTACCTCATCTCACTAGCACACCAGAATTCTTGCAAGCTATACCTTGCATGGTGTAAGGACGCAACATCTTGTGTTCTAGACAGGCAGCATGAGGCTCCCAGGACACAGGAAACACGATTAGATCGTGTCGCCTTCCCTATCTAGGGCGACAACCCGGCAGCTCAGTTATGGCTCTACTGCCGACTGAGCGCGTCGCATTCGGTCGTAGCCGGTTGAAGCCTTGACCGCGGTCTCAAGAAGCGAGCCGCCGTTCCCGGACGAATGCGGCGGCGGCGGTGCGTGTGTGGACGCCGAGCTTGGCGTAGACGTTGTCAAGGTGCTTCTTTACTGTCCCAAGCGAGACCCAAAGGCGCTCAGCGATCTCCGCGTTTGACTTGCCTTCGGCGACGAGATCCAGGATCTCCCTCTCGCGCGCCGTGAGCCGGGACATCGATCGCTGCTCCTCGAAGAGCAGCGCGCCGTCAACGAACTCGACCACGAGCGAGCGGTCGCCGTTATCAATGCGTAACGCCTCGCCGGTGGCTGCCCGACGCCGCTCCCGTAGCCACGACGCCAGCAAGTCGGGAAGCCGGACTTCCCTCTCGCCGAAGTAGCGGTCGAGCAGCTCGCGCGCCGCGCTGCTGGCGAAGGCGACGCGGTCGTGGGCCTCGAGAAGCACGACGGCTGCCCGAGTCGACTCGTGGAGAGCGAGCGCCTCACGAAGGCGTCGTCTGCTCTCCCAGGCGCGGTGAAGCTGCACGAGGTGGGGATGCAAGAGGTCGAGGACGGCACGGTCGCGCGCGCTGAAATCGCGGCCGCCGCGCTCGATGTCGAACTGCTTGACCGGCCCGGCCGGGATGCGGAGCCGGAGGCCGAGCATGTCCTCGACACCGCATGGCTTCAGCACGAGGTAGTGCATCGGCGTGCGGTGGAGCTCGCGCCGGGTGAGGAAGTCCGAGAGCTTCACCGCGCCGGAGCGCCCCTCCTGGATGTGTAGGACGACGGGACTCTCCGCATCCATGACGGAATTGGTCTCCTCCCAGTCGAGGCCGCCGGCGAAGAACTCTTCGTCACCCGGACGGTATAAGTGCGCACCGGGCCCGTCGCCAGAGCACCCGTCGCAGTCGGAATAGCCGACGAAGTCGGCCGGCACGAGCCGTCCAAGCTGCGTGAGGAACTCTCCGGCGAAGGGATGGTCGCCACCGAAGCTCTCGGCCTCGGCGACAAAGCGGAGCAGCCGCTCCGAGTCGCCACGCGCGAGTGCGGGCACGGCTCTAAGGATACGTCGAACGGCGTATGGACTCCAGTCAGCGAATGGGCAACCCTTGGCCAACTGAGACCAGCGCGCTCAGCGCCGGTTTACGAGACGGGGTAAGTCCCTCCGCCTCCAATCGACAGGAGGAGAAAAACGAGATGCGACTCAAGGTTCTGTTAGCCATCACCGCAGCAGCCGCGCTCGCCGCCGCGGCGTCAACAGGCACGACCCGTAATGCGGCGGCTGCACTGCCGCCGGGGAACACGGTCACACAGTGGAACAAGATCGCCGAGGACACGGTCGTGGGCTCGGGCGCGTTCCAGGCGGAGGGCTTCATCTACATGGCCTATGCGTCAACAGCCGTCTACAACGCCGTGGTGGCGACCGAGGGCGGGTACGAGCCCCTGGATTCGACGATCACCGCGCCTGCGGGAGCCTCCGTCGAGTGCGCGGTGGTCGAGGCCGCCTACCGCACGCTTCACTACTACTTCTCGTCCTTTCCGGTCCTCGTGGCGAACCTCGACGCCAACTACGCCGAGGCGCTCTCGGCGTCGAACCTGGACGGGTGCACTGCCGACGGCGGCGCGGGCACTGGTGTCGGCCTGGCGGCTGCCAACCAGGTGATCTCCAACCGCACCACCGGCCCCAACCCGGATGGGCGCCTGACGCCGATCGGTGTGACGTCATCTTTCACGACGCTGCCGCCGGGCCCCGGCGTCTGGCGGTTGACGCCGCCCTTCGCCGCGCCGCAGACGCCGTGGGTGGCGAACGTGCGCCCGTTCGTCCTGCAGAGCCTGGGCCAGTTCCTGCCCGACCCGCCGCCCTCGCTTCAGAGCGACGAGTGGGTCGAGGCGTTCAATGAGATCAAGGCCTACGGCGCAGCAACGAGCAGCGCACGCAGCGACGAGCAGACCAACCTGGCGAGGTTCGAATTGGCGAACGTCGTCCGCCAGTACAACCGGGTCGGGCGCGACATCGCGGCCGCGCGCGGTCTCGGCCTGCTGGAGACGGCACGGCTGGCGGCGATGGTCAACCTCGTCGGCGCCGACGCGCTCGGCTCCGCCCTGTATGCCAAGTACCACTACTTGTTCTGGCGGCCGGTCACCGCGATCGACCCCACCGCCGTGATCGCAGACGGCTTCGGCCCTGTCCCGGGCTACGACGACGGAAACCCGGCCACCGTTGAGCAAACAGGCTGGCGGCCACTTCTGACCACGCCCAACCACCCCGAATACCCCTGCGCGCACTGCGTGATCACATCGGCGATGGCCGAGGTGTTCAGCAGCTTCCTAGGTACGAACCGGATCGACCTCGACATCCACGGCTTCGACCCCGCCGGGTCGGCCGGAAACCTGGACGCGGTGCTCCACTTTGAAACGGCCAGCGAGCTCCGGCGCGAGATCGTCGACGCCCGCATCTGGGCGGGGCTGCACTACCGCTTCTCGGGCGTCGCCGGCGTTGTCCTCGGGCGCAAGGTCGCGAAATACGACCTCAGGCACGCTTTCCAACCTGTCGACTGACAGTCGCCAATGAGGCTCGGGGACGCGCTCACACCGGCGCCTCCCCGAGCCGGGCGTCGTCTCACATGTCGCGAATTGACTCAAAGGCGACACTGAGCCCGCAGCCGGGAAGTAGCGCGCTCGCCTGCGCGAGTGCTCACGGACGTCGCTTGACGATGGCCGCGGCCAGAACGGCTCTCGTGTGGTCGTAGACCGCTCGTGCTTCGTCCGGCGTGTTGCCGATCGCGGTCGCGCCCACGAATCCGGCGACGGCGAGCGAGCTGATCATGTGGAAGACGACGCCGGTTTGTCGCTCAGCGTTCCATCCGAGCGCGCCCGCGTCGATGAGGTCGAGGAGATCGTCGGGTATGAGCGTTCGATAGTCGTCTCCGGCGAGATGGTCGGAGGCGACGTAGTGCTTCGGCTCTCCGGCGGAGATGAGTTGTGCACTCTCGGGCTTATAGGCAGCGTCGGTGAGGGCCTGCAGCGCGAAGTACGTTGCGGTCGTGCCGCCACAGCGGAGATTGATCTCGATCGCATACGAACGCCAGGGGCCTCCTCGGTTGCGCACCGTCACGAAGTCGACGGCGAACCGTCCAATCGCACCTTCTCGTGCCAGCCGCCGGCCAAGTTTGAGCGCTTCCCGAGTGATGTCGAGCGCGTACTCGGAGTCCGCCGGAAAGCTGCTACCGCGGAAAGTGAGGCCGTTCGGCCCGCCCAAGATCTGATCGTGGGTCGAGAGCACCTCGACATCACCTGTCGGGTTTGCCCGGAGTTGCACGCTCGGGCTGCGGTACTCCTCGCCCGTGATCCGCTCCTCAACAATCCCGCCACCCCGTTCAAGAAGCGCCAGGAACCCGTCTCTCGTGGCCGACGAATCTTCCAACCTCATGCCGAGAATGGCTGCGTCGAGGCCCGTCGCGACACTGTGGACGTCGATCAAGGCGTTCCCGAGGCCGCCAAACCCGTCGTTTACCTTCACGATCGCCTCGGTCAGTCCTGGCCGCCGCTCGCGGGTGAAGGGAGGGGCCAGATGGCCGAAACGGAGACGAACTTCCAGACGAACCTGCGGCGATTAGTCCACTTCGAGCACCGCTCGGGCCGCGAGGCTGCCCTGGCGCTCGGCGTCCAGGAGCGGACGATCTCGCAGTGGTTGACCGGCAAGCGCTACCCGAGCGGTCAGATGCTCGCTGAGATCGACCGGCTCTACGGCATCTCGCCGCGCGACCTCGACCTCGACCCAGACGACTTCGCTCAACGGCTAGCTGACCGGGACCGGCTGGAGCACGTGCGGATGGCGATCACCAGGGCGCGCGTCGATCAGATCAAAAGCCGTCAGGGCGAGCGCGTCGTCCCGATCAAGAAGGGGCGGAAGTCGTGAGATGCCCCCGGCAGGAATCGAACCTGCGCACCCGGTTTAGGAAACCAGTGCTCTATCCACTGAGCTACGGGGGCTCGGCTGGGGTTATGAAACAGAATGCCTCAGATCCCTGTGTCCATCACGAGTGGCAGGTACAGAAACCACTGCTCTATCCACTGAGCTACGGGGGCCCAAAACCACGATAGCGCTGCTTCTCAGGAACGTCTCAGAGCGATCGCGTAGCTTCGAGGTGCAGGCGAAGAAGGGAAAGTCATGGCAAGGCAGGCACGCACCGGAACGATCTCGATGCTCGTGGCGGCCGTCGCGGCGGTCGGCTTCCTGTTCGGTCTTGGGCCGAGCACAGGCAGCGCGGGGGCGAACTTCCAACCGTCTCCCGGGGATTTCGTTCGCCGGGTCGACAACCCTTGGTTCCCGTTGATTCCGGGTACCACTTTTGTCTATCGCGGCGTCAAGGACGGTAAGGCAGCTCAGGACGTCTTCAGTGTCACCAGCGTGACGAAAACGATCCAAGGCATCCGTTGCACCGGGGTGCGCGACCGGCTCTTTCTCGCAGGTCGGCTCGAAGAGCGGACGACCGACTGGTACGCGCAGGACGTGCACGGAAACGTCTGGTACTTCGGTGAGTCGACTGCCGAGCTCGATCGGAGCGGTCACGTGACGAGCACTGAAGGTAGTTGGCAGGCAGGCCGTAACGGCGCGCAGGCCGGCATCTACATGACGGCACGGCCCAAGGTGGGCCAGGTGCGGCGGCAGGAGTACTACCGGGGACATGCGGAGGATCACTTCTCTGTTCTCACGCTGCATGCCTCGATCTCGGTGCCGTACGTGAGGTCGAGCCGCGCCTTGCTGACGAAGGAGTGGACACCGCTCGAGCCGGGCACGCTCGACCACAAGTACTACGTCCGTGGGATCGGCGAGGTCAAAGAGGTCACGGTCAAGGGACCGACCGAGAGAGCGGAGCTCGTCTCCGTGCACCGACCGTAGAGGGGTCCGGGCTACCCTCAGAAGGTGGCTCCTGCCGTGATTCTGGTCGTCGACGATGACGCGCCGATCCGGCGGATGCTCTCCCGGACGCTCGCGGCTGAGGGCTACGCGGTCGAGGCGTCGCCCGATGGAGGCGATGCGCTCGCTTCAGTCGAGCGGTCGACGCCCGATCTCGTCGTGCTCGACCTCTCCATGCCGGGTATCGACGGTCTCTCGGTCGCGCGAAGACTCCGTGACAAAGGACTCGGCCTGCCGATCCTGATGTTGACCGCCCGCGACGCCGTGCCCGATCGCGTCGCCGGGCTCGACTCCGGCGCGGACGATTATCTCGTCAAGCCTTTTGCGGCCGAGGAGTTGATCGCGCGGGTCCGGGCGCTGCTCCGCCGGGGTCGTGAGCCCGACGAGTTGCTCGCGCACGGTGATCTGGCGTTCGACGTGCGCGCCCGGAACGGCTCGCGGGCCGGGCGGGACCTCGCCCTGAGCGCGCGAGAGGCCGACCTGCTCGAGTTGCTCCTGCGCAATCGCCGTCAGATCGTGACGCGCGAGCTCGCGCTCGAGCGGGTCTGGGGCAGCCCCGCCGCGGCGAGCCTGAACGTCGTCGACCAGTACGTCTCGTACCTGCGGGCGAAGCTTGGCGAACCGCCACTAATCGAGACCGTGCGGGGCTCCGGCTTCCTGATCCGATGAGCCGGCTGTCGCTCCGGCTGCGGTCGGTCGTGGCGGCCACGCTCGCCATCCTGCTCGCCGTCGTTGTCGTCGGTGCCGGTGTCGATCTCCTCGTCTCGCGGCATCTCCACCGTTCCTTCGATCGCACGCTCCACGCGCGGGCCGTCGAGGTCGCCCAGCTGGCTGCATCGGCGCCTGCGGTGCTGACGACGCCCGGTGCGCTCGACTCGCCGCTCGGAGGGACTCAGCTGTCGGTCGAGGTGGTCGACCGGCGCGGGCGCATCGTTGCGCGCTCGCTCTCGCTCGGTGGGCGCGTACTGCCCGCAAGGGGTCTCCTCCAACAGGCGATTGCGAACGGCCGCTCGGGTTACGCCGGGCTGGAGAGCGGCAACGAGGATCTGCGGGCCTACACAGCGCCGCTCGCCGAGGTGGGCGGGCCCGCCGCAGGAGGAGCGGTCATCGTCGCCGCCTCGACGCACGATCTGCACGAGACGCTCGCGAGCCTGCACCTCTTCGTGCTCGTCGCCGGGCTCGTGGCGGCCGCTCTGGGCGCACTGGCGGTGGCGATCCTGATGCGGGGCGCTCTCCGGCCGCTGGAGCAGCTCGCGGAGTCTGCGGCGGAGGTCGAGCGCACAGGCGATCCGAGCCGCCGGCTCCCACAGCCCGCGGCGCGCGACGAGGTGGGAACGCTCGCGGCGACGCTGAACGAGATGCTTGCGAGCCTCGAGCGCGCTCGTGACGCGGAGCGCCGATTCCTGGCCGATGCCTCACACGAGCTGCGGACGCCGCTGACGGCGCTGCGAGGAAACGTGGCCTACCTGGCGCGGCACGGGGCAACGCCCGAGCTCGTGGCCGAGCTGGAGGCGGACGCCGAGCGGCTTGCGCGGCTGGCCGACGATCTGCTCATCCTCTCGCGGGAAGAATCCGGTGCGCCTCCGGCAGAGGTCATCCGGCTCGACGAACTCGTGCAGGCCGCCGCCGATCAGCCCCAGGTCGGGCGCGGCGTC
>Ga0193729_1001524_pt1 | contig 11814 bp, 8 predicted proteins | sample U1c2metaG_FD_143036 | JGI IMG/M metagenome (GOLD analysis project Ga0193729, IMG submission 143036) | Soil microbial communities from a riparian zone of the East river system, Colorado, United States - U1c2 | ecosystem: Environmental > Terrestrial > Soil > Riparian zone | place: USA: East River... | reverse complement strand
GGTCATCTTCCTTCAGGCTCGTATAGATATAGAGTTGATCGAAGATGACCCGATCGCAGGCATACAGGGAGATGGTCCAATTGGGAGCGTGGAGGAAATTCAAACCCGCAACCTTGACGTCTTTGCAACCGCCGAGCCACAGGAGATGAGGAAATATTTCCTGCTTCGGGAATCCTTTCGGGACGGAACGCATCAGCGATTTGCCAAGGGATTCCATTTTGGTTTTATGATCGTAATTTCGCTCGAAATCGTCCGGCCTCCATTCGTACTCGGCCTGGCCATCCACGATTCCCTGGCCGTCGATGGCAACCTTCTCGAGATTTTCCCCATAAAAGAGCGCGGCCCTTGAGGAGATGCCCCGGTAGTCGTAGCCATTCGTGTTTTGCGTGGCGAACAACGTGGCGCCCGCTTCGAGGTGGACGCGGATATGGCTTCGCAAGTCCAGGGTTCCGGAGGTGTATTCGCCGGGCGGCAGCACGACAACACCACCACCGGCGGCGGCGCAGGCATCGATCGCTTTCTGAATCGCCGGCCTGGCGTCATCGGACTTCCTCCCGGTCGCCCCGAAGTTTTTGATGTTGAAAACCTTCCGCCCGGCAGCCTCGACATGAAAGCCGGCCGAAAGAGCGAACGCCAAAAGGAGGCCAGACAAGCTCCGGCTTGACCAGGCACGCCGACTGCAACAAGAAATGAGGCTCATAACCGCGGATGATGGACTATCGCTTTGGAGCGAACGTCACGTCAAGAATCTTGTTCGGAGAAGCAGAGAGGAATAATTTTGCGAAAGGAGACATCTCATTACAAAGAGGAATACGAAATGTAAAAGCGCACTCTTAGCTTTTGTGCTTTAGTAGCGGCATGTCCAATCAGACCTTGACAAATCAGGCAACTTTGCGATATGCCATCGCCGAAGGTTTCCATATGCATTGCATGCGCCGCCATTTGATTGCAACACCGCCTTGTCAAATCGTATCTAACCAAATGCACCCAACTCAACCTGGAGGATAAATTACTGTGGATCCAAAATTACTGACTGAAGACGGTTGGAAAGCCATTGCGCTCAAGTTCAAAGTTAAGGACAAGGACCTGCAGCGGGCCCTTTCGGTCTATGAAACCATTGACGAGGACGAGCCCGATGATCAACTGAAGGAGCTCGCAACGATAACCAGGCTGGCGACTAACCTCAAAAGAGATAAGGAGATCGCGGCCTCCCCGCCAGTGGTCAAATATCTTACTGACTTGCTCAGCGCTGTTCAGGCGGAGCAACGCGAGATTGCCAAAACCAAGGCGGTTGCCGCGAAGATCGCAGCCGTGACCCAAAAAAAGGCTGACGCTGAAGCAAAGCAGCGGGGGAAGGAGGACGACGAAGAGGATGAGGAGGACGAGGAAGAAGAGGAAGAGGAGGAGGGCGATTACCACGTGAAGCTCGTGGCCGCCTTTCAGAAACTCAAAGGTGCCAAGGACGCGGCCTATCAGTTCATCATTTGCGATGCGAAGCCTCATTCGGCTGTGATGTTGGCGAAAAAGATCAACGCCAAGCACAAGGACGAACTGAGCAAAGTCGCTGGGGGCAGCAAACGGTTCCTGCATGTGGGCACGGTCCGCTTCGAGAACGGCAAATACAACTTTGCAATGGAAAAGCCGGTGACGGGCCTGGCCCGCAAGCTGCAGGATTCGATCAAACATTTCACCGGCAAGAAGCTCCCCATACTGGTAGGTAACGAAACCGCCGAGGATGATGAGGGGGCAGCGGCCCCGGCGGAGGCGGCGGCGCCGCCGAAATTGCCGCGGCCGGATCTCGCCACAGCTCCTGAGGTGTGGCAGGGCACACGTGGGCTTCTGGAAAAGAATATCAACGCGCTTAAGAGAGCCATTCAGGCGCAGTCCGGCGACGAACAACCAGAGTTTCTTGCCGAGATTAAAAGCGACCTGGAGCAACTGAACAGAATTGTCGCAAAGCTGGACGGCAGGCTGGCCGATTCACTCAGCAAGGCTAAAGGGATTAAAGATCCCGCCGGCCGGAAGGCCGAGTTACAGAACTCCAAAGCCATCCTCGCCGGGTATATACAGTATGTGAAATCCGAACCTTTAATCGATTTGATAGATACGAATCCATTTGGCGTGAAAACCAACTTAAAACCAGCGTTAATCGGCAGTCTCACCAACATAGCTCAGGCCATCGGGTAATTCGGATGAACCAAAGACCACACAAACCATGAGCACAGAATCCTCAAAGGCTGCAGCAACAAGTTTGAAGACGGGTCTTTCGCCCGAACAGAAGGACTGGCTGAAGAAACTGGGCAGTCTCGTTGGCACCTCCGGGGGCGGAGCGGCCGGCCCGGGAAAAGCCGCGGCGCCAGCCGCCGCAAAGGGGGCGGCACTTACCTCCGGATCGGGCTCCAAGGAGGGCATCGCTCCTGCTGCCGTGCTGCCTATCATCATTCCAGTCATCATCGCGAAGGCCAAAATAACATGCAAATGCTCGATCGTTAATGACACAGACAAGACTTTGGAATTCGACGTCGCAAGTCTCGATAACCCAAACGGCAACGGCTTCGAAAAGGCGCCTCCAATTAAGATTCCGCAAGGCAGCCAGGGAGATTTCGTGGTGGTCAACAAACTCCCATTCCTCGTCGGGGTCGAAGGCCAGATCGAGTACACGATTGATGATCAAACTCATGCGTTCATGAGATGGGAACGTTCGCGGGATCAAGACATTCCGCTTATCGGCAGCAAATCGGCCGCCTCGGTCGGATTTAGGGACAATAAGCACAACGCGGTGGACTCTGCCCGCTATAAGATCCAGGGTCTTCCTGACAACCCTCAAGACGACAGTTTCATATTTCGGATTAGCCTCAAAGGCGGCCCGCCGCCGGGGCCGCAACCTGGACCTCAGCCGCCGACACCGCAACCGAGACCTCAGCCACCGGGCGGGCAGGATGTGAAATCAAGCTGCCTGATTACGATCAACAACAATACGAAGTTGGTGCTCACATTAGCAGATCAGGGCCATGACAGTGGGGACTTTCTGACCTTTCCGCCGCAATCCATTCAGCCAAGCTCCTCCGGTTCGTTTGTGTTTGTGCAGACTCCGAACAGCAAGGATCAGGATTGCAAGGGCTTCGTATCGTGGGAGGTGGGTTCGCCTGTGGCGGCCATCTGGCGGGTCGAATGGCACAATCCCAAGGGTGAGAAAAATACGGCCCAATCCACAGCCGAACCTCAGACTGCCGGTTTTCGAACGATCTCCCAGGTCGGCGAGGGTGACGAAAACGTGCCGATTGTGTTCACAATTTCGGGCGGTCAGGGGCCAACGCCAACGCCGGGTCCGTCGCCGGGGCCAGCACCTGGACCAGCGCCGGGTCCGTCGCCCGGACCGTCCCCTGGTCCAGAACCGCTGGAGTTCAACCCACCGGCGGGGTCGCGTCAGCCGACGCTTCGTAAAGGCGACAAAAGTCCTGACGGCTGGGTGGAATACCTGCAAAAAATGCTTAACCTACACCTGGGCGCGAACACTGTGGATGTTGACGGGAATTTCGGTCAAAAGACCCTCAACGCAGTCCTCGCCTTCCAGAAAAAAAATAAGCTCCAAGTGGACGGCACCGCAGGGAACCAGACCTGGGCCGCGTTGCGGGAAGGAACACCCGAGAAACCGAGCACGGACGGACGGCAACCGCACACCTTTGAAGAAAAGGGACCCCAGGCACGGTGGGACAGGGAGAGGCAAGACGCGGCTTATCAAAAGTCTTCAGACACATTGTTTCTCTTTGTCACTAACGTGGGGGAGGCGAAAATCGAGGACTTCTTCGCGACGGTGCGTGTCACTCCACCGGATACCAAGTCCACGACAGTTAAGGTCAAGATCGGTCCGCCAGATTCCCGAACGAAGACGGATCAGGGCGATCCGCACACGGTGAAGCTGACCAAATTCAAGAAGACATTTCCGGCAAAAGACCCCAACGCGGACATGAAGGATTACCTCATTGAGGCTTTCTTCGACAAAGAATTAGGCACGGACGTGTTCAAAGGCAAGGTGGAAGAGGTTTCATGACGAGGGTCGCGATTGCGAGCAAATCCATGATGGCGTGAGCCAGGCAAGGGCGCACGCCACCTGTTTCCAGGTATGAAGGCTGGTGGAAAAATGACGGAGCCTGCAAGAGGAAGCAGGCGCGCCAAAGGTCCGAGAACTCGCCGTGAGACGAAGGAATCCTCCCGTGCTTTGGAGGGCCTTCAGTTCATAGACTGGAAACAGAAGGGCGGCATCGATCAACGCATATTCGTGCAGATCGCGAGCTACCGCGATCCGGAATGTCAGTGGACGCTGAAGGATATGTTTGAAAAAGCGTCCAATCCGGAGCGGGTGTTTGCCGGGGTGGTGTGGCAGTACGTGTTGGGAGAAGATAAACATTGTTTCATGGTGGAAACGCGTCCAGACCAGGTACGCACGACTCGGATCAATGCCCGGTTCTCCCAGGGAGTGTGTTGGGCGCGAGCCGAAACCCAGAAATTATGGCAGGGGGAGGAATATACCTTGCAGATAGACAGTCACACGCGGTTCGAATCCGACTGGGATCAAAAACTGATTCACATATGCGAGCAAACCGGCTCACCCAAACCGGTAATCACATGCTACCCGCCATCTTATTCGCCTCCCGACAATCGCGAAACCGGTTACATTTTTTCCATGGGCGCCAAGGAGTTCGACAAAGACGGAATGTTTACCATGGCCGGCCGTGCCATCAAGGTGGAGGATGCTCCGGCAGGGCCAATCCCGGGTGTATTCTGCAGCGGCTGCTTTTTGTTCGCTCCCTCGGCGGTTATCGAGGAAATTCCCTATGACCCCAACTTGTATTTTCTCGGGGAAGAAATAACGCTGGCCGTGCGGTTATGGACGCATGGATGGGACTTGTTTTACCCGAACCGATTGATTGTTTATACGAACTGGGATCGCAAATACCGCAAGACCCATTTTGGCGATCATGCGGACTGGCACGAGCTCAACCGCCGGTCGTATAGTCGCGTGCAACATTTGCTCGGCGTGCAGGAATGCGCGGACCCGGGAGTCATTAAAGATCTAGAAAAGTACGGGCTGGGCGTTGAGAGAACTCTGGAAGAATACCAGATTCATAGCGGAGTGAATTTTCGCGACAAGACTCTTAGCGAGCAAGCGAGGGAAGGCAAGGCCTATCCACATTTTAAGAGCAACGGGCATGCTTCCAAAGCGCTGCTCAACGCTACTGCCAAACACGAGCCTCGCAAAGCGTTCGAGTCTCCACACGGCATTGTGTTCGATGATTTTTTACCGGAAGAGGTGTATCAAAAGCTCTATCATTACGCCTGCATCGCGGACTACGAACATATCAACACCAAAGGCGCAGTGCAGCGGGTATGGCGGCTTCGCGACGGTTTCCCGTTACGGAGCCTCAGCACCCTGTTTTACTTCACGCCGCAAGGCCGGCGTCCAAACCCAAAACCCGATTGGGCTTACCCGACGAACAGCGTGCTGGATATGTTTGTTTCACACTTGAACCGCCTTACGCCAAAAGCCTCGTCGATCGTGGGTGAGGCCGGCCAGGGTTGGGATCGTTACTCCGTTACTTCGTGGATTTATCCAAAGGATACCGCGCTTTCGCTGCATGACGACGGCAGCGGCGTTTACTCCGGGGCGTTCACCTATTTTCTCAACCCGCACTGGGACATTCACTGGGGCGGTCTGCTGATGTTCATTGACCCCCGCGCCAGCAAGGAGTTGCAAAACTTCAAAACCCCTCAAAATGCGCATGATTATTACAAGAAAAAATGGCTCGACTCACAGGAGGAAAACGCTTTTGTATGGGATCCGGGCCTGGCGCAATGCATATTTCCCAAACGCAATCGGATTGTTTTCATTCATCCGGAATCTTATCATTTTGTGACCAAAGTTTATGCGGATGCGGGTGATAACGCGCGCATGTCCTTCGCCGGTTTTTTTATGAAACCGGAAAATAAATAACCTATGAATGGCCAGGTTCCCCATCGCACAACCACAACGATCGGTCATGTGGAAACACCTGGCGGCAGACGTATGCGTTTGCCTGTGTTCGCCAGGAGAATAGCAGCTCTGTATGGATCCAAAACTACTGACTGAAAATGGCTGGAAAGCACTGGCGGCAAAGTTCAAAGTTAAAGACAATGGGCTGCAGCGGGCGCTTTCCATTTACGAAAAACTTCCGGACAACAAGTACGCAGAAAGACTGAAAGCGATTGGATCGGTGGGTCGGTTGGCAACCACGCTCAAGAAAGACGCGTACGTTTCCGATATTCCGGTCGTCTCCAAATACCTGGACAACGTTATTGATGCCGCGGATTCGGAAGAGTCGGAGATCAGCAAGGCCAAGGCCCTCGCCGAAAAAAGCGCCAAGGCCGCAGCGACGGCCCAGAAGGACGGCGACGCCGAGACGGAAAAACGGGAACAGGAAGAGGGCAAATACGAGCTGCGGCTAATGGCTGCGTTCCAAAAGCTAAAGAGCACCCAAAACCTGTCGTACGAGTTTATCGTCTGCGATGCAAAGCCGCACTGCGGTTTGATGGTGGCGAAGGCGATTACCCCCAGGCACAAGGAGGAACTTACGCGGCTCACCGATGGCGGCAAACGGTTCCTCCGCCCCGGGACGTGCCACTTCGAGGATGGCCATTTCGTTTTCAATATTGACCAACCGGTGACGGGTCTGGCGCGGAGGCTTCAGGACTCGATCAAATTCTTCACCGGGAAAAAACTGCCCATTCTGATCGGGAATGAATCGATTGATGACGACGATAACAAAACGGCTTGATGTTCGATGCTGCCGACCCTGATTCGGCCGGTCGAAAGAGCCGTTGACACCGCGCGAAAGCCACCGCCGTCTGCCCAGTGATCCTGGCAGTTCATAACTAACTTTCTCAACTCAACATCGTCAACCACACAAACCCACACAAAGAATCATATGTCCAAGAAAATGGAAGAGCGAACAGAGATCTCGGCGAAATGGACTGGGATGAAGAGCAAATTCCCAGCCTTGAGTAAAGGTCTTTTCAATCCCGATCTCACCCCGGCTGTAAACAGCTATGACCAGGCCCTCAAAGCCTGGAGTAAAGTAGGCGATTCGGAGGATAAGCTATTGGTCGTAATCGACGACCTCGCCAAGAATATGAGCAAGACAACCAGCCCGATGGATGCTCTTCGTGAAGAGCGTGACAAGGTGGATAAGAAAGTTGCGGACTCGATTAAAAGTCTTGCTGATAAGATAAACAGCTACAAAGGGCAAAAGGACGCGGACATGGTTGACGGTGAAGTTCTCGGAGCATTAGACGGCTACGCGACAGCATTAGACGATGGTTATACGACGCACAAATCGTTGACGGATCAAATCGCAAAGCATGGCGCAGAGATGGTAGTGATCGCTAAGAAAACCCGCGCCGATTATAAATCCAAGTCTGATGTTATCACCGCTGGATACAAGAAGACGGAGGCTGACACGCTTAAATTAGCAGCTCAAATCCGGCAGATTGGAGCAAATTATCAAAAAGTAGCGATTCAAATGGAAAAACCCGATTTGGTAGATGCTATTAGAAGTTTGCTCGACGACTTGTGATGCCCAGCGTCTGCGTACCAAACCTTGCGGACGTGACAATTTCTGGCAACCGTGACCAGAGTGGAGTTGTCCTTTGCGGTTCCATTTTCGACGGCCGGCAACTCGAGGGCTGGACGTTTCGGATTGATGCGTATTACCGGACGCTGGAAGCCGCGCGACATCAAGACGGGCCCGAGACCGCTGGTCACATTGCACCCAGCGGGCGCTTCGTGCCCACGGCCTCCTCCTTCACGTTGGGAACGGTCTTTACCGAGGATGATTTCCGCGCCCTATTTGCCGGGATCCGTGGCGGACCGGCGGGCGCATGGATCAGGGAGGAATTGCAAAATGAAATCGTGTGCGATGTGGACCAGGCGTGGGTGCGCCGTCAATACGCGCCTGGAAACTATCCGCCGTTGCACGCGCCGCACGGCTGGCACCAGGACGGGGCATTGGGTTTTGACTTTCTGGCGCACCAGGACGGGGGATTTCCGGCGGACTCATTGCTGCCCATGGTTACCTGCTGGATCGCGCTTGGTTCGTGCGGCGAGGAATCTCCGGGACTCGAACTGGTCATGCGGCGAATTGAACGGTTGGTGGCGCCCTCCGACTTGATCGATGAGCGAGTCCGCGCACGGTTTGAGCCGATGGAGTTCTCCCGGCCCGCGATGGGACTCGGAGATGCTTTGTTGTTTCGCGGCGACATCCTTCATCGAACGCACGTTACGCCAGCGATGACGAAGGACCGCACGAGCATCGAGTTGCGCTTCTTTCCGGCGGACAATGTTCCTGTGCGCCTGAAGGGTGATCGGTTTATGACCGTGTCCTAAGCGTCCTTAAGGATTTCCCGGGCAGCATTGTAACCGCAAGCCCCCATGACGCCACCGCCGGGGTGCGTGGCGGCACCGCAGAGATAAAGCCCCTTGACCGGCGTTCGATAATCGGCGTATCCCGGCAAGGGGCGCATGAAGCCAAGGCTGGAAAGAGACATCACGCCTTGCATGATATTGCCGCCGGTAAGGCCGAAGATTGATTCAAGATCAGCGGGCGCAAGCACCTGATAGTTTAGAACAGATTGGCGGAAGTTAGGGGCGTATTCGGTCATGATGTCGATGCAACGCTCAGCATAGCGCTTCTTGTTTTCTTCGAGAGTCCCCGCATCGGACGCCAGTTTGTAGGGAAAATATTGGGTGAACATGGACATTACGTGTTTCCCCTTCGGCGCCACCGTATCGTCGAGAGAGCTGGGCATGGTTGCTTCGATGACAGGTTTCTCTGAGATGTAGCCGTACTTGGCGCAATCGTAGGCTTTCTCGATGTAGGTCCGGTTTGGGCTTATGTGAATGGTGCCGCGGTGCTGAGGTCCGGGTGTGTTGCCTGGGAGGCAGGTGAAATTCGGGACTTCGGACAGCGCGAGGTTGATTTTGCAACTCGCGCTGGAGTAATCGAGGTTCCGGACCGACTCAAGGAAGTCGGCGGGAAGGTCCCGGCGATCCATGAGACGGAGGAACGTGACGTTGGCGTCAACACAGGAGACGATCCGGTCGGCGTTGTACTGGGTGCCGTCCGCCAAGGCTACCCCGCTGGCCTGGCCATCTTTTACGAGGATGCGTGAGACGGGCGCGTTGACTTTGATTTCCGCGCCGCGTTCTTTGGCGGCAGCGGCGATGGCGTTTGAGAGAGCGCCCATCCCGCCGCGGACGTAGCCCCAAACGCCCCGCACGCCGTCGCATTCGCCCATGACATGATGAAACAGAACGTAGGCGGTGCCCGGCATGGACGGGGTTGCCATGGCCCCGATGATGGCATCGGTCGAAATGGTTGTTTTGACTTCTTCAGACTCAAACCAGCGATCGAGAATGGGATTGGCCGCGCCGGTAAGAATTTCGATGGCTTTTTGGCCGTCGGCGCCGAGTCGGCGGAAGTTCCAGGCGGTTTTGGCGAGCTGCATCAAGTTTGCCGGGGCGAGCGACCACGGGTTGGGCGGCGTTTCGACGAGCATCGGTTCGAGAAAGGCGGCGACCCGTTCGAGCATGGCTTCGAATTTGGGCAGTTCGTCGGCATCTTTCTTCGAGAACTTTGACACCTCGCGATGGGTCATTTCTTTGTCAGGTCCCATCAGGAGATAGCGGCCATCGGGCAAGGGCGTGAAGCTGGATGGGCTGCGCGGCAGCATGACAAGGCCGTGACGCTTGAGTTCGAGATCGCGAATGATTTCAGGGCGGAAGAGACTATTGACGTAGCTCGCGGTCGAGACTTTGAAGCCAGGCCAGAGTTCCTCGGTGACAACGCAGCCGCCGACCAGTTCGCGGCGTTCCAGGACGAGGACTTTTCGGCCGGCGCGGGCGAGGTAGGCGGCAGTCACTAGGCCGTTATGGCCGGCACCGATGATAATGGCGTCGTATTTTGAGTTCATTCAGCGACGCCCTGGTCTAAGGCGCGAGCAAGAATCTGAGCATGCGCTTCGGATTGGCCAAAAAGTCACGCGTAATTCGGTAGTGCTCGGTCTCCTGATATTCAAGTCTTTCTATTCCTTTCGCCGAAAAGGAATAGATATAGGCGTCGGGATAAGCCATCAGAATCGGAGAATGCGTCGCGATGACAAACTGAGACTTTTCTCGAACAAGGTCATGGATTCGTGTAATGACGGAGAGCTGTCTGCTCGGGGAAAGGGCTGCTTCGGGCTCATCGAGGAGGTAAAGACCTTCGCCGTGGAACCGATTTACCAATAAAGACATGAAGGCTTCACCATGCGATTGTTCGTGAAGAGATCGATCGCCATACGAAGGCCCTATTGGCGGACCCGATCCAGGTTCTGCATCCAATTTCTCAATTTCCGTCGCAACATTGAAAAAGCTCTCCGCTCGCAAAAAGAAGCCGTCACGGGGCCGCGGAAATCCTTTTGCCACACGCAGGAAGCGATGCAATTCGGAATGCGAGTCGCGAGTGCCAAATCTGAAATTCCTGGAGCCGCCTTCCGCGTTGAAACCGCACGCAACCGCAATGGCTTCGAGAAGCGTTGATTTGCCGGAGCCATTCTCCCCGACGAAGAATGTAACCGCAGGATGGAATACGAGCTTCTCTAATGGCCACACCGCCGCCAGCGAGAAAGGATAACGGTCGAACGATTCGACCTCGTCTCTTTTCAAGCGGATTTCGGAGATGTATTGGCGAGAGAGCATGTTCGATTTTGAATGCCGGCTTCCAATGATGTCACCGCCGAAACAGGGGCGCAATCTCACCCTTTCCTTGGCACCGCCTCTCTTGCTCGGGCGTTCGACAAGCAGCAGACAGCAAATGCTTTTCGCTTACTGAGCCTGGACCGTGATGGTGATTTGATCCTCGTAGGTTCCAGCGGTTGCGTTGGCGACGTTTCCAATGGTGATGTTCACCGGGTATCGGGAGCCGTCCGGACCGGCGGAGATTCCGGATGGAAGAGAAATGCTGCCGGCCTGGGTAAGGTCGAGAAGTGAGCCGGCCACCTGGCATGTGTAAGGGATTTGATCGGTTGTGGGGGTCGGAACTTGCTTCAAGACGCCGCTATTGGCGGAGCTGTAGAAAAGGGTGCAGTTGTTATTTTGTTTGATCAGAATATCGCAGGCCTGTTGCTGGCCGGTGGTGAGCTGCCCAAAATTAAGGGTATATTGAGGGCGGCTGCTATTGAACGGGGCGCCGGAGGGAACGATGGACATGGCTGCTCCCGCAACGACGGCGGCCCGGATGGTGATGGTCCGTGTGGCTTGCGGAGAGCCGACGGTATTATACGCGTCATAAATGCTGATGTTGACCTGGTCGGTATAAGTTCCCGGAGGGACGACCTGGCCGGGAGGGATGAAAAAGACGAAGCTCAGCGGAATGACCTGGCCGCCCAGTCCGGGAACGGAGCCGCTCAAAACCTCGTTGACGATGGCGGTAGGCGGTTCCTTCAGGGCATAGTTGAGGCCGCTGGTCGTATATAATTGATAATTAAGAACATTGCCGCCGGAACGCAACTGGCGGGTGTACGTGCCAGTATTTGCGGAGGGTCCAGCGGTCACGGCATAATCTTTTCGGCCGCTGGCAGTCTTGGTGATCGTAAAATTTACCGTGTTCGGATAAGCGGCACTAGTGAAGCAATCATACCCTCCGGGGCTTCCCATCCAGGTCAGGTCGCTGATCTGAAGGGAGTAGTTTGCAGCTAGAGTGCTGAATGCGCTCAGCATCAGCAGCAGGGGACCGACGCCAA
>Ga0193729_1001523_pt1 | contig 11826 bp, 7 predicted proteins | sample U1c2metaG_FD_143036 | JGI IMG/M metagenome (GOLD analysis project Ga0193729, IMG submission 143036) | Soil microbial communities from a riparian zone of the East river system, Colorado, United States - U1c2 | ecosystem: Environmental > Terrestrial > Soil > Riparian zone | place: USA: East River... | reverse complement strand
CCTCTCGAAAGAGATGGTGAAACTGCTCTGGTGGAAGCAGGAACCAGACATCGGATATGGCTTGTCCATATTTGTCTCAGTTCTGGATAACGGTTTGCTGATAAACCGGGCCTCACACTATTTTTAGACAGTGTGAGGCCTCTTTTTTGCCCCGCACTCAGCCAATCCTCTGGCCTTGGAAAAGCGAGAACTGTCCCTCTTTCCCCATGGAGAAGTGCACAAACTTCTATTACAATGGTTATCATTGAGTGTGACAGTAACGACAGTAATAATTCTCCCGAAGCCGCTGTAAATCTTTTACCTAAAGATTGTTTTTTTGACAAGGAACCCCATCCAGGTAGCACCGAGAAAGAGAAAGGATTGTGGCGGATTGTGACTCTATACCGCGGGAGGAGGATATCTTTGTGAGTATTACCTTACATGAAAAACCGACGATATCCTTGGCTAATAAACTGCCAGTAGCAGCACGCTTTGCAACCCTGAGATCGTGGCTTCTCTGCTGGGAAATGTATCCTATTGTATTTGTGGCAGCTTTCTTGCGGCTCTATCAGTTCAATACCACTGAATTTGAGCGCGATATGCCCGATCTGTTTGGGATGGCTCGCTATGCTGTTACCCATGGCATGATCCCCGTGACCTCAAATCTAGCTTCTATCGGTATCTATAATCCACCTGCTACCGTCGAGATCTTCATGATACCCGCAGCGTTCTCGAATGACCCGCTATGGACAGCTATGACAGTGGCCATTTTGATGATAGTTTCGGTTCTCCTCACTTATGGCTTCGTGCGCTACTACTATGGCCGCATAGCAGCAACAATTGCCGCACTGATGTATGCAACACTCCTGCGAGCTGTCGTCTACTCACGTTTTATTTGGAACACAAACCTCCTGCCACTCTTTGCCATACTCTTTATTATGGCGCTGTTTTGGGGGGCAGTGGCACGTCGCAAGGGCTGGCTTCCCCTAGCTCTGTTTCTGTTCGGTATCCTTACTCAACTGCACGCTACTGCAGGTTTGTTGATCATTCCTTTAGGTATTACACTAGTACTGGCCCCTGGTACCATACACAGGCGCGATCTTGCCCTTGGCTTGCTCTCTTTTTTGATCACCTATTTCCCTTATATACTGTGGGAATTTGCTGTGCATTTTTTTGATGTGCATATCCTTGTGCAGACTTTTCTGCATCCCCAGCAGGTGGCTTTCAATGACGAAGCATGGATCCTTTATCAGACCCTTATGAATCCCTATGATCTGCTCTCTATAACTAATCCATTCCACTGGTCAAAAAACATTGTACCATACCTGGACGAGTCCTCCATGCTCTGGAAACTGGCTCCTTACCTTAGCTGGATCAGTCAAATGCTCGTCTACCTAATTGTTACCAGCATGGCCACAACATTGGTACTGGCGGTTTGGTCATGGGGCTCATCGTCTCACGAAAGGCAAACTGGCAAGATCACAGCGTGGGGACATGTTCGTCGCTATTGGTCAGACCTGCGCAACTCGCCGTATCGTTGTGGGCTTATTGTGCTGCTCTGCTGGCAAATGGTGCCACTGCTCATCCTTTTGCGCCACTCGATCCTTTTGTATCAGCACTATTTCTTGTTTCTTCTCCCTGGTCCCTTTATCCTGGTTGGTATCTTCCTGGCAAAAACTGCTGAATGGTTAGGGAATGGGAGAAAAACGGCGATACCCCAGTACATACAACGCTATGGAGTGTATGCCACCTTGGCTGGTCTGATTCTTGTTGCCCAACTTATAGGGGGGATACTGGATGTAGACCGTGGTCACTCTCCCACAACGTTCATGGCTAACCCGCTACAGGGACTTCTCATCACGGACATTTTGATGACGGTCTCAGTTCTCCTCACCTATGGCTTCGTGCGCTGCCACGCCAATCGAGTAGCAGCAACGATTGCTGCACTGATGTATGCAATACTCTTTCGAGCTGCCGTCTACTCACCTGTGATCTTTGTTGTGTTCTTTTTTATGGCACTATTTTGGGGTGTTGTGGCACATCGCAAGGGCTGGCTCATCCCAGCCTTGTTCCTGCTCTGTATCTCTATTCAACTCCAGGTTACCGAAAACTTGAGGACGTTTCCTTTCCACAATACTGTAGCCTTGACGATCATTCCCTTAGGCATTGCACTGATACTGGCCCGCCGCACCCTCCGCTGGCGTGATCTTCCGCTTGGCTTACTCTCTTTCTTGATCATTTCCCTCCCTTACTTTCTGGGGGAAATCTCTCTAGTTGTTGTCTGCATAGTCACAACATTGGTACTCGCAGTCTGGCCATGGGGCTCATCGTCTCACGAAAAGCAAACTGACCTCACAGGGTGGGGACATGTTCGTCGCTATTGGTCGCGCCTGGGCAACCCAACATCTCGTCATGGGCTTATTATGCTGTTTTGCTGGCAATTGATGCCAATAATCATCCTTTTGTGTCACTCGGACCCTTTGTATCAGCAGTACTTGATCTTTCTTCTCCCTGGTCCATGTATCCTGTCCGGCATCTTCCTGACAAAAACTGCTGAGGGGCTATGGAGTGGTGAGAGAATGATGGTACCCTGGTTCATACGACGCTATGGGATGTATGCTCTGGCTGGTCTGATTATCATTGCCCAATTTATCGGAAGTACACTGGGAGTACTGGATATCGATCGTGGTCATTATAGTAATGGTTTTTATGAGCCAGGCTACCCCACTTACGACTTGCGTTTTTTCCGCACCGCCCTCACCAAGGCCGACCAGCTAGCACAACAGCATCATTTGAACAGAGTCTATATAGCGGCAGATTGGTCTACGCAAGATCAGCTTGACCTCTTAAGCCCCCAGATGCATACACCTGTTATCATATTCAGCTCGAACTGTGCCGTACTTCCCAGTACTAGCGAAGGACCTGCTGTCCTGCTGGTAGGACCTTACAGCTATTTGACGATTGATCTGATCATGCAATTTGCAAAAGTAACATTGATTGGCAAACCCATTCAAGTGGGTGGTGCCTCATTTTTGCTCTATATTGTCACTCCTAAGCCTGAACAAGCTGTCTCACCTCCCCTATTGGAAGATGGCCTGCAACATAGCGTTTCTGGACACTATTATGACCATATCCCCTGGCTGGTGACCAGTTGGCGCCTGATGCGTTCAGCTTTACCTGACTATCGCACAGAGTATAAATATACGATGAAAAGCATTCCACATGAGCTTCATCAGCAAAGTACGACAACCGAGTGCACTTTCTCAGCGATGAGAGCAGGCGATCAAGTTCTGATTCCCTTTTATCAAGATAATCTCTCAACAGACAACCATCCAGCCACCACCTCGACAATCAGCGTGAATGGGCGGTTCCGTGTAAGAAAGCCGCTCTACCTTCACGATGGCCCGCTCACGCTTCTGAATTTTGCTACTACCGATGGGATATAAGGAGCATTCCATCATGAAAAAGCACCATGTCAGGGGGAAAACAGCTCTGATCACCGGAGCATCGAGTGGCATCGGCTACGAACTGGCACAACTCTTTGCCACCGACGGATATGATCTTGTCTTAGTTGCGAAAAACGAACCTCAACTCTTCCATATCGCGGATGAACTTGCCACAACCTTTCAAGTGTCTGTCACACCTCTTGGTCAGGATTTAACCGAAATGCAAGCAGTCAACCAGATCTTTGCACGATTGCAACAAGAAGCCATCACTATCGATATTCTCGTCAATAATGCAGGCATTGGCGTTCATGGAGCGTTTGCTCAAACAGATCTAGTGAAAGAGTTAGAAATGCTACAAGTGAACATTGTAGCAACCACAGCGCTTACCAAGCTCTTTCTCCAGGAGATGCTCAAGCGTGGCCAAGGAAAAATTCTCAATGTGGCATCGACAGCGGCTTTTGAGTCCGGGCCATTCGTCGCCGTCTATTTCGCAACCAAGGCATACGTCTTATCATTCTCAGAGGCACTGACAGAAGAGCTGCGTGGAACAGGCATTACCGTCACCACCCTCTGTCCTGGCCCAACTCATACGAATTTTCTCAAGCAGGCTGGTGTACAGCACATCAACGTTTTGCGTCATGTGACAATGCAAGCCAGCAGGGTAGCCATGCTCGGCTATCGCGGCCTGATGGCAGGGAAATTACGAGTGGTTCCCGGACTGGTCAACCAACTGTTTCTGCTTGCCATCAAGTTTGCCCCCCGGAGATGGTCCACTTGGTTTGTGGGCGTGCTACAACGCACGCGTATGATATCAGGTAGTAGATCACAGAAAGCAGATGGTCCTTTTCAGATTAGAGTGATGGACAAAGAGGTCGAGGCGAGTTAGGAGACTCTCATGCTTACTACAGCTGGCAATGAACGCTCTCTGATCACTATCTGTACATTGACCTATTTCCTTGTAGCCATATGCTTTGTAACAAAGATGGGTGCCTTACCTTCCGGCGATGAGCCACACTACCTAATGATCAGCGAAACACTCATCAGATATCACTCGCTGGATATTATGAGGGCCTATGAGCACAAAGATTATCTCTCATTTTACCCTGGGACACTGGGCCCGCATATCGTCATAGTGCGAGGACGCATTCTGCAGATACACCAGCCGGGCGGACCGATCTTATGGCTGATCCCGTTCTTACTGTTTGGACGTTTGGGCGCTATCTGGTTTATGGCCGCTGTCTCCGTCCTCATCATCCTCAACATTTACCGATTCCTCCTAGCTACGAGGATCCGCCAGCCCATTGCCTACGACGTAAGCCTGACTCTTGCCCTGGCCTCGCCGCTCTTTATTTATGCTCATATGAACTTTGTCGAACCCATTGGTGCACTCGTCTGCGTCTACATCTTGAGGAAATTCATTGAGAGCGATGCATCTCTCTCCGTTCTGCTGCTGAGTTCCATCCTCTTAGGTCTGCTACCCTGGGTAAATATGCGCTTCATCCTGATCGAAGTTCCTTTATTCTTCATGATCTTATGGCAGCTGTCTCAACAGTATCGCCTACGCAACATGCTCTATTACATTGCACGCGTTGCATATATCTTGCCTCTAGCGCTTCTCATGCTGGGACTGGAGGCCTTTAGCTGGCTGTCTACAGGGTCACTTGACCCCACTCTAGCCCAGAGGGTTTATCAACACGGCAATACCTTCGCGCTCTCGCCATTTACACCTCTTTTTGGCCTCCTCTTTGACCAAGCTGACGGTTTACTGATCTGTTTCCCATTAAGCGCTTTTCTACTGGCTGGCTTCCTTCTTTCAGCGAAGAAACGCTACCTGATCTATAACCTAGCAATACTTTTCACCTCGCTTCCTTACATGATTGCCATTTCCACATATATCGCTTGGCACGGTGCTTGGTCGCCTCCGGCTCGCTATGTGTCAGTACTACTGCCAATTTGGAGCTTTTACCTAGCCTGTGTGTTGCAACAGGTCAATGGACGCTTTGTGAAGCAGTTTTTTCGCATCACCTTCTGGTGGGCAGTGGTTTATAATCTTTTATCGTTGCTACCCCCGACCAACGGCTTTAATGACCCGATGGGGCCCAATAAGGTGCTAGCCTTCCTGCATACTGGAAATTCTTACCTGACCGATCTCTGGCCTGCAGTCCCAAATGCGGAATCCAATTGGAATGCAGCAAAGGACTATCATCTCATCACCATTGGCAACGTCATCTGGATCGCCGCCTACTTACTACTGACACTCTTCTTACTGCATCGGGCCAGGAAGTTGTCCCTCTCTTTGCCTAGGAAAAACCACTCTCGTTAGGTATCCTTAGTACAGGCCCTACCGCAAAGGTAACTCAGGGCTGACTCTCAATTTGAACAAAGGCAGGAATAGAGCCAATTATGAAAGAGATGCAACAGAATGAGGGTATAGATAGTCAGGTTAGCGTAAATTACCCTCGTGTAAGTGTCGTGGTGCATGTTTTCCCGCTCGTCTTTTTTTTCTTTGTTATTGTAAAAGATGCTTGGCTCAGCGATGACTCCTACATTACCTTCCGAGTCGTAGACAACTTCGTTCATGGCTATGGTTTAACATGGAATACTGATGAAAGAGTTCAAGCGTTTACTAATCCCCTCTGGATGTTTTGCCTCTCGCTGGTCTCCTTTTTTACACACGAAATCTATTACTCCAGCCTTCTCTTATCCCTTACTCTTTCTTTCACAGCTATAGTGATCTTTAGCTTTTCCTTAGCTAAATCTCCACTGGTGGCCGGGCTGGGCATCATGACGCTGGCAGCCTCCAAATCTTTTGTGGATTTTTCCACTTCTGGTTTAGAGAATCCCTTAACCTATCTGCTGATTGTTCTCTTCATGTTAGTTTTCTACTCTTTTCAACATAATAAGCACTATGTGTTTTGGCTCGCTCTGATTGCTGGATTATCAACCCTTAATAGAATGGATACGCTACTACTCTTCTTACCCGCTCTGATCTTTGTCCTTTACGAGATGCCAGAGTGGAAAAGTGTGAGTAGTCTGCTGCTCGGATTTTTGCCTTTCTTGTGCTGGGAAGTATTTTCCTTATGGTATTATGGCTTTCTGTTTCCTAATACGGCCTATGCAAAGCTGGACACAGGGATTGATAGCGGTCTCTTGCTCCACCAAGGGATTGGCTATTTTGTGAGTTCATCTAGCTTTGATCCCATCCTCTTCCCCATCATTTATGCTAGTGTTCTCTCGATCTTGCAGCCAAGAGGATCGAAAAGCCTTCCTTTCATCATCGGCATGGGGCTCTATCTGCTCTATATGCTCTAGATTGGTGGGGATTTTATGGCAGGACGCTTCTTCACAGAGCCGTATTTGATTGCGGTGATCTTACTTGCACGCACTTCTTTTCCTTCACGCAAATCAGAATGGATACTAGCTCTCGTGATCATTGTATCCATTGGCTTCTTTACATCCAACTCCCGCTGGTATCCCATTACTAAGGGCTTCATTTATGATAATCTGAGAAAGATTAGCGATGAGCGCTCCTATTATGGAATCACAACTGGTATTCTCAATAGACAACGTGACATGCCGTTACCGAATTTCTTAGAGGTACAAAATGGATTACACGCCAGACAATCTCATAAGCGGGTAGCAGTAGCAGGTAGTATCGGTGTGCTTGGCTTTACAGCAGGACCGCATATCCATATTATCGATATCTGGGCACTAAGCGATCCTCTTTTGGCGAGGTTGCCTGTGCTGACATGGCATATTGGGCATTTTGAGCGTCTTATCCCTAAGGGATATCTCCAAACACTGAAAAGTGGGAGAAATGTCATCCAAGATAAACAGCTGAATCTCTACTATAGCAAATTGCGATATATCACACGCGGTTCGTTGTTCGATATTCAGAGATTGATCGAGATATGGAAGTTCAACACAGGAGCCTATGATTATCTTCTCAGTCACTATTCACAAGGGGAGCAGGGAAACAAAGCGCAGGGGGATGAAGTGCCTCAAGTAGACTTAAGAGATGGAGCCATTTATTACCCATAAGGGGGAACCCGAGGATATCATCCTCCTAGGTTGACCCACTACCACCTTTTCTACAGCGGGTGCCAGAAAGATTGAACACACATACATATTATTAGTTCCCTGACTATGATAACGAAAGCAGATTTGTCCCTTTTTTCCCCGTAGGAATGCAAGCACGGGTAGAGCTACATTATCCGGAACGGTAAATCAAACCTTCGGGTAAAGTGAGCCCAAATCCAAGTCAAAAATGAGCGCAATTTCAGGGAAACTACCAGAGTCGGAGTGGGCGTAACTGTTGTCGCATTCGGGTTAGAATTAGTGCCTCCCGTGCTTGGATTGGAATTAGTACATCTTGTGCTTGGGTTATTATTAGGGCTTCCCACATACAGGTTGGAACTATTATTTCCTGCGTTCAGCTTGGGAGCATTCCCTGCATTTGGATTATAATTAGGAGCTACTCTATTCAGGTTGGAACTGGCAGCTGCCGTCGGGCTCGATGGCAGCTGGATCTTCGAGATACGCACCTGAATGGGTGTTGGAATAGTTGTCAGATTAATCTCCGCACGATCCCTTGTCAGGACCGATGGCGGTGAACCCAAATTGGCAATGAACTGGTAGGGGGTATTGGCATTCCAGGAAGAAGGAATAAACATTCCAGATGGCCACAGCATAGTGATAACCAGAGAGAGGATGACGGAGAGAAGAAGCACAAGCCCTAATGGCCTTCTTCGGCCTCGCGATGTTTGTATATGCTGTGGCCCAGGCACATCAGTATAAATCATCAACGATGAAGATATCTTGTTCGTTTCGGACTCACGCTGCTTGTGAACTGAGCTTGCAGCTGCTCTCACTGGCAACGTATCCGCTTCTTCCTCGACAAAGGCATCGGTGAGCAACACCTCATCCGCTTCTTCTTCAGTGATTGGTGTGGTCGTCACCAGTTCAGCGGTGAGATCTTCGGCTGGTGAGATGGCCTCAAACAGGAGAGCAGAAGCTTCCTCGTCTTTCTGCCCCTTGAGTGGATGAGGTGGTAGGCTGGTATTTTCTCTGTTGCCAGCAAGATCGGTCTGCTGTGAAAGAGAGGCAGGAAATAGTTGGGACTGCAGGGCCGATGCGAGCGACTCAGGAGCAGAAAGAGTTCCCGTGTGTTCGGGCCCACTCGCATCAATGAAGAGATCAGCACCCGCAGGCTCTCGCACGTCACCCTGCGTAGCAGAGGAGGTCTCAGACGGCTCAGGTCGCTCAGAAGCAACACGCCTAAGAGCACGCTTGCGGATGGGCGAGGAGACCGTTCCTGCTTGTGCCGACGCGATAGGATGAGAGATGGTACTCTTCTTGCGAGCATAGGTCGAACGCAAAAGAGGAAAGGCGGGCGGTGGTGACAAAACAGCTCGAATCACTTCCAGAAACAGCGAGAAGTCAAAAAACCGCTCGGCAGGATCTTGGGCTAGGGCCTTGAGTACGGCTACTTCAAGGGTGGCGGGCAGATGCGCCACCCTTTGGGAGAGTGGGGCTGGCACAGTATAGCTCGACTGTCCCGTCATGGAAGCCAGACTCTGGGCAGCAAAAGGAACTCGCCCCGTAATCAGTTCGTAGGTCAGGCAACCCAGAGCATATTGATCACTCCTGGCATCACTGGTGCCTGCAAATTGTTCTGGGGCCAGATAGCAGAAGGCATACTTCTCTGTACTCTGGTCACGAATGAGGGCATCCTTCCTGCTCATGAGAGCGAAGTCCGTCAATACAGCCTGACCATTGTCATCCAAGAAAATGTTTTCCGGTTTGACGTTGCCATGCACAATGTGGTGTTCATGGGCATAAACCAGTGCTTGCCCTATCTGTGACACAATGCTGAGGGCATCCTTTAGGTCCAGGCGGTCAGGAGAGATCTTCTTGAGATAGCTCCGTAAGGACGTGTTGGGCAGATACTCCCGCACGACAAAGGGTTGCCCTTCTTCTATCCCCAGATCCAGGATGGGTACTAGATGCGAATGCTGCAGGTCTTTGATACCCTGGACCTTCCGCAACAGGTTCTCACGCTCATGCTGGAAACGGAAGAGGGACGCAGTAAACACCGTGAGAACCACTTGACGGTCAGGCTCATTGGTCGGAGATGCCAGGTAGGTCACATGCGAATGCTTTTTGGCCAATTCAGCCCTGAGATCGTACTGACTCCATGTTTTTTGCATATATATTCCTCACTATTCAACGAGCATTCTCAAACGCTACGGATGCCTGAGCAAATAATCCCGTGCATCTGACAGAGTTCTCCGCGACTTTTGGATTGTTCAAACGGTCACAATGAACCATGTCCTACGCTGCTGTTGAGTATAATGGAGAAAGGGCCATCTGAGAACTGACAAACAACTGACAACTTTCGAAGGCCACAACTTGTCTTACTTATCAACACCACTGATCAACGCAGTGTTGATAGTTGATAAGGGTATGGTATCCCTTTGGTGACAATTACCCTTGCCAATTTTGCCTCGAATAAGGAGTGCGGTATTGTATCCTTCTCTCTAAGGATATCCTAGCATGTCTTTGGCAGAAAGAGGAGATTTTTAATGTTCCCTTGGAATAGCAAGTATAGAAAGATTGGGCCCTATGGACTCAGTGCTCTGTTGCTCATAACCGTAGCAGTGATACTGAGAGTGGTCTTAATCAGCAATCAGTGGCCCTTGGTCAATAGCGATGAAGCAACCATGGCGCTCCATGCTCTGCATATTATTAATCGAGGCGAACTACCCATCTTTTTCTATGGTCAAAGCTACATGGGGACTATTGAAGCCTATCTTGGTGCTTGCTTCTTTCGGATCTTTGGTCCATCCATCTTCGCCCTACGCCTCGGTCTTGTAATCTTATACGCTGGATTCCTGCTAGCACTCTATGTCCTGGCTCGTCTGCTTTACACCAAAGGCGTGGCACTCGCTGCTCTTTTCTTCTTGTGCCTAGGGTCTACTGACACACTTAATCGGCAACTTATAGCAATCGGAGGATATGTCGAAACATGGCTTTTTGGCACACTATCGCTCTTGCTGGCATGCTGGCTCGTGCTTTCTTTCCATCCAGACATCATTTCCAGAGAACGGCGAAAACGTCTTGTCGCCTATGGATGCCTAGGGGTTGTGATCGGTTTAGGCCTCTGGAGCGATCTATTGATCCTGCCCTTTGTCTGCACGTCCTTGCTCTTGCTTCTCCTGTTCTGTCGTTGCGAACTGCGCACGCGAGCCTGCCTCGTCGCAGTCCTCGGCTTTCTAGTTGGCTCTCTTCCCCTTCTTATCTTCAATATCCGATATCCCCTAGAAAATTCGCTGTCGACGCTTTGGGATCTGCACAACTCAGACGCGACTTTGAGGGCCTCGGCAAACCTCGGATTATCTCTAGCAGGAACCATCATGATCAGCATTCCTATAGCAACTGGTGCTAATCCTCTCTGTCCAGTCTCTGCTGCAACAGGCCAATGGATTCACCAATTCTCGTTATCATGTATGGGATTTCAAACATGCTGGGGCTTAGGCGCCACCGTCCTATGGATTCTGGCAATGGCCGTCGTCATTAGAGAACTGCAAGAGCAACGTCAGGCCTTTTTTGCCTCGGGGTCTCCTACTGAAAAAGAACATCTTGTTCGCTGCGCAGGCCGACTGATGCTGCTAGCGAGTGCAGGTCTGGTCGTGCTCTCCTATGCGACTAGCCCGACCGCAGCACTTCTCCCAGTTACCTCATCGCGCTATTTGATTGGACTCCTGGTAGCAACCCCAGCAATCGTTGCATTCCTCTGGCCCAAATCGGCTCTGAGACAATGTGCATTGACCCGCTTGAGAACCATATGGGCAACTCTAAAGATCACAGATAGTATAAAATGCTGTCTTTTGTGTTTTATTGGACTGATATTGCTTATTGGAACCATCAATACCTTTGATCAAATCTCTGACGGACAAAAACTCAGTCAACGACAGGATGCATTAATACATGGTTTACTTCTCCTCCACGCTCCGCACATCTATTCCGATTACTGGACCTGCAATCGCCTGATCTTTTTGAGCAATGAACGCATCATCTGTAGCACCCTCGATACAGACTTGCGCCCGGGAGAGAATCGCTATGAACTCTACGCCCAAATTGTCAGACAGGATCGCCATCCTGCCTATGTCTTCGATATCAAGAACGGTACTGGCATTTCCCAGGACAAGGCTTTCAAACACCGCTTTGGAGCACAGTATCATCGATTGTACCTTGCAGGATATGCAGTCTATGTGAAAGGAAACCCGGCGGGCGCAATCACCTAAAGGGGCATGCCTAAAGGTACACAGCAGCAGGGCGCAATGAATGACTCTGCTGACCAATTTTGTACGGACAACAGCATTGGCAAAAGCGAGCCCCC
>Ga0193729_1001522_pt1 | contig 11828 bp, 7 predicted proteins | sample U1c2metaG_FD_143036 | JGI IMG/M metagenome (GOLD analysis project Ga0193729, IMG submission 143036) | Soil microbial communities from a riparian zone of the East river system, Colorado, United States - U1c2 | ecosystem: Environmental > Terrestrial > Soil > Riparian zone | place: USA: East River... | reverse complement strand
ACATCCCAATACTTTTCAATTGCTCTTGGACCCCACCCTTCAGCAGACCGACTTGGTCTCGGCTGGAGCACCGGGTCCTTAAGTTGATGCGTATGGGCGCAATGAATTGCAGCCCGTTACTCTTACTCGACGCTAAAGCCACGTTCGCGCAGCAAGGCAATCACACGCTCTAGGTTGCCAGGTTCAACGCGGACAAGACGAGATTGTTGCTCCACTTCGAACCCAAGTAAAGAGCCAAGTTCTTCGTCAGCTGCCAGATCGTGCCATACTTCCTCGGCCAGACGAAGAAGCGGTGCTCGTTCCACCTGTATGTTCTGCTTGTTGCCATAGCCATCGCCCCACAGTTTAAGGCGGATCAACAGTGCTGCAGGAATACCACCATCGCAATACTGCTGCAAGAAACGTATAATATACTCAAGTGTTATACCTTGCTCAAAGGCGCGGTGCACGGAGGCAGCCGTGATTTTATATCTCGAGGTCGCTTCATCGCGCTCACAAAAGCGCTCAGCATCCGCAACGAGATAGAGGTTGAGGACAGGATAGCATGGCTGCAATACCCCATCGTCGTGCAACTGCCATTGTGGTTCATGGGACTCTGTCGAGATTGAAACTGTCGAGATTGAAACTGCTTGTGCGGTAGTGTGGGAAAGGTCTGAGGAGCCCGCTCTGTCGAGATTGAAATGAGATTGAAACAAATAGCTACGCTGCCAGAGGAGGTCCTGGACGGCAGGAAGTTGTCCAGGACTCACTTGCGCCATCTTGGGAGCCAAGCGACGCTGGAAAAGCTTACGAGTCTCTTCATCAGCGAACAGGGCATCAAGCAAAGCTTCATCATCCACTTCAAGCAAGGTTGCATTCGACCATAGCTCGATACGCCGAGCTTGGCGCTCCCACTCGGCCAGCGAATAACTCACATTCTGGGGAATTTCACTGCCAGATGCCTGCTCCAACACCTCCTGGATCTCCTGCGCATGCAGACCATAGGGGAGAGCACGCGTCACGCTCGACTTGGTAAGGCGGTATTGTGCAATATGCTCTAGACGGACACGATCGGCAAAACGATCTAGCTTGACGAGCAGAGCCTCAGAGACGGGCGCCAGCGCCATCAGTTCAAAATTAGGTTGGACGATGAGACGCCCCCATGTTTCCTGTGAGGTCTCCAGAGGAGCAGTACTTATGAGTGTCCCTGTCCCGGGCGAGAGGCGAAACGCTGATGGATTTTCCTCTCGATCGAGTTCTACCAATCCCAACCAGTACAGCGGTCCGCCAACAACTGCACGAATGAAACCGCCTTCGATCATATGCCATCCCTCACGATGGGTCAACCAGCCACGTCGCAGCCGGAAATCCCAACCGTAGGGATTACTACTGTAAGAATACCGCTCTGCACGCTGCCCAAACTGGTGTGGGAACAACAAATAGGGCACATATAACTTGGTATGCGCAATAAAAGCCGCCAGATCATGCCATACGTCCGCTTGTTCGTGTTTGATACGCTCTATAACTGCTAGGCGTGCACGCATGACCTCTTCATGAGCCGGGTCTGACGGTGCCGGTCCAGGTCGCACATTTACTTCAGATAAATGCAGCATTTCATTCCAGAAAGGTGTATCTAGGTATAAATGATAGCAGCGGCGTGCTCGTTCAACTAATGGCGACGCGAAAAAAGCTTCAGCAGGGACTACGTAGAGGGCATTGTCGCGTTCTTGCAACAACCCTAATTTCATCAGTAAAAGTCTTATAAAGAGTAAAAAGGGAAAATCGGTCTCTGTACGCACCTGATCTTTTTGTCCTGGCTGAGGCATGTGTTCTACGATGTAGCGCAAAGCGGAGCGTGCTAGCAAGCCATTGTTTATCAGTGGCATCCCATCACGCATCGAGGCTGCCAGCGACCAGTAGAGATAGAGCGTGCGTTGCAGTGCCTTGGCACCATCCCCTATGTCTGTACTCTGGCCTTCAGTAGTTAGATTTGCATCTAGTTGCCACTCCCGCTGTACAACTGCCCTGACGGCTATTGGAACAATGAGTACTCCATCAGGCGTACCGTTGGTATAATCACGTCCTGCAAAGTTAGTTTGCTTGCCCCAGAACACAAGTCCGAATGTCAGGAGGCGGCGTAGTGCCATCTCAAATACACCGTGAGCGTGAGCCGGAGGATATTGCGGGGGTTGTGCAGGCAGACTTGAAGGCACATGTAGCAGAGAGGTTTGCGGTGAGTCAAGCATAACTGACCCAGCTTTCTTGGAGGGAGTAAGCAGGCCGATACAGGTCAAGTAAAGAGCTAGATCACGACTATTTGCCCGTCCCCCACAGGCAACCAGTTCCCGTAAAATAGCGGTCTCAAATTCACCAAGGTCCTGTAGCATAACAGCAATGGATGTCGGATTGAAAAGATGGCTGGCCAACTCCAGGAGAGTCTCAGGAGAAAGAGATGGCGATGGAGGAGTTCTAGCAGGTGATTCTTCATTAGAATCTAGCGGAGACAACGGTATACGTCTCGTCTTTACAACTGACTCCAGATGGTACGTTGGTATTGCCTGCAAGAGATCAAGATCGCTCTGGTCCATAGAACTCCTTAGAACTCCTCGTCGTGCAAGAGAGGGAATTGCCCACGTCGCTTGAGATCATCTATCAGACGTTCCGTTGCTCCCTTTTTGAGAACAAGCAATGTAGGATGAATAGGCTTTACTATCTGATCATCTAGTGAGGTCGTTGCCGAGAGTTCGCGCATTACCACAGGATCTGTTGTTTCTAGCAATGAGACCCCTGTGTAGATACGAACGTGCCCATAACTCGCGATCCATTGTTCAAGCTGTGTAAGCATCTGAGCAAGAGGACTGTCAGCCGAAGTGCCGTTAGTCGCAACGTTCCGTAAGAGTTCCAGTAGTGCCGCTGGGCGATGACCACGACTGAGTGCATTTCCTAGCGCTTTTGGGGTCAGGCGATAGCGGAGACAGCCATGACGTATCCCAGCAGTCTCGGCAAACGCTTCCAATAGCTCAATAATCTGCCACGTTTCCGCAGAGCAGGTCACAAGCAATTGATTGGCATCTAGTATTTTTAACGGGTCAGGTTGAATATGGTAATCCTGTACAGCCACCTCCACTAGAGGCTCTAATCCATTCAACATCTGGTTGGCAAGAGGTGTCAGGCGAAAAGCAAGTAGACTGCCACCTTTAGTAGTGGCTATATCGCAGATACCCCACCAATGAAGGGGGCCGCATACAAAACGCTCCAGATAATGGGATTCCGCTCGCAGCCACTCGTTCAGCTGTAAAGGGCGTAAGGGGCGTCCCTTATCTTGCTCGATCCACCAGTGGGGCGTAGAGAAGAGGCGGCTCCGCCGTTGCAAAAAGAATGGGTTCAGGCGATAGACAAAGCGAACAAAGGCTGAGAAGTTAATCCACTGGTTAAGAGGGGCTTGGGCCAGCAAGGCAATAATTGTCTGGCGAGCCTCGCTGTTCTCTGCATCTAGCTCACCAGAGCGCAGATTGGGTAAATTGAGCGAGGTGGACCGGCAACGTAAGCGCAGACCATCCTCTTGCAACTCAAATAATTCACCATAAGATGACTGTGCCAGCCAGAGTTCAAAGAGATCGTGTAGTGCCTCGACACGTCTGGGACCAAGCAACAACTGGGCTAGATCGGGCAAAAGTCGCAGATAAGGCCTTGCCTCATCATCCTCATCCTTATACAGGATATCGGCTAGCCGTAGCAAGCGGACGGCGAAGCGCAGAAACTCCGGTGAGCGTCCAACAACGTCTTGTAGTGACGAAAGGAACCTTGCAGAGGGCATATCAGCCGGTGGAGGCAGTGGCACTGATCCGTCCGTTGAATGCGAGCTGGGTGAGTGAGACTCAGGAATGGGAGTTGTTACATCTGACTCCGGCCACCCATTATCCGTTCTGAGGTGATAGCCATCCAATGCATATGCAACCAGGAGCAAATCAGCAAGTAAGCCATATGGTTCACTTAGCTTCAGGATGGGAGCAGGCTTGTTCTGATCACCAGCCACCTCATCGAAAGGCGTAACAGGCATCGATACACGTAGAACTGCACGGACCTCCTGGGGGATATACCAGCCAATATCGAGTGACGGGCCGCTCAGTTCACTTACCCTGCCATTTTGCGCCGAGTTGTTGAGGCTAGCGCGGAAAAGCAAAGCCTTTCCTTGTAAGGCCATCAGAGTCCCATGCAGATGGCTGGGCTGGCCCAAGGAGAAACGCTGAAATAGCCCACGGAGATCATCATCGGTGATTGATCCGCCAGCAAGCGTCAAGGCGGCTAGGAGCTGGCGCTGGCGCTTTTCCAGGGTCGATGCTACGCGGCGCACAGCCTCAGGCTGCTTGAGTTTTTCCATGATTGCTTCTGCTAGTTGCTGCTTGCTCATCCCATTGGTAGCAATTTCATACTCGCGTGCCATGCTACGCAGCTCGCTGAGACCTAGCTGGGTCAAGATTCCTAGTACATCTCCTAGCAGTATGGGGCCGGGTTGGCCTCGCTGAATTGTACGGATACTCGAACTCGGCGCCCCCCCACCAGTCAACAGGAAAGGCGATTTCGTAGCAACAGAACCCGGTTCGGTGCGGGCAGCGTCTTTCTCCACCCCGTCCCCCTTTTGTGGGTACCCATGCCTAAAGGCAGAGGAAGGAAACAAAGACCCCGCAGGGGCGGTCTATTCAATAGAAAATCCCCTTGCGGGGGAAAGTCAGAAGTGCGGTCTGACCTTCGTTACCAGAGAAGGCTGGCACCCTTTTCCGCACAAAGTAATGGTAGCCTTGACGATGTTAGAGAGCGGTTTAATGTGGATTTTACTTTCACCGTCTCTAGCGTAGCCTTACTCTACCAGATAGCAAAGCATTTTGCAAGAGTGGAAGCTGAAAATTCTCTCTTTCTCCCTAGCATTCTTGAGCACATTTTCCTACACCTCTATCTCATCTGGGTAGCGGCCTAAAAAAGAATGATGGAGGGAAGAGTAAGGGCAAGGCACCGATGTATGAGAGAGATTAGGATGAAATGGCAGAGGCGAGCAGTCATTCTTAAGTGGACTACTATCACTTCTCAGGCTAGTACGAAAGTTCTAATGCTTGCTGCTGTAGCTCTTGCCTTTTGCAACCATCGGTGCTATACTCGCTTACAATGAGCGTATGCCAAGTCAAGTTTACGGTTCTAGAAAAAAACGAGCATAGGGCATTAGTTTTTCAGGAAGAAAAATGTGACATTAGATGCTGAAGACGTAGAGCACATTGAGGCAGAGACCGACCGTTTGAGGTTGTATGTAGAGCAAGCTATCGAGAATAACTCGGGGTTAGAAGAAGGAAGTGATGCGTGGTTGCTCCTTAATGCTCTGGTTGCCTGTGATGGCAATGACCACCAGAGCCTTGTCGCTCACTTTGAGCAGTCTGGTCGCTTGCTGGTTGATGAGCAGGGAGCGAAGCTTGATGTGAGGTTAGGCAGTCTGCAAGAATGTGTCGCGGCCCTTTCAATTGAACTCAAGAATATCCTACATGATCAACCTGTATTATTGAGTAGGGCAACAGAACTCCTCTATCAGCTAAGCTCTCAATGTACTCTTGCGCTAACCCATGGCTATCAAGAGATGCTTGACCAGCATTTGGGGGAGAAGACACAGACTACTCGGCAGCTGGAACATCGCTTGCAGGCTTTACAACATATCAATGGGGTAAGCAACTCCGCAATGGATCTGGATCAAACGCTGGAGATTACGGCTCAGGTGGTAGCGGAAGAACTGCATGTAGACCTCTGTTCGATCTTTTTCTATGATGAACTTCAGCGTATGCTCACATTGCGTGCTACCAATGGTCCGCGCCCGCTGGGCGGCATCCACTTCACGTTGCGCTTGGGCGAGGGGTATAGTGGCTGGGTGGCCGACAAGGGACGACCAGTGATTGTCAAGGATGCACTGGTAGATCCAAATTTTGCCTCTGAGGCGAGTGCCTATCCTGTTGGGTTCCGTGGCCTGATGGCTCTGCCAATTATCTTCTTTGGGAGTGCTGAGCGACTCATAGGAGTGATTAGTGTACAGTTGCAGGAACTGCATGACTTCACACAGGATGAAATAAGCTTTGTCGAGGTTGTGGCTGGCATCGTGGCAATCAATATCGAAAATGGACGGCTCTATGAACAAACTGATGAGCAGCTGCGGCGCAAGGTCCATGAACTTGCCACCATCCACCGTGTCTCCAATATCATCGCTATGACCCTTAATCTGGATGAAGTACTACAGATCATTACAACACAGGCTGTGCATCTCTCAGGTGCAGAGCGCTCGTGTATTTTTGAACTTGATCCAGATCGGCAGCGTTTGCATGTGCTTGCTCACTATGGCGTCACTAATAATCAGGCATCGCGTATTCAGATTGGCGTTGGCCAATGTTGTGCGGGACGTTCCGTGCAAACGGGGCGACCGAGCATGGCGGTTGATTGCTTTTTGACCGGTGAGAATTGTTTCTTGCATAGCGATCCGTTTATGTCGTCAGAAATTCACTCTGTATTGTGTGTCCCGCTGAAAGTCAAGCAGAAGATCCTGGGGTGTATTTGTATTTACAGTAGTCATCGGCACCTGTTGAGCCCTGAGCAGATGCAACTGGTCGTTACCTTTGCCAACGAGGCGGCAATTGCTATTGAGAACGCTCGACTCTATGAAGAGACCCGGCGCGGTCTGGCAAATGTTGCTGGCATTCTCTCATTGCAGCGCAGACGGACCAAGTCGTCTGAGGTGAGCAATATGTTGGCGGAGACGATAAACCGTGTGCTAGGTCTGGCCGCAACGCATGATCTACTGGCACACGAAGAGGTTAGCGAGGCACGGTTAGATGATCTCGCACGCAAGATCGTAGGTGTTGCCCATGCGAACCTGTGTCCGCCCGACAAGTATATCACGTTTCACGTTGAGGCAAGCCCAACCGTTGTTTCTTCGCGTGCTGCAACCATTCTCGCGTTAGTGATCAACGAGATGATCTCTAATGCAATTAAGCATGGTCTGGCTGGTGTGTCCAGAGGGACAATCACAGTTCGCGGGCGTGAAGACGATACGATGGTCAGTGTGCAGGTCCTTGATACTGGAAAAGGACCAGAGCAGCCCATCGAAGAGACAGGGGAAGGCAGTAGCGAAGGCCTTGGCCTTTCGTTGATCCAACACTTGATAGGGGATCTGGATGGAAAGTTCTCCCTCCGGCACGAAGTGGTAAGCAGTCCCGGCAAAGACGCTATTCCTATAGAGCAGACTGTAGCTGAAGTGCGCTTCCCGCTTGTAAGACGGAGATAGAAGTACGTCAACAGAGATTTGTGTATTTATCAGGGTGTCCGTTAACCCATCCATCTGAAATGAGATTCGCGCTCAAGATCTCAGTTTAGATGAGCAAGATTCCCAGTTTCCTTGACACCCTGTTTATGTGTATATTGGTGGAGATGGAAAAATGAATACTCTATACGAATCAGTAGAAAAGCAAAGAATTCTAATTGTTGAAGATGAGCCTATGATCCGGCAAGTGTTATGCATCTTGTTAAAAAATCCTGATTTTGATGTGTTAGGGGTTTCCAATGGTCAGGAAGCAATACTCGTTATTCCAGAATTCAACCCCCACCTGATTATCCTTGATCTGCTAATGCATCCAGTTTCTGGCTGGGATGTCCTGCATTGGCTACGTGCCAATCATCTCACGCCACGTATCCCTGTCTTGGTTGTCAGTGCTCTCGTTCACCTGACAGAACAAATGCACGGTTTCGAGGAAGGGGCTATCGAATATATCCCCAAGCCCACACAGCCAAGCATTATTGTGCAGCGTGTTCGGGCCCTCTTGTCAATGAGTATCGAACAACGCAGGAGACTTCAACTTAAACGTATGGATGAGCAGCGTAAAACGCTAGCGCGTCTCTCTGCTGCACAGATGGATGAGTTTGTGTATTAAGCAACATACTACAGTTTCTTGTAGCTACGCGAAGCCTGATCATAACGATACGCTGGATCGCCGGGATGAAACGTCAAACCACTATCATCGTCGGATAGCCAGATTAACATGCGACTATTAGATGGGACATTTAAGGGATAATGCCAGTGATCAAGGGCGCTTGAACCCGTCACGCCGAAGACCCAGGCTCCCCCATCCATATGGATATTCTTGGCAGTCAGATCATCGCACGAACGCGAATTCTGGGGTTGAGGAGGCGCTCCGTTAATCTGGATATCACAAGCCTCCAATGCTATACCATTGAGAGAAGCTGGAGGATCGGCATAGGGATAATCCGCAAAGTTAGGAACCACTTTGCGTGTTAGTGCCGCTTGTGACCAGATCCAGGACCCAGGAAAAATATCCGATCGTGTAGAGACGGTCAGATAAACCTGCACCCGTGGCGCAATTTTTACGGACAGCAGGCATCCCTCCGCGCAGTCCGGCGCGTAATGCTCTGGATGGGGCAAGTTGATCAGGGGAGTCGGCACGCCCTGCGGCGATGTTAGGGAACCAACACGTAAAACCTCGCCACCAAAAGCAATCAGGGGATATTGAGGAGAAAGAGCAAGAACCATATCTTGATCTAGTTTATGGCAATCCCGACCTAAGTTTGCACTGAGCGCTTGCACAGTCTCCGGTTTTTGATCACTAAACACCTCATTAGCATTCGCAAAGCGCATCTGGTATGCTAAAATGCTATCGCACGATTCTCCTTCTTGCACCGTGTAGGGAATTGTTCCTACCTGAGGAAGAGCTGGCGGGAATGGAGGCAAAGAAGCTGGTGCAAGTGACCCATTGGGATCAGATGCCTTATAGAATAGCGAGGTCAGCTCAGGAACCAGCTTACTTCCAGCTCGTTCTGCAGTGATATACGTTGGAACTACCACAATAAGAACAGCAAATAATACTCCGATCACCTTCCAGGTGAGAGGACGTAAAGGCAGACGTTTAGGTAGAAGTCCATATCCTCTGAGAATGTCTGGTGGCAGAAAACGGCGAGCCATTACCAACTCCGATCTAAATACATCGACGCTGAGACAATGATTTCTCCCAAACGGTATCTGAAAAATCCTAGGGACATCCACTATCCCTATTCGGCACGGACTCTTGTTTTCTGCAGAGGGAGGAGCATTGATACAACAACACGAACTCAAAAAATAGGAGTAGACAAACACCCCTGAAAGGCCCTATACTAGGAAGTGCATTCCGACGTAGACGCAATGTCAATTGCTATCATTGTACAGGAGAATTTGCGCATGAGCAAAATAAAAATGCGTTGTATCACATGCGGCAAGTGGTTTCAGTCGGCAAATGCTAAGGAAGTAACTTGCCCCGAATGCACGCAAAAAGCTAGAAAAGAAAAATTGGCGACGAAGAATGCGCCGCCCATAACGAATAAACCAGCGGGTATCCCTGCACGCAGTACTACCAACCCGCCACAGCCCGCTGCGGTCCCCAAGTCGAAGCAAGCACAAAGTGGCACTAACCAGTGGCTTGATAAGCTTGAAGATGTCAAAATTGCCCAACCCGATCAGCCACCGGTACGCCCTAAAATACCATCTCCTCCTGTACAGCGCGATACGCGCAGTGGACCAGGAGATTTCCGCAGCCGTCCCAACGACACAGGCTCTGCTCCTCCTCGCGAAGAGCGTGACCGTGGAACTGGCCCTACACATGGACCCTCTACTTATCGCGGTGGCAACGGAGCGCCCATACGCCCACGTCCACCAGGACAACGCCCACGTCAGCCGATAGAAAGCGGGCCGGGACGCGGACCATACAATAAGCCTGCTTATCCTGGTAAACCCAGAGGTGGCCCCCCTAGAGGTAAACCTAAAACATCTAGGCCACCAGTTCCGCCTAGACCCAAACGTGAGAAGATTCCACCACCACCGCCTTTTGCACCAACACCAGAACAGGTGCAACAGGTTGAAGAGCGCTACCTGGAGCTGGCCCAACCTGCCGAGTTCGATGGCATCCGTACACAGATCGCCAAGGAATTCAGCATTCCGAAAAAAGCTGTCAAAAATATCGTTAAAGAACTGCGCGGACGCCAGAATATTCCCAGTTGGTGGGAGTTACAGACGTATAAGGGCAGCACCGAGGAATTTGAAAAGATCAAAGCGGTTTACGAACCTTATCTTCCTGTTCCTCACATCAATGTGCATAAAAAGATTGCCGAAGAGCTTTCTCTTAAGCCAGGCACCGTCTACCAGGCTATTAAAATGATACGCCAGGAGTTGGGCCTACCGCAGTACAACGATCCTGCTTTACATGCAGAGGAACTGGCTCAGCTAGCAAAAGAACGCCAAGCAAAAGAACGCCAAGCAAAAGAACACCAAGCACCAGCACCAGATACAGAACAATCAACCGCGCTGGCTGAAGTGGTCTCAACTTGTGGAAGAAGTGGGGGGGACTCTGTCGAGATTGAAACGGAAAAATAAGCTCAGGAGTTATTCGCTGGGGACTGTGAGACCCCCATTTGGGTTTGCCTCACAGTCCCCAACAATGCCTTAGTTATTACACTCGCCTCCTGTGTAGACGAGCAAAAGAAGAAGGGAAAAGTGCAAAGGGGTTTCTATGGAGAATTGTATATTTTGTAAAATTGCAGCAGGCCAGATCCCCAGCAGTATTATTTACCAGGATGAAGATATCGTCGCCTTCAAGGATGTTGCACCTCAGGCACCGCATCACATCCTGTTTATTTCTCGGCGTCACATTCCTTCTATGGACGATCTGATGCCAGAGGATGGAGCACTACTGGCAAAGATCTTCACTACAGTACAAAACGTGAGTCATGATCTTGGTCTCGAACAGGGGTATCGCTTCCTAACAAATGTCGGGATTGATGGAGGCCAAAGTGTCCCTCATTTGCACTTCCACCTGCTGGGTGGACGCACACTCGGGTGGCCTCCATATCCTCCAGATTAAGAGGCACCTCTGTCAGGAACCCCATGACTAAAGTCAGGGGCTTGAGAAACGGCTAGCTCAACATGAAAATTGGCATAAATGCGCTTTTCTTCCAATCTCGTGCGACTGGCAGCGCACAATATATGATTCATCTGATCGATGCATTAGCGCATATTGATCAGCAGAACGAGTATATTTTGCTAGGACCTAAGCCAGTACAGCAAACTGGTCAGCACTCATTTCCTTATCAAGTGCATCCAGTGCCAGGTTTTGCTGCCCGCAATGAGAACATTGAGAAGGTCATATGGGAGCAACTCACAGCACCGCATGCAGCCCGCAATGCTGAAGTAGATCTCTTCCATATACCCTATTTCGCTCCGCCACTATTTCCACGTACACCAACCATTGTGACCATCCATGATGTTATCCCTCTGCGTCTGCCTGCATATCAGCTTGGGAGCAAAGTCAAGGCATATATGAGTCTTGTATCCCGCGCAGCACATCGAGCAACGATGATTATTACTGTCTCTCAGCATGCCAAACAAGACATGATTGATGCGCTTAAGATACCACCAGAACGTATTCGCGTCATCTATGAAGCCGCAGGTGATCAATATCATCCTATAACTGATCCTGAGACCCTGGCAGCAGCTCGAGCACGCTACGGCATTAGCAAACGCTATATTTTCTATCTGGGCGGACTAGACCAACGCAAAAATGTGTCGCAACTGATACACGCTTTTGCCCCTCTCTATGCTCAGATTGGCGATCCTAACCTACAACTAGTGATCTCGGGAAATCCCGATAAACAGCAAGGGCCGCTCTTTCCCGATCTACGCCCCATCGCAGCTGATATGGGTATGAGCGAGCAAATTATCTACCGCTTCATCGAGGATGAAGATAAACCCGCCATCTATAGCGGAGCCAGCCTGTTTGTCTTTCCAT
>Ga0193729_1001520_pt1 | contig 11844 bp, 8 predicted proteins | sample U1c2metaG_FD_143036 | JGI IMG/M metagenome (GOLD analysis project Ga0193729, IMG submission 143036) | Soil microbial communities from a riparian zone of the East river system, Colorado, United States - U1c2 | ecosystem: Environmental > Terrestrial > Soil > Riparian zone | place: USA: East River... | reverse complement strand
ACAATGTGGTTTTCCGGCTTGGCCTTGCAAATACACGCAGTGCCGCCCGCCAGCTTGTTTCGCACGGGCACGTCCTCGTGAACGGGCGCGGCGTTAATATAGCTTCCTATAACGTGAAGGCGGGCGACGAAATCACCATCAAAGACAAACCGAAGTCGCGTCAGTGGGTCCTGCGCAATCTTGAGCTGACCCAGATCGCTCCCGTCCCTGATTGGCTGACCGTCAATCGCGATGCGCTCAGTGGCAAAGTCGCGCACATTCCCTCCCGCGATGAAATGCAGCCGATCGTCAACGAACAGTTGATCGTCGAGTTATATTCACGCTAAAAGACGCCGCCGCCTTTAAGCGCGGTTGTCAATTTTTGTATTCACGCTCTCGATAAAGAAAGAGCGGAATGATAGGACGGCCCGATCTTGGGGGCTGGACCTGCTCGATGCGGGTTGCGGCGTTGGCTTCACGCAAACCCTGATCAACCGCTCTCTAGTTTTTCGTTCTTACACCGGCATCGAAATGTCTCTGCCGATTGTTCAGTGAACCGCTGCCGCATGCTTACCACAAGAAATCCTATCTTGAAGGTTTGATCGAAGCGGAAGGACGGAAATCGTTTCGTACGACGAACCGAGGCCGTTTATCATGAAGTTCGTTCTTATGTAGGCCCGCCACGCCGCTGCCGCCCGTAGGTAAACAGGAGGCGTCTCTAGCTGTTTTCTAGAAACTCGAGCGCCTTGTCGTAGCTATGGCGCTTGAGGTAATGCGCGAGCTGCGCATCAACCGGGGGCGGCAGCGCCGCTTGCAAGCTGTCGATCTTTTCCGAAACGGCTTGCAGGCGCGCCAAATGTTTTTTGGGGTCGCGCCGGCTTTGTTCGTCGTGAATGATGGCGAGGCGTTCCCGTAAAGCCTCGACAAGATCGACGATCGCATTTTCCATTGGTTCGCGCGTTGAAACTAAAGCTTGAAACACCTGGTCGTTTGAAGCAAGCGTGCACTAGTGAGCGACGACTCCCCGAAACGCATCTTGATCGTGGACGATGAGGTCGCCTTCCTGCGCGTCATGCGCGAAGCGCTGACCGCTTGTTTGCGCTGTGCAGTGGACAGTTCCCCGCACTCTGAATACGGCTTCGAGCTCGCCATCAAGAAAACATACGATCTGTTCATCTTCGATTTTTCCATGCCGATGATCGATGGGGCGTTGCTCTTTTTCCTGATCGGCAAAGTTTACAACAACATGGAACCGCCGCGGATCGTTCCACCGTTGCTTCTCGTTTCCGGAAGAGCGGACGAAGAACGCGCGCAGGCATTGTTAAAGGAACCGGGCGTTGCTGGACTGATCGCGAAGCCTTTTGCGATGAACCGGCTGCTGGAAAAAATTAAAGAGTGCGTTCCGGAGATCCAAACTTCAAGGTAGGAGCGATTCACCAAATTGCCCGGGGGTGCGTGGCAGAACGAGTGAGCGGGCGATTAAGGTTAATCGCCCCTACCTTAACGAAGACCTGTTTCGGAGAGAAGCTGTCGCTTGGCTTCGAGCCAATCGGAACCCGTGTCGCCAGGCAGCGCAAGTCTGTGCCGGCGTTCCGAAATGAAGTAAGCGCGGAGACGGATTTCTTCATCGGACGGCGCGGCCGCTCTTTCTGGCGCAGGACGTTTTGATGGCTTTTTTTTCGGCGCGGTCGGACTTTTCTTGCGAGCAGGCTGGGCGTTCTTCCCGCCTGCCGATGCAGGACGCGCCGATCGCTTGTCGATCTTCGCCTCGGCGGGCCCTTCAATTTCGTTTTGGACAATGTTGTTTTCTGTTGCCACAGGACTGATTGGTTTGACGACTTTAATCGGATTACTGAAGGTGGGACGATTGGCAAGTGAATTCTCAGTCCCGGTTGGCGGGAATTCCAACCTCACATAACTTTTGCCCATGAGACACTTCGTTTTCCGCTGGATCGTGACGACATTCGCGGTGTTCGTGGCCGCGCCGATTGTTGGAATTAATTATGGTGACCGCCTCGGCTGCCTGCTGGGCGCGTCGCTTCTGCTCGGTATCGTGAACGCCTTTATTCGACCCATACTGCTGTTATTGAGCTTGCCGCTGATTCTCGTCACGCTGGGTGTATTCATCCTGATTATCAACGCGCTGATGCTGAAGGTCGTGGGCGCGATCGTGCCCTGTTTTGAAGTTCCCGGCTTCTGGAGCGCGTTTTTCGGCGCGATCATAATTTCAATCGTAAGCTGGTTGCTTAGCGCATTTTTTCGCGGGAGCGACGGACGAGTCCACGTGCTGACGCATCATACGCAGGTCCGGCGTGTGCAGGGCCGCGTGATCGAGCCGGACAAAGGCGGACGGAGATAAACCGGGAGCACAGCCGGTCCCGCCTGTCGTTTTGACGCAGGCGGCAGAACCTGTTCGCCAACCGTTTGCTTTCGGTAGGCTGGGAGATAAAACGTCATGAAGATGCCGAGAACGAAAAAAAGAGAAACGCGAAGCTATAGCCTTATAGCGGTTGGCCTTCCGTAGGGGACGCCGTTAGCGTCCCAACTAGGGAAGCGAACCGCTTCCCCTACAGTTTTTTGCTTCCGCGGACGCGGAGCAAAGGTAGCGTAAGCCTCCGGCTTGCGTTTCTGCGCGACGCGCGTTGTCCAGGCTTGGAGTGCGCGGACATGTCCGCGCTTTGGAACGGGGTAACATGTCGCCTCGTAAAAAAGCGGCGACGTGTCGCCGCACTCCAAAGGTAATCTCGCTCGCATCGCGTGGCCACAGGGCGGCCCGCTACCGCCGTAGCCCGGTGTTGGCGTGGCTGGCGGACCGTCGGCCTTCCTCCGCACCCGCCCTCAGGCGGGCGCTAATGAGACGGGTTGAAGCGATAATTGCTGGGTAATCCAGCGCCTTTGGGCCGGACTGGCGGAAAGTGTCGGCAAGGCTGGTCTGCTTCCTGCTTTAGACAACCGGACTACGGTATCTTCTGATCATAATTATGGCTAATTCCTTTAAAAAATTGGGCTCCGCGATGGTGGCATTGCTGGGTGCGTTGTCCTTATCCCAAGCACAGACGAGCTCGCCCCAGCCGGCCGCAGGAGCAAGCCCGGCGGCCGCAGTTCAGCCCGCAAATCCAACGGCAAAAGCTAACGACAACTCGCCCATGATGCTCGTACAAGCGGCTGGGCCATCGGCCTCGCCCGCGGCGACTACTAAAACGACAACCGCCACGACATCGACCACCACGACCGAGCCCGAGAGTATAACCGAGAGCGGCGGCGTGGGCGTGCGCGAGTTCCAAGGCGATGAGATCGGTCAAGTGCTGCGGCTGCTTGCGCGGCAGGCCAAGATCAATCTCGTGGTGAGTGAAACGGTTACCGGCACCGTGACCATGCGGTTGGAAGATGTCACGGCTCTTCAGGCGATATCGATCATCGTGAAGGCTAAAGGCCTTTTCATGGATAAGATCGACAGCGTTTACTACATTAAGACCGGCGCGGAACGAACGGCCGAGCCAACAGAAAGCGACAGCTACCAATTCAGCTACTCGCGCGCGAAGGACGTGGCTCCGCTCGTCGCTTCGCAGCTCGCCAGCAAAGACCCCCCCCAAATTGACGAGCGGACAAACACGATCTTCTTTCGCGAAACGCGCAGCAACATCGATAACATCCGCAAGATACTTGTGCAGATCGACAAGCCGACCAAGCAGGTGATGATCGAGGCGCGTCTTGTTGAGGTGACTGCGAATCCGGTGCAGGCGTACGGAATCAACTGGGCAGGCACCTTCGGCAACGCTTCTAGTCCCAAGACAGTCACTTACGGAGCGCCTTCCACGTCTGCTAGCCCAGTTCCAGGCGCGAATCCGGCAACCACCGGATTCGCACTCGGCAATCCAAACAATAATAATTTCTTAGGCAGCCTCGGTCATTTGGCACTCGGCCAATTTGCCATTCTCTCGGTGCCGCAATTTTCGGCGACCTTGCAAGCGCTGAACGAGGATGCGGATGCCGAGTTTTTGGCTAACCCGCGGGTGGTCACTGCAGACAATCAGCAGGCGAAGATCGAGATAACGCGGAACCAGCCCGTCCCGCAATTGAACTTTAACGAACAGACTGCGACGGCGGTGTTCGGCGGATTTCAGGACAAAATATTCGGCAACAAACTCCTAGTGCGCCCATCGGTGAACAAAGACAACTTTATCACCCTGAGCGTAAAGCCGGAAATCAGCAACAAAGTGGGTGACCAGGCCTTCACATTTGCCGGCGCGACGGTGACCAGCCCAATCATCGACACACGCGCGCTCGATTCCAATGTGTTGATCAAAAGCGGCGATACGCTCGCGATTGGTGGTCTGCTCCAAGATGAAGTAACCAAAGGCCGCACGAAAGTTCCATTGTTGGGAGACGTTCCTTTGCTCGGATATGTATTTCAAAGCCACACCAACACTCGAACCAAGCGCAACCTGCTCGTCTTTGTAACACCGACGATTATCGACCAGCGCTACGGAACGGGATTGGAAGATCAGGTTTCTGGGCTGCATCACACCGGGGAAGAATATGCCGATCCGAACGGCTGGCGGAACAACGCTAAGGGCGCGGTTCGACTCGTTCCCACCGCACACCGCCAAGTCGCGGCCGATTATCCCAAGCCGGGAATACCGCCGCCGCCGGAAACGGCAAATGAAGTTCAATTCAAAAGTTCGGCGAAAGATCGCGACTTCTAGAAATTTGCAGATGTGGGGTTGAGAGGGGGCGGATGCTCGTAAGACGTCCGCCCTCTTTGCTTTTGCTCAACCGTTGAGATACTTACTGAGTCGCGCCCGTAGCTCTGTCCGTGCGCGGAAAAGGACGCTTTTTACGGCGGGCACGGAAAGATCGAGAATCTCCCCAATTTGCTCATAACTGAGTTCCTCGTATCGCCGCAGAATCAAAGCCATGCGTTGGCTCTCCGGAAGTTCGGTTATCGCCTGCTCGATCGCCTGCCGCAGCTCAGTTTCTAAAAGCGATGCATCCGGAGATGGATTGGTTTCATCCTTGAGCGGAATCTCCTCTGCGCTTGGCTCGGTTTGAATCGGGATGTGTGCGTGCCGCTTGGAACGGCGTAATTCATTAAAGACGAGGTTGCGCGTAATTGTTAACAACCAAGTGGTGAATTTTGCGCGCGGAACATATCGGCCCGCGCTTTTCCAGGCGCGGATAAAGACTTGCTGCGCGATGTCTTCGACGTCTGAATTGCTGCCCAGCATTCGCGCCACCGTTCCGGCGACCAGGCTTTGATGTCGTTCGATGATTTTCTCAAAGGCGCGAATGTCGCCACGGCTCACCAGACGCATCAGCCGCACGTCTTCGTCGTCGCCGGATTCGCCTGCCGGTTTTTGGTCATCGGCCATTGCCAACGATAGATGTTGCGAGCGCGTTTCCCATTCAAATGGCTACTTATGAAAAAATGACGAAATCCGAATGACGAATGCCGAAGGAATGACGAGACCAAAGAATCCGAATCAAAACGCAAGATGGATCTCTTCTTTGGCATTCTGGCTTCAATCGTTCCTTCCTGCTTCGTCATTCGGATTTCGTCATTGCTGTTTGCCTTCGTTTTTGTTGCAACGCGAAAGCCATGCGTGCATGATTGCGCGGCGAAGATGAACTTTCTGCTTATTCCAAAAGAACTTAGGCCAATCGCCGATAAAGTTGAGGCCCGGCAACGCATTTCGGAAGCCGATGCTCTCGATCTCTACCGCTCGAAGGATCTTAACGCGCTCGGAATTATCGCAAATGCGCTCCGCGAGCAGAAGAATGGCAACTACGCCACCTATATCCTGAATCGCTACATCAATTACTCCAATATCTGTGTTCTCTCCTGCCAGTTCTGCGCGTTCGCCGCCAAAAAACGCGATGCCCATGCGTTCGAGCGATCCATTGACGAGATCATTAGCACCGTCGGGGAAGCACGCCGCCTCGGGATTACTGAAGTGCACATGGTTGGTGGTCTACATCCGACACTGAAAAAAGACTGGTACATCGAGCTCTTGCGCCGCCTACGTGCGCTTGATCCAAATCTGCACATCAAGGCGTTCACGGCCATCGAGGTGCGCCATTTGGCACAACGAATTTTTCGCATGTCCATCCGCGACACGCTTGAGCTTTTGCGCGACTCCGGCCTTGGATCTATGACCGGCGGCGGCGCCGAAATTTTCGATGCCGCGGTGCGAGATGAAATTTGTCGCGGTAAGGAGACTGCGGCGGAATGGCTCGATGTCCATCGCACCTGGCACGCCATGGGCGGCCGCAGCACTTGCACCATGCTCTACGGACATATCGAAACTCTCGCTCAGCGCGTCGATCACCTGCGCCAACTGCGCCAATTGCAAGATGAGACCCACGGCTTCACCGGATTTGTCCCATTCGCCTTCGAACCGCAAACCACGGTGCTCGCACACATCAAACCGGCCTCGGCATTTGAGCAGCTTCGCAATCTTGCCGTCAGCCGCGTTTATCTCGATAACATCGATCATCTCACCGCTTATTGGGTGAGCATGGGACTGCCGCTTGCCCAGGTCTCCCTCAGTTATGGGGTGGACGATTTGCACGGCCCCATCAGGGAAGAAAAAATTTTCCACATGGCGGGCGCAACCACGCCGCAGGAGCAAACTGTCGAAACTCTCGAGCGTGTGATCCGTGAAGCGGGGCGCGAGCCGGTGCAACGAGATAGCTGCTACCGTCACATTGTTTCCGCGAATGGTTCAAAACCGGCCGAAGCGGAACTGGCCTGCGCCTAAATGTGGTAGGGCGAGACGAGCCTGTTCTGAGCGAAGCCGAACGGGTCGAGCCGACGAATATTCATCAATTGCTGCGGATCGGTTGCGTCAAATATCTTAACGCCCGCCCGCTCATCCACGGCTGGACGGGCGAGGTCACGCTCGATCATCCGGCTGCGCTTTGCGCACAGCTCGCGCGCGGCGATCTCGATGTCGCGCTCGTCTCCAGCTTCGAATTCCTGCGCAATCCAATTTACCGAATCGTCGATGACATTTCCATTTCCTCCGCCGGACCTGTTTACAGCGTTATCGTTGCGCATCAGGGGGAAATCTCTGAAGCCGATAAAATAGAACTCGATCCGGCAGCGGAAACATCCGTGAATTTGCTGCGCTGCTTGCTCTCGGAATCGCAATTGAATCCGCGCTTCACCCGTACATCGGCATCCTCGAGTGCCAGTCCAGCTCGGACTCGCCGCGCGCGTTTATTGATTGGCGATCAAGCGATTCATTTTCGACAAGAACACGCGCAGGAATTTCGTTTTTGGGACCTCGGCGAACAATGGGCACGCGTTGTCGGCTTTCCGTTCGTTTACGCCCTCTGGCTCATTCGGCCGGAAGTCATCGATGCAAAAACAATTGCCGATCGATTGCGGGCGCTACGCGACAAGAATTTAGCGAACATCGACAAGTTGATCGCCGAAGAAAGGGATTTCAATCGCGAATTTTGTGTCGGCTACTACCGCGAAAACCTCCGATTCGACTTCGGGAAAGAAGAAAAGCAAGGGTTGACCGAGTTCCATAAACGCTGCGTGAAACTGCGGCTTCTCCCGCGCGATGGTTTGGGATTTGGCACCTGGGAATTGGAGCTTGCTCGCCGCTGTGTATGACAAGCAGCGACGAGCTTCACATCGGCATCTCAGGCTGGCGTTACGCTGGCTGGCGAGGAAAGTTTTGCCCAAAGGATTTGCCGCAGCGCCGCTCCTTGATCTGAATGTCTTGTCAGGCGACGTGACGGAAATAGATTGACCGGTGAAAAGCCGATGGATCATAGCGCCGACGGAAGAGCTGAATGGCGCGCCGATTTGGAGGGACGTGCTCTGTCGCGTCCAATTCGCCAATTGGACGGACTCATCCCGCGGCGAGCCCTTGAAAACGGACGGCGCCCACGGCGGGCAGGCACCGGCCGTCCCTCCATGCGTCGCACGCTTGCTCCTGCGCAAAGGTTTCGCCAACGCTGAAGAAGTTGAAACCTTTTTGTGGCCGCGGCTCAAATTGCTGAGCGATCCGTTTTTGTTGCCGAACATGGAGGCGGCGGTCGCGCGAATTTTCGCGGCGCTGGATCGACATGAGCGGATTGTGCTCTTCGGTGATTACGATGTCGATGGAGTGACCTCGCTCGCGCTGCTGGCGGAAATGCTGCGCGCTTATCCCAGAGCTGCGGGACCCGAGTTATTTCTGCCGTTGCGGATGGAGGAAGGCTACGGCCTGAGCCGTGAAAGTATTGATCGGTGTTTCGAGAAGCTTCAGCCGCAACTTCTGATCGCGATCGACTGCGGGACTTCGTCGGTAAATGAGATTGTCGATCTTAGGCGGCGCGGCGTGGACGTGATTGTGCTCGATCATCACGAGCCGAAATCGGCGTTGCCGGATTGCGTCGCGATCGTGAACCCGAAAATCGATCCAAGTTCGACGTTTCATTACCTGTGCAGCGTCGGCATCGTCTTCAAACTGTGTCATGCGCTGCTCAAGACGCGGCCACTCGATGCGTTCGATCTAAAATCCAAGCTAGATCTGGTGGCGCTTGGAACGGTGGCCGACATCGTTCCGTTGCAAGGTGAGAACCGCACTTTGGTTCAACGTGGCGCGCTTGAAATTGCAAGATCGAAAAGGCCTGGACTGAAAAAGTTGATCGAGATTAGCGGTGTCCGGCCGCCGATTTTGACCGAAGACATCGGTTTCCGGCTTGGACCGCGCCTGAATGCGGCGGGTCGATTGAGCACGGCAGAAAAGTCACTACAACTTCTTCTCACGCACAACGAAAGCGAAGCTGCGGAGCTTGCCGACTTTCTCGACAAACAGAATCGCGAGCGGCAGGAAGTTGAGAAGCAAATCTTCCTCGCGGCGGAGGAGAAGATAGCCAATGAGTTCGATCCGACCAAAGATGCTGCAATCGTCGTGGGCGCGCGAGGCTGGCACCCGGGCGTGCTGGGAATTGTCGCATCGCGAATCGCGCGCAAGTATCATCGCCCGGCGATTGTCATCGGGTTTGATGATAATAGAGTGGGAAAAGGAAGCGGGCGCAGCATTGAAGGCTTGAATTTAGTCGAGGCTTTGACCCGATGCGCGGACAAGATCGACAAGTACGGCGGGCACGAGATGGCGGCAGGATTGACAATTCACGAGGAGAATGTCGACTTTTTCTCCAAAGCGTTCCGTTGCACGGCGCGAGAACTTTTGTCTGATGAAGATTTGCGGCCGCGGCTTCGACTTGACCATGAACTAGCGTTTTCCGAACTCAATTCCGATTTTCTCCACTGGCACGAGATGCTGCAGCCGTTCGGCAACGGAAATCCGCAGCCTCTTTTTTTCGCGCGCGAAGTGGAGCCGGTCGCGCCTCCGCGCGTGGTGAATGAGAAGCACTTGATCTTCCGGCTTCGCCAGCACAATTACCATCGTCGCGCAGTTTATTTTAATGGAGCAACCATAACTCTGCCGTCGCCGCCATGGGACATCGCGTTTCGGATTCGAGCGGGCGAATACGAAGGCGCGATCTTGCTTGAAATGCAGGTGGAAGCGCTGCGACAAGCCGGGCCAATCGAGTGATAGCATTGACGAAAAAGATGAAAGTTCGTTACGGGGAGGCGTTGCACCTGGCGCGCGAGACGCGTGAGCTCCCCAAAATGATGGGAATCTCGCAACCGCTGGCTGAACTCGATTGGATTCCGCGGCCGCGCTTGCTCGCGCTGCGCCGGCTCGGCCTCGAGACGGTGGAGGATTTGCTGACGCATTTCCCGCGACGCCATGAAGATCGGCATCAATTCCCGGAATTTCCGCGCGAGGAAAGTGATGTCCCGATCTGTTTATGCGGCGAGGTCATCAAGACTTCGCTGCGCAGGTTTGGCGGCTGGAAAAAGATTTTCGAAGCGACTTTGCAGGAGCCGAATGCGAACGCGCTCAGCCAGCCGCTCGTCTGCCGCTGGTTCAATTTGCATTACGTGCAAAAAATGATCGCAACGGGTCAGCGGCTGGTAGTTTTTGGCAAACCGCGGCTGCGAGGCAACCGCATTTGCATGGATCATCCGGAGTTCGAAGTGATCGAGAACGATGAGGAGATGTCCATCCACTTTCGCCGGATCACACCGATTTATCCGGCGACTGAAGGGCTTTCACAACGCGTCCTCCGAGGAATTATTTATCGAATTCTGCAACACCTGGATAATGAGCGGCTCGAAACATTGTTGCCCGCCGCCTTGGACGGCGGCGACGGAACCATCGCGATTCGCACAATTCATTTCCCGGAAGATTGGGAATCGTTGAGCGCAGCACGCGAGCATCTTGTCCTTTCCGAATTTTTCGCGATGCAAATGTTGATCGCGTCGCGGCGCGCAGAGTCTTCGGTTCGAACCGGCGCAGCGCATTGCGGGCGCGGCGAATTGCTCGAGAAATTTCTTCGCTCGCTTCCATTTGAGCTCACCGATGCGCAAAACAGGGTGATCGCAGAAATCCGGCGCGATCTTGCCACGAACCACCCGATGAACCGCCTGTTGCAAGGCGACGTCGGCTCGGGAAAAACCGTCGTGGCAATCGCAGCGATCCTGCTCGCAATCGAAGCCGGATTCCAGGCTGCGTTCATGGCGCCGACGCAAATTTTGGCGGAGCAACATTACGCCGTTCTGCGGCGCTGGCTCGATCCGCTCGGCGTGCGATTGGCGATCCGGACCGCCGCGCGACAAGAAGAGAGCGGGCCGCTGCCGTTGTTTGGAAGTGCGCGGGTTCTGGGGAGCGCAGGCTGCCAGCCTGCTGTGTCCGGCAGCTTGCCGGACACTTCGAGCGGCGTGCATTATACGAAGAGATCTCTCCCGCACTTCGAAAGTCCTTGGGCGAAGTATGCGATTACGTTTGCCACACGGAATCATCGACAGCTGTCGGAGAAGGCACGCGATGTTGTGCTGGAATCGTTACTCCGTTGGAAGGATCAACGATATGAGCTTTTCGGAGCGTGTGTCATGCCCGACCACGTTCACCTGTTGATCGAACCGATGATCGAGCGTGAGGACGACAGCGGGAAGCCGATCTTTTTTGGGCTTTCGAAAATTCTGCACGGCATCAAATCTTTTACTGCAAAACGAATAAACAAGATCGACAAGCTGAACGATCCGGTATGGGAAACGGAATCGTTTGATCGCCTGATTCGATCTGAGAGCGATCTTGAAGAGAAGTTTGAGTACATCACGCGCAACCCATGGGACGCGGGTATTGTTGACGCAACGCAACAGTATCCATGGGTTTGGTGGCTGGGGATTGAGCTTAAGTCGAAGGCGTCGCGACCGGCAAGGTGCGGCGAACAACAGGCTGGCAGCCGGTGCTCCCCGGAAAGTGCAGTTACGCGCCGCGATGAAGCGCCAGACGTTATCATCGGGACGCATGCGCTGCTGTATGAGACGGTTTCGTTTTCCAATCTCGGTCTGGTGGTGATTGATGAGCAGCACAAGTTCGGCGTCGCGCAGCGCGCGCGCCTAACGAGTCGTGAACCTGCGCCGGATGTGCTGGTGATGACGGCGACGCCGATTCCGCGCACGCTCACGATGACGGTTTACGGCGATCTCGATGTTTCAATAATCGATGAGATGCCGCGCAATCGTGGGAAAATAATCACTGCGGTGCGCGACGAATCCAAGCTCGGCGAAGTTTTGGTGTTCTTGCGGACGCAGTTGGAATCCGGGCGGCAGGTTTACGTGGTTTATCCGCTGATTGAAGAAAGTGAGAAACTGGACGTGAAAGCGGCGGCAGCGGAGTATGAGACATGGCGCGAACGCTTGCATCCGTTCCGCTGCGAGTTGCTGCATGGCCGTATCCCGGCGACCGAGAAGCAGGAGATCATGGAATGTTTTCGACGCGGAGAAAC
>Ga0193729_1001519_pt1 | contig 11847 bp, 11 predicted proteins | sample U1c2metaG_FD_143036 | JGI IMG/M metagenome (GOLD analysis project Ga0193729, IMG submission 143036) | Soil microbial communities from a riparian zone of the East river system, Colorado, United States - U1c2 | ecosystem: Environmental > Terrestrial > Soil > Riparian zone | place: USA: East River... | reverse complement strand
ACCGTTATTGGTTCAGAGCGGGGATGGGGAGCGTTACAACGGCTTCTGTGAGCGCGTCCTCCAACGATTTACGACTACGAATGATCCCATTGTTGCCGAACGCATGGCGAAGTCCTGTCTCTTGCTGGCACTACCGGGGCCGAGCCAGGACGCCATCGCGAAAATGGCGGATGCCGCGTTGGCCGCCGGCACGAACCATTGGGCTTTTTGCTATTTCCAATTCTGCAAGGGTCTTTCAGAGTATCGGCAAGGCAGATTCGAAAACGCCCGCCGATGGATGCACGAGGCATTGACCCATACGGGGGAAGATGCCACTCGCGACGTTGAGGCTTACATGCTACTGGCGATGGCGTCCCATCGACTTAATCAATTCGACGAGGCCCGTGCGGCCTTCACCAAAGGCCTGGGAGTTGCGGCTGCATCATTGCCCCCAAGGAGCAGCGGCAACCTCGGGGAAAGCTGGCATGATGTATTGATCGCCGACATCCTGACCCAAGAAGCCAGATCCCTCATCGACAGTGGGTTACCCTCTGCCAAGAACAGCCCATGAGCGACCTGACGCACCTGCTTAACGCGCGGCAGAACGGCGATCCCGCAGCCGCCGAGGAATTGCTCCGACTCGTCTACGATGAATTGCGCAAGGTCGCCGCTTCCAAGATGGCGAAGGAAGCGCCAGGCCACACACTCCAGCCCACCGCTCTGGTGCATGAGGCCTGGCTGCGGTTGGTCGGAAACGCTGCCCCGCGGTGGGACGGGCGAGCCCATTTCTTCGCCGCGGCCGCGGAGGCCATGCGACGCATCCTCATCGAAAGCGCTCGGCGCAAACGCGCCCTGCGTCACGGAGGCACGCTTCAACGTGTCGACCTCGAAGAAGCGGAAGTGGTCGCCCCGTCAACAGAGGACGAGTTATGGGCGGTGAACGACGCCCTGGAAAAGCTCTCCGCCGAAGACCCCCAACTGGCGGAGTTGGTCAAACTTCGATTCTTCGTCGGCCTGACTAACAAAGAGACTGCCGGGGTTCTTGGGATTGCTGAACCAACGGCGGAGCGATGGTGGGCTTTTTCGCGAGCCTGGCTCCGGGAGGAAATTCGCCCCTCGAAAGAACCCCGCAAGGAAGGCGGGGAATCAAAGAATACGACCGATGGAACGTCTCTGAAGGGACGGCCGACGCAGAGATGAAGCGCGGAATCATCATCGTCCTTCTGTCCCTTGCCGTAGCCACTGTGGCAGTCCTCGCGGCCTCGGCGATCATAGCTGAGGTGTTTCGCGCAGTGCGAGACGCTCCACCTCGATCTCGTGGGCATCACCCGCCGGAATCATGCAACGAATGCAACGAAATTCCAAAGCGCAACCATTCGATCTTTATTGCGCGCAACCGGTTTCTATGCAAGATGTATCGCTGTCTGGCGCGAATGGCATGGGGTCGTAGCTCAGTTGGTAGAGCGTCTCGTTCGCAATGAGAAGGTCGCAGGTTCGATTCCTGTCGGCTCCACCATCCTAATTATCGCCGGGAAATGCATGTTCGTTCAAGATGTCGGCGGCTACCCGGCGCAGGGAAGTTATCCTTCATCCGACCATGGGATGCCCAACATCTGACAAAGCCGGAATCCCGCAGTCCAGTGCATGAGCCGGGTTAATCGCTCCGTTCCGGTGCAGTGCGATGATTGAGAACATCCCAGTGGTTTTCCCGGATTAGCCGCAATCATTTCTCAGACACCGCGCGCAATACTCCCTCATCCTGCACGAGCGTCCGCCCCCGCAATGCGGGAAGTCTTTTCGCCACTCACCAGCCAACTTTCACTTTGTCCTTTCCAAACCGGTTTGCAAGCTCGCGAGAGAGTTCATCTCGAACACGGAGTGTTTTCGGCTCCGACTTGAAAATTTGAATGTGGCTCTTCCAAAATAACATAAACCCTCACAGCTCCGGATTCTTTTTTATTCCACGGCCAAGGCTTCCCCCAATTGCCGCCGTAAACTCGAATATCGGCGTTCACCTTCGGATGATAATGACAATACGTCTTGTTCACCGCCCACGCCTTACCATCACTGCTTGTGGCCGTCTTCTGCCATTCCAAGGTGTAGCCGAAAAGTCCGCCAAGACATGACATCGGTCTTGAGGCTGTGGCGAAAAAGCTTGCCCTTAATACGGACTCGGGCGAAATAGATGCCGGATGGTTGGTAGCGCACCAGATTTGCGACGGGTGTTTTCACCCATGCGGACTGATTCCCGGGTTTATCGGCTGTTTGCTCTGTGTGACGTGGCTTCACCCAGGCAGTATGGCAGTATCTGATTGTCAATATCGCGGATGCTGTAGCGTTATAAGTTGTTCATTATTAATTTAATGGGCCCATAGCTCAGCGGTTAGGGTTCAAATCCCTCTGGGCCCACTCATTCGCAATGCCGTGGGTTTACATGCTGCGCGGGTCATCGGGCCGCTATTACATAGGCTCGACGACAGACTTGCGCCGCCGACTGGAACAACACCATCAAGGGCATACCCACTCCACGCGACGTTTGGGTTACCCTCTGGAACTCGCGATATCTCTCGAAATCGACAATCTGGCAGCCGCTCGTGAACTGGAGCGTGAAATGAAGCGAAAGAAAAATCCCCGTCTCGCGTTGTTTCTCCTGAACAACGCCGGAAGAAGATGAGCGGTTAGATCAGCCCCGAATGCCTTCGCGAATGCCTTCGGGGTTGGTCGGGGGTTCAAATCCCTCTGGGCCCACCGTACTTCCGTGAATTGGTCAATTTTGAGGCTCTCATACGTTTCCCCATCCACGCGGGCCCTCCCCGGTTCGCCGTTCCCGATCCAATGATTGTTTCGTGAGCGATGATTGACCGGAGGGCTGCGAATCAGTGGGCGGCAAATTTGTAAAAAGCCTGAAGCTGCTTCTTCAGATCAACGTTCTCGATTTCGTCGGCGGTATCCATACAATCGGTAACCGCGGCGCGAATCCCCTCCTGCGCTTTGTCCGAATCGTCGTAAGCCTTCTGCAGACCTGAATTAACCTTATCGGCCATGGTCTTATAGTCGTCGCGGGCCGACTTGATGTCGTTTATATAGGACGCATCATTCGCGATTAAATCGGCCACTACTTTTTTATGGAGGTCGGCTGAGGCCTGTCTTGAGGCAGCCAAATCGGTTAAGGCTTTGAGGACTGCGGCAGGGTCCGCATCCGGCTGTTTCGTGTAGGCAGTTACCTGGGCAGAATTTTTGTTGTTTCCGACGTCGATTTCGCTCTTGTTGCGGTCGGAGATGAGCTTGTCCCTGACGGATGCCATTTTTTGCGTTGCCGCAGTAAAGGTCTGGAGAACATTCATCAACTGCTTCTTGCCCTCGATGGCATCGGCATAACGTTGCACCGCGTCGTCATAAGCCTTGATTGAGGGTTCGGCATCCGCTTTAAAGATGCTGCGATTGTTGAGGGCTTTATGTTTGCCCTTAATCGCCGCCCACTTGGGCATGAGCGGACCATCCTTCTTTCTTGCCAACATTACCTTGTCAACCAGTGGGTCCATGCCACCTTTCAGCAGAAGTTTGAGTTTGGGACCTTGCTTTGAGCATGAACGAATCGTATCTCATCGGTCGCGATTTCCGCCGATTATGAGGATGTGCCTGACTGTGTCAAACATGTTCCAGAGCGTTGCGCGCGCGGCCACCGACCGCGGGAATTGATAATTGAATTGGTAGGCGGACGGCGGTTACCAGGACCTACCGCCGCCTACCAGGACCTACCACCACCTACCGGGAGGCTTCCGTGGGGAGTGGCTCGGGTTTCGAGGCGGGGGCGAACTTAACTTTGATAGCCCTCATCATTGCGGCGGTGTGCTTCACGCGTTCGGTTTCGGCATCGTGCCGCTCCTCGCGAGCCTGCTCGGCCATGAGGGAAGCCGTGGGGATGGGAGGCAGAGCCGGGGGAACGGAAGGCGCGGGCAGGCCGGATTCGGGAGGCGGGTTGCTGTAAAACCGCTCATTTTCAATGGCCGAGATTTGATCTTCTTCTTTGACTCGGGCGGGGTCGTACTCGCGGCCGAGGCTGCGGCGGGAGTCGTCGCGCTGTTTTTGGGTCGCGGCGATCTCACGATTAAGCCGGCAGAGGAGGTCAACCAGGGCGGAGAAGTTGTCGAGGTGGGCTTCCGGGTCGTCAGCACGGGCAAGCTTCTGGAGGAAGACTTGAGAAAGACGAGTGGCAGCGGCCTGAAGGCCGACTTCGGGGAGTTCCGGGGCATCGTCGCGGCGGAGGAAATCCAGGAGTTGATCCTGGTTGAGACGGTTTTGGAGGACTTGTTCCTGGGCCAGTGACCATTCGAGATAACCGCCGGTGACCCAGTTAGAAATGTTTCGCTCGGTGACGGCGAAGCCGGCCTCGTCAAGCGCGGCGACAATATTTTTGTAGGGAACGGCGTTCCAGAGCATGTGGTTGACCATGTCACGCTGGATTCTGGGGAGGGAGGCGACGCGGCCGTTACGGCGGATTTTGCGGGGCTGAGCGGAAGGGGCGAGCGGCCGAGCCTCGATGAAAGGGGCAGCCTGGGAGGAGGAAGCCGGAGGGGACATAAGAGCAAGGTTGAGGGTTGAGGGATGAGCGTTGAGAGCTGCTTCGGTTTGTGCCGGTGTTGCCGGTTGGACGCTGGGGGCGATGGTGGATTGTGTGTTCATGTTCATCGTTGCGGTGCGGTTATTTTATTTGTTGCGGTTGTTGATGGTTGATGGAGCGGCGGTTTCGGGATTGAAATTCGTTCGTTTCTTTCGGCCTTGGAAACCACAAATTCACACCAATAGACACGAATTCCGCAAGAGCAGATCGATTACGGGTTGTGGTTCCGGGGCTTCACCCTTTGCCTTTCTGTTCGCTTTGACTTGGCGTTTTCGCCAAGAGATCGCGATCACGAGCCCTCCATATCTAGAGGAACTGTTTATGAAAATCAGTTTGGCGACAAGTTATTGGTATCCAATGGTTTACAAAATATTTGACACCAAAAGAGGGCGAAAAGGTGTGGCGCTGACCTGCCGAATTTGGAGATCGATCTTCGTAAGTTGTTGGAAATCAATAAATGAAATTTTTCAAGTGGAGGAAGGTTTGTCACGTCGTGCTTATGATTCGTGCTCGGTCCCTCGGTTAGGTTTCTCCCAAGTGAGGCATAGCTTACGAATAAAACAATCGCGTGGATGGTTGCGAGGCTACGACAAGCAAAACATTAGTGTCAGACAAACAAGACGCTAATTGACTTAATGTCAGCAATACAGGACACTATGCCCATGTCGAAAACCAGTTCGATTCCATTGCCTGCCGCACATGCGCTCCGCAAGTTGGGCCGCGATCTCGCGCTCGCGCGGCGCAAGCGCGGCATCTCCACGAGCGACATGGCGGCTCGCCTTTTCGTCAGCCGCGATACGCTTTGGCGGCTTGAGCGCGGCGATCCAACGGTTGCCCTTGGCACTTTGGCGACTGCAACTTTTGTTCTCAACTTGCACGACCGTCTGGCGAATCTCGCCTCACCCGCCAGCGATGAACTCGCGCTTAGTCTCGACGAACGCCGCCTGCCGCAACGCATCCGGCGCACGCGCCCACCTCCTCAGAGGGCAATGACCGTGGTTCCTTGTTCCTGACCGGTTGGGTCGGCGACACCGCCTCTTGGGTCGCGAATATAACGGTCGCAGAAGATTTTGGAGTAAGTATGACCGGCCACCAAAAGGGTAATCCGCGCCATTGCTTTTCCTCCGTTCCGTTCTGTCGGAGCAGCATCAATACCGGAATTTCGTCTGCCTTTGATCGCGCTAAATCTTTCTGCTGTTTGGTGTCTGGTGCGTTGGAAAAACGACCTTCTTCACGATAACGCGCCACGTTGCGATCCCGCGCACCCATTAACCATACCTTTCCCTCCATAGATGCCTTCTTGCAAGCAAGGGACAAATGCTCCAGTGCGACAACGTGGGCTTGGCGGTCGTCATCGGCAGATTCATCTGGAAACTCAAGGTTGGCAAATGCAAGCTCAAGAAGCCCTATCGCTTCTTTAAGGTCAATTAACTGCGGCTCCTCAGAGTTTCCTACCAAAGCATTTATCCGCGAGTCAAGCGATGCCAAATTCTTTGCACCACTCGATTTTGATACAGTTTGGAATCCTGAAAGAACAAGCCGGCGTCCAGGGCGTATGCTGACCACATCAGAAAAAAGAAGTTTGTTGGGTGAGCACGGGATAAGGCGTTTTGCAGCGTCCCGCTGAATGAAATATACGCCCTTGTCATGCGCGCCAGATTCAAACGCCTCCCTCAGCGCTCCATCAAACTCATGGATGCGCTTCATAATTTGATAGACATGTTGAGGGGAATAAAATCTGGTGATAGTTAGGTCGGCAGTCGAACGTGCTCCATACATCCTAGAGTGCTGAAGCACCGTGTCCTGCTGGAAGCGATTCGGGTTGCGACCGTAATAAAATGCGATCAGATTATTGATTGTAATTCCGCGATCTAGGATTTGACCTCCTATGAACATGTTGAACGGGGTTCTGAGTTTCAGCTGCCCTTGGTCATCCAGGAGATTCTTTATTTCGTTGTCAGAATTCACCTTTGTAATCATCAGCTGGCCGGTTAGGAGCGATTCAGCGACCGCATTTTTCATGTCCTCGAATGCCGGCAGGGTGAGGCCTTCGAGTTGAATGGAGCGGCTTAGGTCGCTGTATGCGGACCGCAATAACTCGTTGAACAATGGGCTATCTTCTCTGGCCTGATCAACAAGCGCGTCTCTAATGGCTTTGCCAAGACGCATCTGCCATTCATGAGAATCCCGAGACTGTTCGGTGTGGAACAGAAAACTATACTTTTGCTGCCGCTGGCCTGCTGAGCGTTGTTGCAGCCGGCGCATTGTTCCTCCTACTAGAAATGTGGCGATGGCATCGCGAAGAACTGAAATGTTTTTCTCCGTTAGAACCTTGTCGATTTGAATCCGGCGTCGATCCTCCTTTTTTAAGGCGTCGCGTTCCGGAACCGGCACTTCACGCCAGAAGTATAGTGCCGGAGATTCCGGGTCTGTGCTTTTGTCAAAATATTCGTCCCCACCGACATACTTGCCGTGCGTAGGCAGCAAGACTGTAAATGCAGGCCGCTTCGGTGTGAACAATGTAACACCGTTGACCGCAACCTCGTCTTCCGGTTGCAGATACAAAGCGTATGGGGTTGCCGTGACTTGAAGGAATGCCGATTTCGTGACAATCGCCCGGAACTCATCAATCTGCCTGGAAATGATGCCGGCCATGCTGACCCCGTTTATCCGTCGTGCACTTACGGACGCCATGTCGGCCTCGTCGTCAATAATTAGAACCTGTCTGTCCTGCAACTCTGGATATTGTTGCCGGAAAAGGTCAAGCAGCCGGCGCATGTTATCGTCTTCTTTTTTGACGACAAACACCAACTTGTGTCCCAATTCATAAGGAGTAAGCTCAGGCACATTGAGAATGTCAAAAACTTCAAGCTGGTCTGCTTCGATGAACTCTTTAAAGTCGTCCTTTATTCGGCTTAGCGTTTGTTCGGCAAGTGACTTCGTGCCCTTGGTCAACACAACCGCAGCGTCGTAACCTTTGTCGAATGCGCGCGCGATAACACCAAGGTATGCCTTGGTTTTACCGCTTTGAACTTTGCCAAGCAGAATCCCAGGGCGCTTGGTCGAAGTTTCTTCTTCCTGCAGAAGATGTTTGATTACTTCTTCAACCTTGGCCCGCAATTCAGGCGGATCGTTTCGCTTGCTTGCCAATTGGTCGTAAAATAGTTGGTCGATTTCTGTTTTATCGTCTGCCTGTCGTCTCGCCAGCCATAGCTTCACCTGCGCTTCATCGAAAACCGGACCGGACTTCAACTCAACAAGCGGTGGTGGAAAATCAGAAAAGCGCTTACGCCAGTTCGCAACCGCCGATGCGCTGACGCCTGCCATTTCCGCGATTTCGTAAATGCCGATTAAAGATGAGTCTGACATAAATATGCTACGTGAATTATTAAAACACTAGTATGTTAACTGCGTTCACAGGCATCTGTCAATGGAATTTTACACGTTTGTGAACGGGCGGCGCAGTCGCAGACATTGCATTATGCGTTTGTATACAATGCATTAGAACGATTCCACTCCGCGCCAGAAGACTTAACCCGTGCGGAAGGTTTCGTTTAATATTGTGTTCTTTCCGGCTTCCCCTGCTGACTACGCTCTCGCCTGCTATATGGATTTTGGCGAAAAGTTATTGGTATCCAATAGTTTACAAAGTAGTTGATACCGAAAGAGGCCGAAAAGGTGCGGCGGCGACCTGCCGAATTTGGCGATCAATCTTCATCCGAATGGTGAAAAGTCCTGAATCAGATTACCCGCACTGCTCGCGATAGAGGTGAAAAAGCCGGGTCCGACTTCTTCACATCCACCGAAGGCCAAAGCAAAACAGGCCGCAGAGGAGCGAGCCCAAGGCAAGACAGAGGGCGCCGGGCAGGAGTTTTCGCGGCTGCTTGAGCCAGAGATAGATGCTGCTCAAAACCATGAAGATCAAGCCGGCGGCAACAAAATCCATCGAGTAAGCCCAAACGGCGGTGAGGGTCCAATCGCGGCGGTTGCGGGGATCGCCGGCCACGTTCCCGGTGAAGGTGTGCAGGATTTTGGCAATGCCCCAGGCGTTCACGGAGGCATGGCGAATGTCGGCGCGGCCCTGGGCCAGATCGGCCTTGATGAAATAGAAATGGCGAGGGGTGCGGACCTGGAATTCGAACGGGGCGCCGTCACTCCGGGTGGTGGTCCAAAGAATTTCCCCATCGATGGACATTTGGCGCATGAGGTCACGGGCTTGATCGAGGTCACTGGTGAGCCCAGCGGCGGGCGGCACTATGGGAAGCTGGAATTTTGTTTCGCGCCGATTCCGCCAGGATTCGTGGAAAGTCCAATTGGGGTGGTTTAAAAGCAGGCCCGTGAAGGCAAATAGCCAGAGGAAAACGATGAGGAACAGGCCGGAGTAAAAATGGAGTTTGCGATTCCAGCGTTCGCAAACCGCGAGCAGCCTGGCACTATCTCGCGGAGTGGTGGGCGATGGAGGCTGGCTTTCAGCGGGCGACGACATAGGCCAATCCAAAAAAGAGGAGCGTTCCCGTCCCGAGCAGGACGTAACCGATGCGGCGCTCGGCGCGGAGGACATACCAGAGGTAAAGGCCGCTGACGGTGATGAATAGAGTCAGGTAGGCGGTGGTGTCGGAAAGCCACCGCCAGGCGCGCATCGGGAGCCAGTTCATGCTGAGGGCGGGGCTGTGTTCGCCGGGAGATTTGTGGAGGGTCATCAAAGCGTCGGCGAGACCGGTTTCGCGCGTGGCGATGGTTGCTTCGCGCTTTGCGATGCGAATGGTGACAGTGGTGGCGCGCCCGGGGACGGAGACGGGAATCACGAGGGTGTCGTCGCTCACGACGTGGCGAATGAAACCGATTTCGCCGGGAACGTTGATACTTGAGAGCGTGGGCTTGAGGGCATCGATCAGAGGGCGGCCGGAGAGTTTTGAGAGGTCGGGCGGAAGCGAGACGGCAGTGGCGGCGCGCGTTTGCGTGGTCTCGGCGCCGAACCTGGGCGCGATGGCATGGACAAAGAAAAAAACGGTGACGGAAAAAACGAGAACGAAGGGACTGATGAAGAGCCCGAGGTAAAGATGGAGGTCGCGCGTGACGGTGTAAAAGCGCTTGTGCATGCCGGACAGTAAGTTAAGAAATCGCGGAATGTCCAGCGATTCATAGAAGGCAGGGATGGGCACCGAAACGCCATTGACAAGCCGGTGCCAAAGTGGCACCATATAGGCATGGAACATGCAATGGAAGAGCCTCGCAAGAGGATTACGGCTCGCGTATCTGACAGCGTGCGAGACACGCTGGAACAGGCGGCGGAGCTTTTGGGCGCGACGGTCAATCAGTTCGTCGTGCAAACCGCCTATGTGGAAGCGCAGCGCGTGATTGAGCGTGAGTCGGTCATTCGTCTTTCGCAGAAAGACGCGCAGAGGGTGCTTGCCCTGCTGGGCAATCCGCCCAAACCCAACAAGCGTCTCAAGGACGCGGTGAAAGCGTTCAAGGGCACGGTGCGTGCGTAAAATTGAACTGCTGTCGAAGTCTCACGACCGGAACGGATTCGACTGCGGGAGTGAACCCCTCAATCTGTTTCTCAAGCAAACGGCGCGGCAACACGCGGAGCGCGGTATCTCGCGCACATTTGTTTTGGTGGATGAGGACGCTGCCGCGCCAAAACCCATTCTCGGCTATTTCTCGCTCAATATCTGCCAGATAAAATCAGAATCGCTTACGCCGGGAGAGGCGAAAAAACTGCCGCGCGATGTGTCCGGTGTCCGGCTGGGCCGGTTGGCCGTTGCCAAAGCGTGCCAACGTCAAGGCATCGGGAAAACATTGCTGGTTGCGGCGATGGGGAAATTTATCGAGATTTTCAACATGGCGGGCGGAATTGGTCTTTTCGTGGATGCAAAAGATCAGGACGCCAAACGCTACTATGAGCAATTCGGCTTTGTTCCGATGCCATCCAGCGAACTTGAATTATTCCTGCCGGTAAAAACGATTCTCGAAGCATTGACCTCGCACTAACCAACCCTTTCCTTTCCGCCCTGACGGAAAGGGCGCGAAGCGTTAAAGCCAAGCGCAGCGTGTGAACGTGTCCAGAGGCAAAGCCTCTGGCGGCGGGGTTTGGGGACGGCAGAGGAGTCCCCAACATGGCAAAACCGGCTGGAACCGTTTGCAGTCCAGCCGGGCGCGTGGTGCGGCCGGTCAATCCTCGTTTGGCATCATTACCGTGATGGCGGGTTCCGGCGCGTCCATGTCGAGGGGGCCGCACATGGCAACCAATTTGACTAGGCGCGGGGCGCGGTTGTCGTTTCGCACATACAGCGCAGTTGCCCATGCACATGACAGAGGAAAACATGGGCAAGCACGGGATTTAACTTCACCAGGAGATCTTGATAGAGAAACCATTGGGGGAAATCAGTTTGGCGAAGGTTATTTTGCCACAGGCACTTGAAAAAGTGTAAACGGTAAAGGCGGATGAAGCCCTGGATGCGCAGGGAATTTCAATCAGCTCCTGAGATCTCCCTGAGAATGTGGCGGTGCAGTGCAGTGCAGCTCGTCTTCAGGGCAAGGTGTCCACATTACCGCAGAGGTGGACTTCCACACCGAGTTCGTCGAGCATGGCGGCTTTGATGCGGCACGCGCGATTCGCCTGTTTGAGGTTGGGAGCGTAAACGACCTGGATATGATTGGATTTGTGGCGCGCCATCATCTGGTCACGGCTGATGCCGTCCAGCACGGCGTGCATGATGGGCCATTGCGGAGTGGTTTCGCGCCAGCGGCGCTCGGTTTCTTTCTGGGGAAGCATGACAACTTCCGCGATGCCCAAATCGGCATGGAGTTTGCCGTCCATAATAAAGATGCGGCTCCAGACGATGTGGCCCGGTTTGGAGATGCCTTTTAAGGTGCCTCCGCCGAGTCGAAAATACATCGGGGGTTGCCGTTCACTGGTGGCTCCCTTGTAACCGCGAATGAAATGGGCGGGAGGGGCGGCGCCGGAGATAAGGAAAACCCAGACGTAATCATCCAGGCCATTGTGTTTGTAATGCTGCCCCCAACGGAGGTCGTGCAGGGTGTTTTCCGGAGGGAGGCCAAGTTCGCGCCAGAGGCGGTAGGTTACGAGACCGTCCAGACCGGCGCATTCATCCACTTCATTGAAATGCGGAAGAGCTTCGCCCGCGAACAAAACCCGGACAGTTTGTGGGCACTTCACGGGGGGCCGGTCCACATTGTTCAGCAGACCCTCGACCAGGTCGCTGGCCGGAGCGAGATCTTTG
>Ga0193729_1001517_pt1 | contig 11849 bp, 8 predicted proteins | sample U1c2metaG_FD_143036 | JGI IMG/M metagenome (GOLD analysis project Ga0193729, IMG submission 143036) | Soil microbial communities from a riparian zone of the East river system, Colorado, United States - U1c2 | ecosystem: Environmental > Terrestrial > Soil > Riparian zone | place: USA: East River... | reverse complement strand
GCATGAGGTGCACCGTCATTACCACCAGATCCTTCTTGCCTGTGTGGGTAAGTTCCAGGGCTTTGCGCAGATGATTGAGCGTGTTGTAGTCGCGCACCAGACAGATTGTGTTTCCCTCCCGCACCGCAACCGTCTCATCTGAGATCGTCTCAGAGGTGTTCAATCGGAACTGATCCATCGCCGAGGTGGTGTGAATCTCTGCCGCATGACGACGTTCGTTAATTTTTTCCGAAACTGTGAAGATTACGAAGAAGACAATGGTGAAGGCGATACCGCTGACGGTTGCGACTTCCTTGGTGAGTAGATTCACCCCGGCGACCGAAAACAGCAGCGCCGTAATTACTCCGAGACCGATCGGCAATTCGTTACCGTCGAGTCGCAAATTGAAAGGCACTTTCCATTCTCGTTTGGACTTGTCTTTGAAGCGGAGCACCAATACCGCGAGGCCCTTGAAGGCGAATGACCAAATCACACCGAAAGCATATGCCTCGCCAAGCGTGTAAGTGTTTCCGCGTGACGCGATGATCGCCACCAATTGCAGGATCACGATCAGGTTGATCATGCGATAGGTCGTGCCAAAGCGCTTATGAGGAGCGCGAAACCAGTCTGTCATGACGCCGTCTTCGCTGACGCGATTCAATACTCCATTGGCGCCGACGATGGCGGTGTTAATTGCGCCGGCCAGCATCAGGAAACCAACGATGACGATAAATGCCTGGAAGGCGAGCTTTAAGGTCGTCGGACCCGCCAAATTTATCGCGATGCCGCTGATCAGGTTGTCGAAGTATTGTGACCGTTGTTCGTCGGGAATGATCGCGTAAGCAAAAAACGATACGAGGGAAGTGAACAGCAGTGAGTAGACAAAAATAATCAAACCCGCCCGCATCAGATTCTTGTGCTTCGGATATTCAAGTTCGCGATTGACCTGCGCGAGTGACTCCTCTCCGGACATTGCCAGGAAAGAATGACCAAAAGCCATCAGGATGCCGATCAATCCAATCAACATTCCGGCATGCTCAACAAATCTGTAATGAGGTTCGGATGATTCATGCGCGGCTGCGTTTGCGTCAGGGCTCTGGAAAGCGCGAGGCAAAATTTTCGGCATCCATCCAACTGCGTCGTTATTGAAGCTCAGATTGTGAGGCACCGGAGCAGGCGGCAGACGTTGCATCTGCGGTCGAGTCAAAATCGTGAAGGTGCACCATCCAATCAGCAACACCACCATGGCGGTGGTGACATACATGATGCGCAGGGCGTCATCGGATGATTCATGAATGCCGCGCGTGTTGCGCCGCCAAAAGTAGATGGTGATTCCCGCCGCGATACCCGCCGCCAAATAGTTGATGGTTGACGTCGCCGGCGTCCATGGGTGTCCCAGGTAAACAGTCGTCTGCGAGATTAGCCCGACGATATATTGGCCCGCGGACACGCCAGAGATTGGCCCGGTCAGCATGTAATCGAACATCAAGGCCGAAACGGAAAGCTTGGCCAGCGTCCCGCCCATCGCTTCTTTGACCACGCGATAAACGCCGCCGCGGGTGAACATTGCGCACGACTCGATGTACACCGCGCGCACGGCATAGGAGAAGAGCATCACCCCGAGAATGAACCACGGCGCTGCTTGCCCGGCTGCCTTCTCAGCTATCCCGCCGACGTAGTAGGCCGACGATCCAAGATCGTTGAGCACGATCGCCGCCGCCCGCCAGAACGAGATGAATGACAACATCACTGAGGTCGCGACGATTACCTGCGCGCGGCCGTTAGCTTTGCGGCTTTCGATCGGGTTAATCGTCACTGCTTTGCTGGTTATTTGTTCCATTAGTTATTCGCTATCCCGCCAATTCAGGGCCAGCATCAACTCGTCTGGTGACAGTTCGCTTATCACCAGGCGTCCATCTGGTGGATACTCGTTCTTTTCCCAAAGGTAGGTCGCCAAACAACTCTCTGCGCAAGCCACCCAGAAAATGCTGGTTTCGGATAACGGAATCCTTCTCCTGATTCGTAAGTAGTCCACGACGCTCTGATCAAAGCCCACCTTGACCTCGCGCTTTGCTTCATCCTCGCGCTGAACCAGAAACTGACAATCTCCTGGTCTGTCGATTACCGAACGGTTGATTTCTGAGAGCCGAAATATGCTGAACCCATTCTCGGTTAAGTACCTGATGGGAGAGCTTGCGAGCGGTAAAGGATCCGGCCTGACCTGTTTCCTGTGCATCGACATTGATTTCACCAACGTAGCTCCGGACATGGCGCGTCCGCAGACCATCGTCAACCAGTCGATGCTAGTGAAGTCTGAATAAGGAAAGAGTTAAAGGTTTATTAAAATTTCGTAAGGACGGGCTACTTAGGTTGTTGCTAAAGAGCTTATGAATTCTGGCGGGAGCCGTTTTTTGACGACCCGTTCGGCACTTTGGGTTCCAATGGCACCACATGGACGCTGGCGTCGCGCACGTCGCTCAGAAAACGATTGATTACCGAGCCATGCAGAAAAATGTCCCAGCGCGATCGCGCTGATTGCCCAAACACAACGTGGGTAATGCCCTCTTTGCGCGCGAATTCAATCAACGCATCGGCTACGCGGCGACCTTTTAGCTTGACTACTTTCGCGCCCAGCTCTTTTGCGAACCGAATGTTCTCTTGCAGTACTGCAAAGTCCTGAGGATCGATGCGACCCGGTTCTTCTTTGGGAGTTTCTACATAAACTGCAAACCAATCTGAGGCCAATCGCCCCGCGATGCGCGCGCCACCGCGCAGAATCCGCTTGGCGCTGCCGCGCGACGCCATTGCGACCATAACCTTTTCCGGAATCGAAGCCTGTTCAAGTCCCTGACGTTCGCGATAGTCATGAGCTTTGACCGATTGATCGGTGGCGACTTCCCGCAGGGCCAGCTCGCGCAGCGCCGACAGATTGCCCTTGCGGAAAAAGTTATTCAGGGCCTGCTGAATCTTTTCTACCGGATAGATCTTGCCCTGACGCAGGCGAGTGCGCAGCATCTCGACGGAAATGTCGATATCCACGATCTCGTTCGCGCGCTTAAAAAACAGATCGGGAACGGTCTCGCGCACCTGCACGCCGGTGATGCGCGCGACCGCATCATTCAAAGACTCCATGTGCTGGATGTTGACGGCAGTGATTACGGAGATGCCGGCGTCGAGGATGTCGAGCACGTCTTCGTAGCGCTTCTGGTGTTTCGAACCCGGAACGTTTGTGTGCGCCAGCTCATCGACTATGACTATTTCAGGATGGCGCTCCAGGATTGCGTCGACGTCAAGTTCTTTGAAGCTCGTGCCCCGGTATTCAATGTTCTTGAGGGGTATTTGCTCAAGTCCGTCGACTAGAGCTTCGGTCTCAAATCGACCGTGAGCCTCGATCAATCCGAGCACGATGTCCACGCCCTGGCGCCGGAGTTCGTGGGCGTCTTCGAGCATTCGATAAGTCTTGCCCACACCGGCCGCATGGCCGATATAGATGCGCAGCGGAGCCCGCTCGCTCTCTTTAATTTCAGCGAGTAACGATTCGGGAGATCGTCTTTGCTCCACCGACATGCGTTGTTATTTATTGGATAGCGGCATGCGCCTGTCCAGATCCAAATTTAGTTCGAGCACATTCACGCGTGGCTCGCCGAGAAAACCAAAGGTCCGGCCTTCGGTGTGTGCGCCCACGATTTGTCTAACATCATTCTCAGTCAAGCCGCGTTCACGCGCGACGCGGGGAACCTGGTAGTCGGCGGCGGCCGGCGAAATGTGCGGGTCAAGTCCCGAGCCGGACGTCGTCACCAGATCGATTGGAATGGGTTTGCCGGGGTTCTCTTTCTGCAAGTCTTCAACCTGAGCTTTGACCCTTTCAATTAGTTTTTGGCTCGTTGGGCCAAGGTTCGATCCTGAGGATGCGCTCGCATCATAGCCCGCGCCTGCCGCGCTGGGCCGCGAATGAAAATACCCGGGCCCGGTGAACGGCTGGCCGATAATTCGAGAGCCGATGATTGCGCCGTCAGCCCGTCTGATCAGTTGCCCGTTTGCCTGATCCGGAAAAATCGCCTGCGCCAGACCAGTGATGACCAGCGGATAAATCACGCCCAGCAGGATCGTCGTTACGATCGTCATCAAGATTGCCGTTAGTAGATTCTTCATAGGTTTTCGATTTCTTCTCTCTCCCTCTGGGAGAGGGAGTCAATTCAAGCCAATCCGATCGCATGAATGACCACGTCAATAAGTTTTATGCCGGCAAACGGTGCGACGATGCCGCCGAATCCATAAATGAAAAGGTTGCGGCGCAATAACGCCGCCGCACTCATGGCCCGGTATTTCACACCTTTCAAAGCGAGCGGAATCAACACGATGATGATTAGCGCATTGAAGATTACCGCGGAAAGAATCGCCGATTGCGGCGTGCGCAGGCCCATGACATTCAGCGTATTCAGCACGGGAAAGGCCACGGCAAACATGGCCGGGATGATCGCGAAATATTTGGCCACGTCATTCGCGATCGAAAAAGTCGTCAGCGCGCCGCGGGTCATCAACAATTGCTTCCCGATCTCGACGACCTCGATCAGCTTCGTCGGGTTCGAGTCGAGATCGACCATGTTTCCGGCTTCCTTCGCAGCCTGGGTGCCGGTGTTCATCGCTACGCCGACGTCGGCCTGGGCCAACGCCGGGGCGTCGTTCGTGCCGTCACCGGTCATCGCGACCAACTTTCCGCCTGCCTGCTCGTCTTTGATCAATTTCATCTTGTCTTCGGGCGTGGCCTGCGCCAGAAAATCGTCGACACCGGCTTCCGCTGCGATCGTCTGCGCCGTGAGCGGATTGTCGCCGGTAATCATCACAGTCTTGATTCCCATCGCGCGCAACTGCGCGAAGCGTTCGCGCATGCCGCCTTTCACGATGTCTTTCAAATAGATCACCCCGAGGGCTTTGCGATCGTAGGCGACTACCAGCGGTGTGCCGCCGGCGCGTGAGATGCGTTCGACGATCGCGCGCATATCCGCGGGCACCTCGCCACCGTTTGTCATCACGTACTTTTCGATAGCGTCGACGGCGCCTTTACGAATTTCGCGCCCGTTCAGATCAACGCCGGACATTCTAGTTTGAGCAGTGAAGGGAATGAAGTTGGCCTCATGAATCCCAAACTCACGCCCGCGCAATCCGTATTTCTCTTTCGCCAGTACGACGATCGATCTTCCTTCCGGTGTTTCATCGGCGAGCGAAGACAGTTGCGCGGCGTCGGCCAGGAGGTTTTCATCAACACCCGCGAGCGGAACAAACTCTGTCGCCTGACGATTACCGAGTGTGATGGTTCCTGTTTTGTCGAGCAGCAAGGTATTAACGTCGCCCGCGGCTTCGACTGCGCGGCCTGACATTGCCAGTACGTTGTGTTGGACCATGCGATCCATACCGGCGATGCCAATCGCCGAAAGCAATCCGCCAATAGTTGTTGGAATCAGACAGACGAGCAGCGACGCTAAAACAAAAATCGTTTGCGGCGCATTCGAATAGATGGCAAACGGTTGCAGGGTCACGACCGCCAAAAGAAAAATTATCGTCAATCCTGCCAGCAAAATATTCAGCGCGATTTCATTTGGCGTCTTCTGTCGCTCGGCGCCTTCGACCAGGGCGATCATGCGATCCAGAAACGTTTCGCCCGGATTTGAAGTGATGCGGATCTTGATCTGATCAGAGAGGACCCGCGTGCCGCCGGTGACTGCTGAGCGATCACCGCCCGCTTCCCGAATCACCGGAGCGGATTCGCCGGTGATTGCCGACTCATCTACCGACGCAACTCCTTCGACGATTTCGCCGTCGCCGGGAATAAACTCACTTGCTGAAACGATCACGAGATCGTCTTTGCGAAGATCCGGGGCGGCGATATCTTCAATGCTCCCGTTCTTTACGCGGTGGGCGACGGTCTCAGTCCGCGAGCGGCGCAGATTGTCCGCCTGGGCTTTGCCGCGTCCTTCAGCCATCGCTTCAGCAAAATTAGCGAACAAAACCGTGAACCAGAGCCAGAGTGTGATTTGTAGTTCGAACTTCGGATTTGTAATGCCGGTAAGAGGCCGGAACACGCCATAGATGAATTGGATCGTGGTCAGCACGCTGCCGACCTCAACCACGAACATGACGGGGTTCTTCATCATGACGCGCGGATTCAGCTTGATGAAAGCATCGACGATCGCACGTCTTACTATTTGCCAATTCCAGACACTAAGATTTTTGCTTTTCTTGATCATTTTCTTGTTTGTTCCCTCTCCCTCTGGGAGAGGGTTACGGTGAGGGTTTACGGCGACCAGCTTCGCCCCTCACCCCAGCCCTCTCCCAAAGGGAGAGGGAGTAATCAAAATGTCTTCCCTGCATACATCAATAAATGTTCGACCAGCGGTCCCAGGCTGAGCGCCGGAAAGAATGTCAGTGCGCCTACGATTAGGATTACGCTGACCAATAAAACTGTGAAGAGAGGCGTCGTCACCGGAAAGGTTCCCAGTGACGGCGGCACCATCTTCTTACGCGCCAGGTTCCCGGCCACTGCGAGCATCGGCACGATCATCAGAAAGCGACCGATCAACATGGCCGCGCCAATCGTAGAGTTGTACCAATACGTGTTCGCTGAAATACCGGCGAAGGCCGATCCATTGTTACCAGTCCCGGAAGTAAACGCGTAGAGAATTTCAGACAGCCCATGTGGGCCACTGTTGGCTACCTGCGATGTACCAAACGAGGGCGCCATGACTGTGATTGCCGCGAATACGAGAATCACCAGCGGAAAGATCAAGACATAGAGCATCGACATCTTTACGTCATACGATTCAATCTTCTTGCCGAGATATTCCGGCGTTCGCCCCACCATCAAGCCGGCGATGAATACCGAGAGCACGCAGAAGATCAACATGCCGTACAGCCCGCTGCCCACGCCGCCGAAAATGATCTCGCCCAGCATGATGTTTACCAACGGGACCATGCCCCCGATTGGCGTGAACGAATCGTGCATCGAGTTCACTGCGCCACAGCTCGCATCCGTCGTGGCCGTCGCAAACAGCGCGCTGTTCGCAATGCCAAACCGCACTTCCTTGCCTTCCATGTTGCCGCCGGATTGGGCCGCGGTCACAGACTGGTCGGTTCCCGTCAGAAGCGGATTGCCACGCGCCTCGGCGACGTAGGCAGTGACGACTCCCATAGAGAAGACGAGCACCATTGCCGCCAGCACCGCCCAGCCGTGTTTTGGTGACCCGGTCATCCGGCCCAGGGTGTAAGTGAGCCCGCCGCCAATTGCGAAGATCAGCAGCATCTCAATAAAGTTCGTAAACGGAGTTGGGTTCTCAAACGGATGGGCCGAATTAGCGTTGAAGAATCCACCGCCGTTCGTGCCGAGTTCCTTGATGAACTCCTGCGAGGCAACTGGCCCCTGGGCAATCGTTTGGTCCGTGACCGTCTGACTCTCTTGCTGATTGGTTCCGTCCGTGTTCGTCAGAACATTGCCGCTCGCGTCTTTCTTATCAACCTGAATCGTCTGTGGCTCGACTAATTTCGCCGTGTCGTAGGCCCGAAAGTTTTGCACTACGCCTTGTGAGACCATCAACAGCGCGCCGAGGATGCAGACCGGAAGCAGCACGTACAGATTGCAGCGGACGAAGTCGACCCAGAAATTTCCGATGGTCTCTTGTTCACGCCGGGCGATGCCGCGAATGAAAGCGATCGCCAGCACAATGCCGGTCGCCGCTGATGCAAAGTTGTGATACGCGAGACCGGCCATCTGCGTGAGATAGCTCATCGTTGTCTCGGGCACATAGCTCTGCCAATTCGTATTGGTCGTGAACGACGCGGCAGTATTGAAAGCCGAGCCAACAAAACCTGCGGTCGGGCTTCCGGCCGTGTCAACACCCGGCAAATGCTGAGGATTCAAGGGCAAGTAACCCTGCACGCGCTGGATGATGTAAAGCAAAACGAGCGAGACCAAACTGAAAAGCAGCATGGCCGCCGCATACTCAGTCCAGCGCATTTCGCGTTTTTCATCAACGCCGGTTAAGCGATAGATCAAGCGTTCAATCGGCCGGAGCGCCCAGTGCAGAAAAGTGCGCTCGCCGTTGAAAACGAGGGTCATAAAAATGCCGACGGGCTTGGCAATGGCGATGATGATCGCGATGAAAAGAAGAATTTGTAACCAACCGTTCAGTGTCATAAGAATTCAGAGGTCAGAAATCAAAGATCAGAGGTCAGCGGACCCTAACGTCGGTGGCGTGTTCTGACGTCTGATCTCTCCGGCCTCTGTCCTTTCAGAACTTCTCAGGCCGCAACAGTGCGACCGTTAGATAAATCAGCAGCAGTAGCGAAACTGCCACGATGACAATCGTTCCAATAGCCATCTTGTTACCTCACTGACGTGGCACGGGCGTCCCGCCCGTGAAATCACGCACACAAGATGCGCGTGCCACTCATCTACTGCAGCTTCTCGCATGCGCGCACGTAAGCGAGCGCGATTAGAAAAAAGAGAACCGCTGCGGCGATGAAAATTAGATCAAGCATTCGTTTCTTCGTCTCAATTAAAGTTGTAGCCAAACTCAAGCAGGAAATAATGATTGCCCCTCGAGGCATTCTGATTTCCGATTGAATAGCTCGCATATCCCGTAATTTTCGTGCCGACCTTGAAGACGACTCCCGGGCTGAAATAACCGGCGCTATGTTTGCCAGTGAACCAATCGGCGGCGATAGTGACTTTCTTGTTGAGCGGTTGCTCAAACGTAAATTGACCGCCGGCCCGGTTGGCGTTCGCCGCGACCACGTTCTTGCTGAAAAAATAGCCGCCGAAACCTACACGCGTACTTTTATTGAAAGTCTTCTGTGTCATCGCATAGGTATACGTGCCGGCGTTGTAGGCGCGGTTGCGTACGGGGATAAAGAGGTTGTCTCCGATGACCGCGGCCCATCCGTTATCTTTTCCGTCGTAGACTTTCCACTTGATGGTTGGCGCGATCGTTGTAGAATCGGGCCCCGGCTGAACATTGCCCAGAAGATTCACGCCGGCTTCAATATGATGGCCGGCGCCCACAACCAACCGAGGTACAAATGACGAGAACTTGTTGACTGCTGCGGAGTCATTCGGCTTCGCGCTGACGTCCAGTTCGAAATAGACTTTGCCTTTGTCGAGTACATCGGTTGTAGGGACGTTGAAAACGGTCTGTTGGGCATGGGCTTTACTCGAGAGCATTGCAATCAAAAGCACCCATAAGCCAAGTCCAACTGCTGCTTTCCAAATCAGTTCAAAACTGCTCCTGCTTGAAACTACCAATCTCTTTCTTTGCATTAGCCTTTCAGTCTTTCTCTTCATCGCAATTCCATCGTCTGGCCAGATCGAGGTCATCGATTGTTAGTTGATCCACTATTAGCTTGCCGTCCGGCGGATAGTCTTCGTTTTCCCAAAGATACGTAGCCAGGTGGCTTTCCGCGCAAGTGATCCAAAAGGAACTTTCAAGTGTTATTCGCCCCCTGCATCGCCACATCACTTCGGCGACGGCGTCAGTCGATATCTCCACCGTAATGTCCAGTTCGTATCCGAACGGATCGCGAGCAATGAAGTAATGACGCGTACCCACCATCGAGACAGATTTGTCCACGTCGCCCAGTCGAATAATGGCGAAACCGTTTTCGGTTTGATATTCGACTGGATTACGCGCCGCCGGCGAGCTATGAGTCGCGTACCGTTCCTGGATTTCAAAGGTCCTGGTTTTCGGATTGAGCATTTGGATCGTTTTGCTGACAGCCTCTCTACCTCGTCAGCAAAGAGATCGTAGCGAGATCCAAATAAAAAAGGGCTTAAGCCTTCATTAAAAGTTCGTAAACGTGCATGGGAGGTCAGTAGCGACTGGAGCGCAACCGTCCCGGTTGCAGCGCCCTGTTAATAAAGCTCATGCAAGCGAGGACGCTTGCGCTCCAGTCTATGAACCCGCCCGCTTAGTAAACTTGCGCTACTTACCGGGAACGAAGCGATAACCGACCCATGGGTCCGTCAGGATATAGCGAGGCTTGGCGGGATCGGGCTCGATCTTCTTGCGGAGGTGACGGATGAAAACGCGCAGGTACTCGGTTTGGTCGGTATAATTTCCGCCCCAGATATTTGCCAGCAGAGTGCGATGCGTAAGGACTTTTCCGGAGTTGCGAATCAGGAAGACGAGCAGATCGAATTCTTTCGGCGACAGCCGGATTTCCTTTCCGGCAACTTCTACTGCACGGGTTTCAAAGTCAACGTGAAAGTCGCCTGCCTCAACGACAGTACCTTCGTTAGAAGCTTGCGGCGAACGTCGCAGAGTCGCTCGCACCCGCGCGAGCAGCTCTCCCATGCCGAATGGTTTGGTCAGATAATCGTCAGCGCCGGCGTCGAGCGCCTCGACTTTGGTAGCTTCATCGCCTTTGACTGAGAGAATGATTATGGGAACGTCTGAAATTTCTCTGAGCCGTCGACACAATTTCAAGCCGTTCATGTTGGGCATGGAAAGATCAGTGATCACGAGCTCGGGCGTCCACGCTTGAAAAAGCTCCAATGCCGCCTGACCCTCGCCGGCGACTCTCACGTCGAAGCCATGCTTCGTCAGACCGCTGCGCAAGACCAGAGTAATCTCTTGCTCGTCGTCGACAACCAGGATGCGTTTACGTGTTTCCATTCAGCGTCACGGAGTCAGTACCGGGAGCGATAGCGACCGGGTCATTGTTACGGGAAATCTCAAGCTCGCCGATCTAAACCCGGTCGCTACCGCTCCCGGTACTGACCTCACTCCGCTCATCATCGCCAACCAGAACTGTAAAAGCCAGTCTGGCCCCATGACCTGATTTGCCATCTTCGATCCGGATGTGACCTCCGTGAGCCTCCACAATCCCTTTCGCAATCGCCAGTCCCATACCGATTCCACCGGCGCGATCTTCTCCGGCGTCGTTACTGGCGGCGCGATAAAAACGCTCAAAGACGCGCTCGCGCAGGTTTGGCGCAATGCCGGGCCCTTGATCTTCAACCGCTATTTCTATCAGCTCGTCTCCGACGCGACGAGCCTCAATCGTGATTAGCGTTTCCGGCGGCGCATACTTGCCGGCATTGTCGAGCAGGGTATAGATCACTTCCGACACTGCGCGCGCATCGACCCGAACTATCGGCAATTCCTCATCAATCGCAATTCTTATCTTGTGCTTTCGCGTGAGCGGTTCCGCCTGGGCCAGGGCGGCATCAATAATGTCCTCGACCGCGCCCCAGTTGCGATACAACATCATCTCGCCGGCTTCGATGCGCGCCAGATCGACAATGCCCTCGACAAACCGGTCCAGCCTGTCGGCTCCATGTGTAATCACCTGTAACAACGCCTGTTGCTCGGTCGCACCCAGTCTTTCTACCTGGTCACTCGATTCCCGATCTTCAAGCAACAAGGTGGCTGAGGCTTTGATCGATGTCAGCGGCGTGCGAATGTCATGCGTAACTGCGTCGAGCAGCGCAGACTTCAGCCGCTCGCTTCTTTTCAGCGCCTCTGCCTCACTCGCTCGCTCAAAAGCGTTTTGCAGATCTTCGTAGAGCCGGCGGATCTCGATTCTGCCTGCCTCAGCTTCATCTGCCTGGTGCCTTGCTCTGGCCGAGAGTTGACCAACCGCCAATGCGGTTATGAAAAAAGCAGTGAGCGCCACCCAGTTCTGCGGGTCAGCGATCGTGAAAGTGTGAAAGGGTGGCAGGAAAAAGAAATTAAAGCTGAGCACGCCCAGGATTGATGCGAGTAAGGCAGGTTTGCTGCCGCGGAAAATTGCGGTGAAGAGCACGACCAGCAGGAAGGCGAATCCGACGGTGGTCGAGTTAACTTTGCCGCGTAAGGGAACCAGCAGGACTGTCGAGG
>Ga0193729_1001516_pt1 | contig 11852 bp, 11 predicted proteins | sample U1c2metaG_FD_143036 | JGI IMG/M metagenome (GOLD analysis project Ga0193729, IMG submission 143036) | Soil microbial communities from a riparian zone of the East river system, Colorado, United States - U1c2 | ecosystem: Environmental > Terrestrial > Soil > Riparian zone | place: USA: East River... | reverse complement strand
GATCGTGCGCATCCGGCCGTTCTGCGGCGCCTTCAGCCTGGAGCAAGCGCGCGGCCTGGCCGACCTCGCCCGGCGGTTGGGCAACGGCCATATCGATCTCACCCGGCGTGCCAATCTGCAGCTGCGCGGCCTTGTCGAAGAGCGCCTGCCCGAGCTTCACGCTGCTCTCGGCAAGCTGGACCTGATCGATCCCGATGCCGAGACCGAAGCCACGCGCAATCTCATGGTCGCGCCGCTGGCCGGGCTGGATCCCGTCGAGAAGCGGGACGTCCGACCCATCGCGCGCGCAATTGCCGAAGGCCTTGCCACAGATGAAAGGCTGCGCGCCTTGCCGGTGAAGTTCGGCCTGCTGGTCGATGGTGGCGGCACGGTCTCGATCGCCGCCGAACGTGCCGACATCGCGCTGCTGGCGATCGATGGCGGGATCGCGCTCGGCCTCGACACGCCGGCTGGAACGCAATGGCTCGGCGCCGTGTCGCCGGATGCTGCCGCGGCGGCCGCACTCCTGGCGGCCCGCGCTTTTCTCGATGCAGCAGGCCCGGCGACGCGCCTCCGCATGCGTGGCCTCCCGGCGGACGGCATCGCGCAGGTTGTCGCGACACTGATGCCGATGCTGCGACCTTGCGAGGTCGTGCGGTCGACGACGGGACGCACGCTCGGCGCGTTCGGCGCTGCTGTCGGCGTGGCGGCGCCTTTCGGCCGTCTTGAAGCCGAACAGTTGCGCCGTCTGTCGTCGCTCGCAGAAGAATCCGGCGCCACCGAGCTGCGCTTGTCGCCTTGGCGTACGGTCTATTTCGGCGCGCGCGATGCTGCCGCGGCCCGGCAGGCGGCTGAGGCCACGCGCCTCGTCGGCCTGATCGTCGACACCGACGATCCGCTGCTGAAAATCGAAGCCTGTCCCGGCGCACCGGACTGCAAGTCGAGCAGCGTCGATGCGCGCGGCGATGCCCGGCGGCTGGCCGCGCTTGCCTTGGCCCATGGTTATGACGGCAGCATCCATGTTTCGGGTTGCGCCAAGGGCTGTGCGCGTTCCGCGCCGTCCGAGCTGGTGCTGGTCGGCAAGGCGGGACGTTACCGTCTGGTCCACAATGCCACGACGCGCGGTCCGGTCGAACGCATCATCGGCACGGATGAGTTTCCGGCCCTGTTCGAGGGATCGCGCGATGTCTGAGGCGCGCGCCTATATCCGCGACGGGGCGGAGATCTATCGCCGGTCCTTCGCCATCATCCGCGCCGAATCGGATCTCGCCCGCTTCAATGAAGTGGAAGAACGCGTCGCCGTGCGCATCATCCATGCCTGCGGCATGACCGAGATCGCGCGCGACATCGTCATGTCGCCGGGTTTCGCCGAGTGCGCCCGGGTGGCGTTGCTGGCTGGCGCGCCGATCCTGTGCGATTCGAAGATGGTGGTGAACGGCATCACACGGGCGCGCCTGCCGGCCGCCAACGCCGTGATCTGTACGCTCGACGATCCTGCGGTCGCCGGCATCGCGCGCAAGATCGCCAATACGCGCACGGCGGCCGCCATGGAATTATGGGGCGATCGACTCGCCGGCGCCGTCGTCGCCATCGGCAATGCGCCGACCGCCCTGTTCCGGCTGCTCGAGATGCTCGATGCCGGCGCGCCGGCGCCCGCCGCCGTCATCGGCCTGCCCGTGGGCTTCGTCGGCGCGCAGGAATCCAAGGAGGCATTGGCGGCCGACGGGCGCCTGCCGTTCCTGATCGTGCGCGGTCGATTGGGCGGCAGCGCCATGGCCGTGGCCGCGGTCAACGCGCTGGCAAGCGAGCAGGAATGACCAGTCTCGACACCTTGGCGGGAACGGCCGCGGGCGGCACGCTCTACGGCGTCGGCGTGGGGCCGGGCGACGTGCGCTATCTCACCTTGCGCGCCGCCGGCCTGGTGCGCGCCGTCGATGTTTTAGCCTACTTCGCCAAGAAGGGCCTGCCCGGCAATGCGCGGCGCATCGTGACGCCGCTGGTCGTCGAGGGCCGGACCGAACGGCGCTTCGAATATCCCATGACCGACGAGATGCCGGCCGAGAGCACGGACTACCAGCGCCAGATGGGCGCGTTCTATCGCGCGACCGCCGACGCGCTGGCCGGGCTGCTGCGGCAGGGAAAGTCGGTCGGGCTTCTGGCCGAGGGCGATCCCTTCTTCTACGGCTCCTTCATGCACATGTGGCGCAGGCTCGCGGCCGAATTCCCGGTCGAGGTCGTGCCCGGCGTCACCGGCATGTCGGGCTGCTGGACACGCGCCAACCTGCCCATCACCTGGGGCAACGACACGCTGGCCGTGCTGCCCGGCACCTTGGATGAAGGCCAGCTCGTCGAGCGCCTGCGTCTCACCGATGCGGCGGTGATCATGAAGGTCGGCCGCAACCTCGGCAAAGTGCGGCGCGCCGTCGAGGCTGCCGGCCTGCTGTCGCGCGCCATCTATGTCGAGCGCGGCACCATGGACGATGAGCGGATCCTGCCGCTCGCCCAATGTTGCGAGCCCGTCGGCGCCTATTTCGCCATGGTGCTGATTCCGGGTGAGGGCAGGCGGCTATGAGCGGGTCGCTCGTGGTGGTCGGCACCGGGCCGGGCAAGGCCGAGCTGATGACGCCGGCAAGCCAGGCGGCGCTCGCGCGTGCCACCGACCTTGTCGGCTACGGGCCCTATCTCGACCGCGTTCCAGTACGCAGTGACCAGTGCCGCCACGCGTCGGACAACCGCGTCGAACTCGATCGTGCCCGCCTCGCGCTGTCGCTTGCCTCAGCGGGCCGCCAGGTTGCAGTCGTATCGGGCGGCGATCCCGGCGTGTTCGCCATGGCGGCGGCGATTTTCGAGGCCGTCGAGTCGGGCGATCCGGCGTGGCGCGGCCTCGACATCAGGGTCGAGCCCGGCGTCACGGCGATGCTGGCGGCGGCGGCCGAGGTCGGCGCGCCGCTGGGCGGTGATTTCTGCGCCATCTCGCTCTCGGACAATCTCAAAGCCTGGACCACGGTCGAGCGCCGGCTGAAGGCCGCCGCCGAAGCCGATTTCGTGATCGCGCTCTACAATCCCGCCTCCAAGGCGCGGCCGCACCAGCTCGGCCAGGCGTTCGAGCTGTTGCGCACGGTCAAGGCGGCCGCCACGCCGGTGCTGTTCGTGCGCGCCGCCGGCACCGCCGAGGCGGAGGTCATCACGACCACGCTCGGCGCCGCCGATCCGTCGCGCGCCGATATGCGCACGCTTGTCATCATCGGCGCCAGCACGACGCGGCAGGTCGGCCGCTGGGTCTACACGCCGCGCAGCGAACGGGGAGCGCCGTGAGCCAGCCACGCCACTGCCGCTTCGGCGCTCATCACGACACGGCCGACCGGCTTGGCGCGCCGTGCGATCATGATCACCGGCAGGCGGAGCGCGCGCGCGGCCTCGATCTTGGGATAGGTGGCGCTGCCGCCGGAATTCCGCGACACGATCACGTCGATCTTGCGCTCTCTCAGCAGGCGGAGCTCGGCGTCGGTGTCGAAGGGGCCGCGCTGCTGCAGCAGGACCAGGCCGTGCGGCAGAGCCGTCTGCTGCGGCGGTTCGATGAGGCGGGCGATGTAGTGATGCTGCGGGAACGCGGCGAAGAAGTGCAGCTCCTGCCGGCCCAGGCTCAGGAAAACGCGGCGCGGCGTCTTGCCGAGCGCCAGGGCCGCAGCGACGGCAGTGGGCACGTTCTGCCAGGCATCGCCCGGCTGCGGCGCCCATGCCGGCCGCACGAGAGAAGCGAGTGGAACGCCGGCTTTGTGGCAGGCCGCGACCGCGTTGGCGGAAATCCGCGCGGCATAGGGATGCGTGGCGTCGATCATCGCATCGATCTGCTGCTCGCTGAGGAAACGGGCGAGCCCCTCGGCGCCGCCGAAGCCGCCGACGCGCGTGGCAATCGGTTGCGGGCTGGGCGCGGAGGTGCGGCCGGCCAGCGACAGAGTCGCTTCGAAGCGCACATCGCCGGCGAGAAGGCGGGCCAATGCCGAGGCTTCCGTGGTGCCGCCGAGGATGAGAACGCGCATTGCAGGATCGGTCGATGACAAGCGAGCGAGCAACCTGCACGGCCACGCGCTGGCTGTCCATTGTCGGCATCGGCGAGGATGGCGCGGACGGCCTCTCGCCGGTGGCGCAAAAGCTGATCGCCTCGGCCGAGCTTGTCGTGGGCGGCAAGCGCCATCTCGCTTTGGCCCGCGGTCTGATCCGCGGCCGCACGCTCGCCTGGCCCAGCCCGATCGGCGAGGCGATGCCGGAAATCGAGAAGCATCGCGGCCGCCCGGTCGTCGTGCTGGCGAGCGGCGATCCCTTCCACTATGGCGTCGGCGACCTGCTGCTGCGCTCGATTCCGGCCGCCGAGACGCTCTGCTTGCCGCAGTCCTCTTCCTTTAGCCTGGCGGCGTCGCGGCTCGGCTGGTCGCTGCAGGACGTGGCGCTGGTCAGCCTGCATGGCCGCGCGCTGGAGGGCATCGTGCGCCACCTGCAGCCGGGCGCGCGCATCCTCGCTTTGTCGTGGGATGACGATACGCCCGCCAAGCTGGCGAAGCTGTTGAGCGAGCGCGGCATGGGCGGCTCGTCGATCACCGTGCTGGAAGCCATGGGCGGGCCGCGCGAACGCATGCGCCGCGCCACGGCGAAGGGCTTCGATCTCGGCGAGATCGCACCGCTCAACACCCTCGCCCTTGAAGTGACGGCGTCGCCGGATGCCACCGTGCTTGCTCTGGCCCCCGGTCTCGACGATGCGTTGTTCGAGCATGACGGCCAGCTCACCAAGCGCGAGGTCCGCGCCGTCACCTTGTCGGCTTTGGCGCCGCGACAAGGCGAGTTGCTGTGGGACGTGGGCCTCGGTGCCGGCTCGATCGCCATCGAATGGCTGCTGCGCCATTCGTCGCTGAAAGCGATCGGCATCGAAGATCAGCCGGAGCGCGCCGCGCGGGCGGCGCGCAATGCCGCCGCGCTCGGTACGCCCGATCTTCTGATCGTGCAGAAACGCGCGCCCGAGGCATTCGCGGACTTGCCGCGTCCCGATGCCGTGTTCATCGGCGGCGGACTGTCCGATCCCGGCATGTTCGAGGCCGCCTGGTCGGCGCTCAAATCCGGCGGTCGCCTGGTCGCTAATGCCGTATCGCTGCAGTCCGAATCGCAGCTGATCGGGTTCTTCCAGCGCCATGGCGGCGAGCTCGTACGCCTGGAAGTCGCCAAGGCCGGCAAGGCGGGCACCGGCGGCGTCTTCGTCTGGCGACCGGCCGCGCCGATCGTCCAGTGGCGCGCGAGGAAGCCATGATCGTGGCAGGCGTGGGCTGCCGGCGCGGCACGTCGGCCGACGAGCTCGAGCGCGTGGTGCGCCTGGCGCTCGGCCTGTTCGATCTGCCGGCGGAGCGCCTGGAGGCGATCGCGACCGAATCGGAGAAAGCGACCGAGCCCGGCTTCCCGGAAGTCGCCCGCCGACTGTCCGTCAAGCTGGTGGCCTGCACGGTGAGCGATCTCGACCGGGTGGCGGGCCAGGTCCTCACGCCGTCCAAGCTGGTGCTTGAGGCCAAGGGCCTGCCGTCGATCGCCGAGGCGTCGGCGCTGGTCGTGGCCGGCCGCAATGGCCGCCTGCTGGGCACGCGGGTGGCGACGAAGCGCGCGACCTGCGCCATCGCCACCGGAGAAGGCCGATGACGGTGCATTTCATCGGCGCCGGTCCGGGCGCCCCCGATCTCATCACCGTGCGCGGCCGCGAGCTGATCTCACGTTGTCCGGTCTGTCTCTATGCCGGCTCGCTGGTGCCCAAGGCGCTGCTCGATCACTGTCCCGCCGGCGCCCGCATCGTCGACACGGCGCCGCTGTCGCTCGACGAGATCGTCGAGGAATGCCGGCGCGCGACCGATCAAGGCCTCGACGTGGCCCGCCTGCATTCCGGCGATCTCTCGGTCTGGAGCGCGATGGGCGAGCAGCTCCGTCGTCTCGACGAAGCGGACATCGCCTACACGATCACGCCCGGCGTGCCGTCCTTCGCCGCCGCCGCAGCTGCACTCGGCCAGGAACTGACGCTGCCCGAGCTAGCGCAGTCGGTGGTGCTGACGCGCACCTCGGGCCGCGCGTCGGCGATGCCGTCGGACGAGACTCTCGAAGCCTTTGCCGCGACGGGCGCCACGCTTGCCGTTCATCTGTCGATCCACGTCCTCGACAAGGTCGTGGCCTCGCTGGTGCCGCACTACGGCGTCGATTGCCCGGCCGCCGTGGTCTATCGCGCGAGCTGGCCAGACGAGCGCGTGATCCGCGCCACCCTGGGCACCATCGCAGCCGAGGTTGCCAAAAATCCGATTGAACGCACGGCGCTGATTTTTGTCGGCAAGGTTTTGGGCGCGCGCGATTTCCGCGACAGTGCTCTCTATGACGCTTCTTACCAGCGGCGCTTCCGCGGCAGGGGCCAATGACGGGGTTAGCGATCCTCGACAATTTCCCCGAACTGCCCGATTTCCCGCCCGGCGAAGTGTGGCTGGCCGGCGCCGGACCCGGCGATCCGCGCCTGCTCACAGTGCTGGCACTGCACGCCATCATGATTGCGGACGACATCGTCTACGACGCGCTGGTCGACCCGCGCTCCCTCAAACTGGCGCGCAGCGACGCCGAGCTGATCCCGGCCGGCAAGCGCGGCGGCAAACCCTCGCCGCACCAGCGCGATATCAACGAGGTGTTGATCGAGCGCGCCCGTCTCGGCCGAAGGGTGCTGCGCCTGAAGGGTGGCGACCCGTTCGTGTTCGGTCGCGGCTGGGACGAGGCCCAGGCCTTGACCGCGGCCAGCGTGCGCTTTCGCATCATCCCCGGCCTGACCTCGGGCCTGGCGGCGGCGGCGCTGGCGGGCATTCCCGCCACCTCGCGCGACACCAATCATGCCGTGGTGCTGGCGGCCGGTCATCGCGCCGAGGATGGACGCTCGGCTGCCGACTGGGAGGCGCTGGCCAAGCTCGGACAGCCGCTCGTGCTCTATATGCCGATGTCACAGTTGGCCGAGATCGCCGCCGCCCTGGAGCAGGGCGGCCTGTCGCCCGATACGCCCGCCGCCCTCATCCAGTCGGCGACGACGGGCGAGGAGCGCGTGGTCGAGAGCCGACTGGGCTCGCTGGCGGCCGATGCGGTCCGGCAAGGGATCGGCTCACCGGCCATCGTCGTGATCGGCGCGATCGCGGGGCTGCGCCGGCAGCTGCTGTCGTCGCTGGTGCCCTGGCGATGACTCCCGGGACCGGTCCGCTGGGACTCGTGGTGGCGGCGGCGCATTCGGGCGCCGGCAAGACCACGGTGACGGCAGGCCTGCTGCGCGCGCTCACCCGCAGCGGCGTTCGCGTGCAGCCTTTCAAGTGCGGACCGGACTATATCGATCCGGCGTTCCATGGCGTGGCTGCCGGCCGGCCGAGTTTCAATCTCGACACCTGGGCGATGGCCGCGGGCACGATCGTCGATCTGGTGAGCCGCCACGCGGCAGCGGCCGATATCGCCATCGTCGAGGGCGTCATGGGCCTGTTCGATGGCGTGGCCGACCCCGGCCAGACCGCCCGTGGTTCGACGGCGGACCTGGCGGCGCTGCTCGGCTGGCCGGTCGTTCTGGTGCTCGACGTTGCGGGGCAAACGGAGACGGCGGCGGCCATCGCCGCCGGTTGCGCGCGTTACCGCGACGACGTTTCGATCGCCGGCGTGATCCTGAACCGCGTGGCGAGTCCCCGGCACGCCGCGTTGATCGCACCGGCCTTCAGGCGCGTCGGCATCCCGTTGTTCGGTGCGATCATTCAGGACGCGCACCTCACTCTGCCAGAACGCCATCTCGGGCTCGTCCAGGCCGGCGAGATGGCCGATATCGACCAGCGTCTCGACGCGCTCGCCAGCGTGATCGAAGCCTCGGTCGACCTCGATGCCGTTCGCCGCAGTGCGATGGCCACAGGGCTCACCGACAGTGCTGCAGCGCGCTTCGATCCGCCTGGCCAGCGCATCGCGCTCGCCCAGGATCGCGCGTTCTCCTTCATCTATCCGCATCTGCTCGATCGCTGGCAGTTGGCCGGCGCGGAGATCCTGGCTTTCTCGCCGCTGGCCGACCAGGCACCCGATCCGCGTGCCGATGCGGTATGGCTGCCTGGCGGCTATCCCGAGCTGCACGCTGGAACATTGGCGGCGGCGCATCGTTTTCACGACGGGCTGCGCGCGCTGGCCGGCCGCGCCGTTCCCATTCACGGCGAGTGCGGGGGCTACATGGTGTTGGGGCAGGGGATCGAGGATGCAGAAGGCCGGCGTCATGCGATGACGGGCTTGTTGCGGCTCGAGACGTCGTTCGCCCAGCGCAGGCTGCATCTCGGTTATCGCCGCGCCCGCCTGAAAGTCGCATGTCCGCTGGGTGCGGCGGGTGCGGAGATCATGGGCCACGAATTCCATTATGCCAGCGCGCTCTCGAATGACGATGAACCGCTGGTGGAGTGCCGCGACGCGACCGGCGCGCCGGTGGCGGAAGGCGGCGGGCGGCGCGGCTCGGTGAGCGGCACGTTCTTCCATTTCATCGACAGGCGACAGCCATGAGTCCGACATTCGATACGGCGTTCCGCGCGCAGTTCCGCGATCTCGTGTTGTGGCGACGCGATGTGCGGCGCTTTCGCCGCGACCCCATCGCGCGCGAGCGAATAGATGCGCTGCTCGAACTCGCGACCCACGCGCCGTCCGTAGGCTTGAGCCAGCCGTGGCGCTTCGTCCATGTGGAATCGCCAGAGCGACGGCTTGCCGTCGTGAAAAGCTTCACCGACGCTAACGAGCGGGCGCTGGCGGGCTACAGCGGTGAGAAACACGCGATCTATGCCGGGCTGAAGCTGGAAGGCCTCAAGGAAGCGCCGGTACATCTCGCGGTGTTTTCCGACGACGGCACCCATACCGGCAGCGGGCTCGGCCAGCAGACCATGCCGGAAACACTGCACTATTCGGTGGTGGGTGCGATTCAGACGCTGTGGCTCGCGGCGCGCGCCGACGGCATCGGCATGGGCTGGGTCTCGATCCTCGATCCCAAGGCGGTGACGCGCGTGCTCGACGTTCCGACGTCGTGGAGTCTCGTCGCCTATCTCTGTCTCGGTCTGCCGGCCGAAGAACATCTCGATCCGGAGCTCGAGCGTCATCACTGGGAAGTCCGCGCCGAGCTCGAGGACGTCGTGTTCACACGCTAGCTGCACGCGCGCTTGACGATTTTCACAGCGACTGTCAGCATGATGATGGTGGTTCCCGCAAGGGATCAAAAGGGAACGCGGTGACAACGCCGCGGCTGCCCCCGCAACTGTGAGCGGCGAGCTTGCGACCGAAATGCCACTGGGCGCCGAAAGGTGCCTGGGAAGGCGGTCAAGAGCGACGACCCGCGAGCCAGGAGACCTGCCACCGGCAGCGGTCACGCGCGAACGCATTGGGCGGGGTGTCCTAATGTAGAAACTGGCCTTTGCTGTCCGCAATCTGCGTGCGGCGGAGGTGACTACAGTTCGCGGTGACGTTTGACGCGCCGCGAGTCTGTCTGTGACGTCTCTTTGTGCTCCTGCCGCCCAGCGGCGCGACATCGATCCGCTCGAGCTCTATGCCTCGGCCATCGACACGTCGGACTATGTGGCCGCGCTGGCGCCACTGATCCGCCGCGCCGTGCCCCAGATCGGCCGGCTGCTCGATGTCGGCGCCGGTGGCGGCCAGCTCGGCGCGGCGCTCGGCGATCCGGCGCTTCCCTGGACCGCCATCGAACCCTCCGCGACCATGCGCGCCCGTCTCGGCCGACTCAGTCATCCGCCGCGCGTGATTGCCGCCGGCTGGGAAACGGCGGATGTGCCGGAAGGCGGCCACGACACGGTCCTGGCTGCGACCATGCCGGCCTTCTTCGATCAGCCCGAGGCCTTTCTCGCCCGCTGCCGTGCCTGGGCGAGCCGCAGCGTCGTCTGGGTCGTGCCGGCGCATGCCGGACCGCGCGGTCTTTGCTTCGCGGGCTGCCTGCCGGGCGAATGGCATCGCGAGGACGAGACGCCCGGCATCGACATCGTGATGCGAGGACTCGCGCCGTCGTCGCGTCCACATCACGTCGCCTTCGCCGACTGGACCTTCTCCGGCGTCGTGAAGGACCTCGACCGACTCTCCGCCTATCTCGCCGATCGCCTTGGCTGGGCCGCGCGCGACCTGCGCCGCGCCGAGCTCGAGCGCCATCTCGTCGCCCAGGCCAGGCCCGACGCCGCCGGCGCGCGCCTCGACATCGCCAGGAAATCAGCCGTTCTTTTTTGGGGAAGCCGATGAACAATCCATGCATTCGAAAAGGCGCAGCCGCCATCGCGCTGCTTTCAGGCCTCGCCTGGATCTCGCCCGCCGTCGCGCAGCAACCGCCGCAACCCCCGCCGGCACCGCCTCGGCAGCCGGCCTTCATGCCGGAGGTCGTCGTTACGGCGACCGGCTATCCCGAGGAGGTCTCCAAGATCGCCGGCACCGTGCAGGTGATCAGCCAGGACCGCATCGCGCACTCCAACGCCAAGTCCGTCACCGAGCTGCTGGCGGAAAACTCCGTCGGCTTCATGAGCCAGTGGACCGCGGGCCAGACCTCGCTCAACATCCGCGGCGGCGCCACCGAAGGCCAGGGCCGCGATTTCAAGAGCGAGGTGCTGATCCTGATCAACAGCCATCGTGCCGGCACCGCCAACATCTCGAAGCTGTCGATCGCCGACGTCGAGCGCGTCGAGATCGTCCGCGGCCCTGCCTCCGTCGTCTATGGCAGCCAGAACATGGGCGGTGTGGTCAACATCATCCTGAAGACCGGCCGCACCGCCGAGCCCGGTACCTTCATCGAGGGCGCCGGCGGCTCGTGGAACTATGTCGAAGGCAAGGTACAGAACGCCGGCAACACCGGCACCTACGACTGGTACGCCGGCGGTAACGGCGCCCGGCAAGGCGACTATCAGGTGGGTGGCGGACAGGTCGAGTTGAACACTGCCTGGAACCGCTACGGCGGCACCGGCGCGTTCGGCTGGCAGATCGACCCGAACAATCGCATCGACGTGACCGCCCGAAGCGACGGCGTCTACGGCACCGGCTTTCGCGGCTCGAGCGCCAACATCTTCGCCAACGACAATCGCTACAACGATTCGATCGACTTCACCTGGCACGGCAAGACGCCCAGCGACCGCGCCCACTTCATGTTCCAGGGCTACTACGTCTATGACGTCGACGATCTCAGCAATCCCTCACCGCTCAGCAACCTGAATGCGCTCGCCTCACGGACCACGATCGACGAAAACCGCCGCCAGCTCAGCATCGTGGGCTTCCGAATGCAGCCGCGCTTCAACATCATCAAGAGCAACGAGCTGCTCGTCGGCGTCGACTGGGAGCAGACTTCGCTCAGCTCCACGCGCTTTCGCGCCGGCGGCACCGGCGTCATCCAGCTTTCGCCGCAGGACAACAACGAGCTGAACAGGTTCTGGGGATTCTATGCCGAGGACACTCAGCAGCTGTTCGACGATCGCGTGACCGTGCGCGGCGGCATTCGTCAGACATTCGGTACGCAGGGCCTGCTCGCGACTCCCAACGCTCCGACGCTGCTCCCTGGCACCGTCACCTACCAGGCAACGACCTATTCGGCGGGCGCCACCTACCAGGCCACCGACTGGCTGAACATGCGATTCGGCGCCTCGAGCGGCTTTCGCGCGCCGACAGCCACTGAACTCGGCGCGAACTTCACGGTCACGCCGATCGGCACCACGATCTTCGGCAATCCCAGCCTGCAGCCGGAAACCAGCCAGCAGCTCGAGGTCGGCAGCACCTTCACCTGGGGCGCCGGCCGCCTCGACCTCGCCCTCTTCCAGAACGTGATCCACAACCGCATCCAGTCGGTGACG
>Ga0193729_1001515_pt1 | contig 11854 bp, 17 predicted proteins | sample U1c2metaG_FD_143036 | JGI IMG/M metagenome (GOLD analysis project Ga0193729, IMG submission 143036) | Soil microbial communities from a riparian zone of the East river system, Colorado, United States - U1c2 | ecosystem: Environmental > Terrestrial > Soil > Riparian zone | place: USA: East River... | reverse complement strand
CGAAGAGATGATGGGACTCGGCACGGTTCCGGCAGTCCAGACCAAGGTGCGCGATGGAATTGAGACACCATCGGCTAAAAAAACCTTGCTCTCCGTCACGCTCTTAACCCGGTTTTTAAGGCGAATTTCTACACCGCGTCGCGCGAGCACCTTCTCGGCGTATCTTCCCAGGCTTTCACCCAGTTCCGGCAGGATCGCCGAACCAGAATGGACCAGCATGACCCGCAACATATCTTCAGACAGATTGGGATAGAACGGCAGCGCTTCCCGCACAAAGTCGTTTAACGCCGCCACCGTTTCCACACCGGCGAAGCCGCCGCCAGCCACTACGAAGGTAAGTAACGATTGCCGGTCGGCGAGATTGCATTCCGAATTTGCCTCTTCCAAGTGTCGAATGATTTGAGCGCGCAACTGAATGGCATCACGAAGCGATTTCATTGCTACGGCCAGGCCGGCGAGACCCGGAATGTCGTAAAAGTTGGTGATCGATCCCAGTGCGATGATTAGATGATCATAGTCGATCTGGAGAGAGTGGTTACGATAACCATGTGAAATCAAGACCCGCTTGTTTGGCAGATCGATCTGGTTGACGTCACCCACCAATACCTCAACTTTACGAAGTAACTTCCGGAGGGGGTTTACGATATTTGTGATTTCGAGATCGCTCGCTGCGATCTCGTGAAGCATCGGCGTGAACAAGAAAAAGTTATCGCGACTAACGAGGCAAATCTCCACCGCGCTCTGTCGCGCCAGCAATTTCTCGAGATGAATGGCGGCATAAACCCCGCCGAAACCACCGCCGAGAATGACGATTCGTTTCTTGCCAGACTTATCGGGTGCCCGGTCAATCATCGCGTCTTTCGGTCCTCGCTCTGATTGCAGTGCCGGGATTACGGAGCGGATCTTTGCTGGCTTGTTGTGTCCAGTAGTTTTGGCGGCGTCGCTCCGCTGGGGCCGGACTCACTAAGCCCTTTCTCTATCTCATCTCGCGCGGCGCTGAACTCTTTTACCGCTCGACCCATCCCTCGGGCGAGTTCGGGCAGCTTCTTCGCCCCGAACAGGAGCAACACGATGAGGAGGATTATCATCATATCCGGCCCCATCAAATTAAGGATACTAGCGATCATTGGAGTCATAAGATCATTGGAGTCATAAGCGTGTTTGGTTATCGGCAAATCGTTCTTCACTTATTCAACCAATTTTTCGGATTTATATTCCCGGAGGGTGATGTACGGCGTCGTTTGGGTCGCTGATATCTGTGAGATGACCGCCTCTCCGCGGCTTTTTTTTGCGAAAATGGAATAAAACGGGGCCGCGCCAGTCTTATATAGACAAATGGCAAACCACCTCAACGTGCTGTGCCGGGCCGAGATATGACCCCCCGAAAATCGCTATGGCTTTACTGTTGAAAGAGGCACATGCTTCCGAACCGGAAGATTTCGAATTGGGTCCGAAGATTGTGAAGTTCGTCGTCGTAAAAAAACACGAAGAGGATCACGCTCAGCCAGCGGAGTTAACATCTTTTGAAGAGGTGATGCTGCCCCATCTTGACGCAGCCCACAACTTGGCCAGGTGGCTGCTTCGCAACGAACAGGATGCGCAGGATGTGGTGCAAGAGGCGTATTTGCGAGCGTTCAAATCTTTCGCCGGATTCCACGGTTCGAATGGCCGGGCCTGGCTGCTGACGATTGTCCGAAATACCTCCTACACTTTGCTAAAGAAGAACCGTTCGGTTGATCTGACCACAACTTTTGATGAAGAAATACATGCGTCCGGCTACGAATCTGTCAGTCCCGCGACGATTCTCGAGCATAGTGAAGACGCGGAACTAATTAGGGAAGCAATGGATGAATTGCCTGCGGAATTCCGTGAGATCCTGACGCTGCGACACCAGGAAGGTCTATCCTACAAGGAAATAGCTGACATCGCGCAAATTCCGCCGGGTACGGTCATGTCGCGGCTCGCGCGTGCGCGTGCCAAACTTAAGGAATGTTTAGCGGCTCGGATCGGTAAGGAGAAGTGACATGAACTGCGAAGAAGCTACAAAACTGATGGATGGTTATCTGGATGGCGAACTGGATCCGATTACCAGCCAGACAATCGAGCAGCACTTACGAAGCTGCCGTAATTGTGAACAGACATACGAGGCGCAGCGTGCGTTGGTGCGCACGGTTGGCAGCGCCACACCCTATTACAAGGCTCCACCAGAATTGCGTGAGCGAATTCAAGCCTCCTTGCGAGAAGAGATCGTCGAACGGTCCAGGCGCAGTGGCCCTGTTCCGCGAGATGTGCGGCCGCTAATCATAAAAAAGCAGCCAGAACCGCGGTCCATTCTTTTTGGAACTTCATGGAATTGGCTGGCTCTCGCCGCTGCCGTCGTTTTTGCAGCCATTATTGCCTGGAACGTACTGCCCCGATTGCAGCGACCAGGCAATGACCAGTTTCTCGCGACGCAGCTCATCGCCAGTCATGTGCGTTCGCTTATGGCAAACCATCTCACCGACGTCGCTTCCTCCGACCAGCACACCGTAAAGCCCTGGCTGGACGCCAAGCTCGATTTTGCGCCTGCAGTGGTGGACCTTTCCAGTGAAGGATTTCCTCTGATCGGTGGCCGTCTGGATTACCTGGAGAACAGGCCGGTGGCGGCGTTGATTTACCAGAGGCGCAAGCATTTCATTAACCTGTTTGTTTGGCCGGCAGCGCCCGATGCAACCAGAACTCCGAAGACAATAACGCATCAGGGCTATCAGCTTCTGCATTGGGTTGACTCCGAGTTCAACTACTGGGCCGTCTCCGACGTCAACGAGAAGGACTTGGAGGCCTTTAAGCAGCAGTTCGAAGCACAAACGTCGCACCATTGACGACGGCCAGAGGCTTTGTCACCGGACAGGCTTTAGGTGGTTGAGAGCGTTTAGCTCCATATTTCGGTAACAGCGTTCAGTCCCTTTCTTTGGTGACGGGCAGCTAAGGCTTCTTTCAACGCCTGCATCTGACGCCGGTTCGGTAACGCTCTGCTTTCCGGAAAAATACATTCCTACGATCACGGGAATATGCATCGCTACAAAACGGTATGGATAACTGAAAGCTAGTTGTTGAAACCAAAACATAGAAAAACCTCCGTTATGTCAGCTTCTCCTAGTCACTGTCAAAGCCGCATCGCCAGACGTGTGACCGTATTGTCGCCGTTTCTGAGGCATTTGAATACGGGCGCCCTGGCGTTTGTCATGTTTGTTGCTTTTGCGCTTCTGAGCAGTATCCGCGGCAAGGAGTCCGAAGTCAGAGATCTGGTCTCGACCAAATCCACAAAGATTGAAGTTGTTATCGATAACTTCAGTTTCTCACCCAAGACATTCACGGTACCGGTCGGCACCACCGTGACCTGGACCAACCACGATAGCGCGCCGCACGTCGTGACGAGCGCTGACAATCAGTTCAAGAAATCAACTGTCTTGAAAACGGGTCAGAGTTTCTCCAACACTTTCACGGCAGCAGGAACGTACTCCTACTTCTGTTCCATCCACCCCCGGATGACAGGGAAGATCATTGCCAAATAACCATCAACCATAACCCAACTCTATGAAATCAACACGCTGTTCGCTCTTTTTGAAAATCACTTTATTGATCGTATCGCTAACCTTCTCCTTTGGCAGTTCAATGTACGGGCAAGCGAGAGACAGGAGTGTGCTATCTCCCGGCCCTGTCCGACCAGGGAGTTTGGACTGTCGCACCGGGTTGCCTCAAGGTCATCTAAAGGTCTATTCGGTCACTGATGAATTCAACGATGGCGACGCGTGGTACTTTCCGCACAGCTCTTTCGCCATTTACACGATCGATGGAAAGCTCTTTAAAAACGTCGAAAGCCAACATTCCGCGGACGATATAATTCCCGAGGTAGTGGCGTTGCCTGTTGGAACTTACACGGTCGTAGCTCGATCAAAGAGAGACGGATATGTTCGCATCCTCGTTGTTATTAAGGAAGGTCAACAGACGATCCTCGACTTGGATCTCGGAGAAAAGGAGACAGTCCAGCGGTTAGCACACAACTGACGGCTGGCAAATTTAAGAGGTCCGAAGGTTAAAAGAAGCTCCGATCATCATCACGCGCACAGCCTCACAAAATATCGCATGAACCCGTTTGATCTAAAAGCTGCGCTGCTCGCGAAACATGCGCAACACCCGGTAATCATTCATTTTCCGATCGCCTTGTTCATTATCAGTGTGGCGTTTGATCTGTTCGGGATCTGGAGAAGGAATCCAACGATGGTAAAGGCTGCATTCTATAATCTTGTGGCGGCCGCGCTGACAGCACCAGTTGCGATTGCCACCGGGTTGACGGCATGGCAGTGGCAACTGGAAGGGGCAAAACTTAAGGGAAACTTGCTCCTTCATCTGATTTTCGCGCTGTCAGCGAGCGGGATGATTTGGCTTCTTTGCGCGTGGCGCGTTCGCCAGCGGAGATTTCCAGAACGAACGCCGGGCATCATCTATCTCGCTCTTGCGCTTGCCACCGTGTTGTTGATCGCACTCGCCGGACATTTGGGTGGGATCGTTAGCGGCGTTGAGAGCGGAGCGACCTGAGCGTGACCTCCTGTGGCGTTTTCTATCTGGGATCCGATCACTTCTAAAGTCTTGAGCAAACCGCATGACTTCCGACGTAGGCAATGAGTTTGAGGCAAAGTACGACGATCGCGTCCGGAACATCCGCCACGCGGCCGCCGCGGCGATAAAAGAACTAAGCCTTTTCCGTTCGGGAGGACCCGTGACGACAGAAGCTCTCGACGCAGAGGTCGCGCGCATCGCGAAAGAGAAGCTGCAGCCGTACGGATGCGATCTCGTTGTTTGGCGAATGGATGACGGCGTAATCCGATTCGTGATCAAGGTGCAGAGCACCGGGAGAAGATACGATCTAATCAAGAGTTTTTTCCATTGTGACGACGGATTAATTCCAAGAGCGGAGGTCTGACTTATGGCCCTTAGCCTTAAAGGAAATAACGCCGTTGCAACCGGTGGGAAACATTCTGTTGGACCAGTAGCGGCGGTCACCAACCTGGTAGCAGGATGAGTCGCCGTTTTCTCGAAGAGTGACTTGGATCCTGGGCGATGGGATCCTTTCTTGAGTAAGCGCCAGTGCAGATATCTCGCGTTGCTATATCCGAAGATATTTCAGCAGCTCTGCTTTCCGAAACACCTTGTCACACGATGGGAATATTAGCTTAGCAAAATGGTATGAATAACTGAAGACCATTTTACCGATGAGGCATCACTAAAACCAAATCTTGGAAGGACTCATCTAATGTTCGTTTCTCGGGTTCACCATCAGAAGCACACCGCCAGGCGCGTATCCGCACTCTCTCCGATTCTGAAACACTTGAATACAGGCACTCTGGCGTTTGCGATGTTCGTTGCTCTAGCGCTTTTGAGTAGTACGCACGGCAAGGACTTCCAAATGGGAGACTCAGCTCCCCTCAAAGCGACAAAGACTGAAGTTACCATCGACAACTTCAGCTTCTCCCCAAACACATTAACACTATCAGTCGGCGCAACAGTGACCTGGGTCAACCACGACAATGTGCCACACGTTGTGTCGATTGCTGACAATCAATTCAAAAAGTCAACCGTCTTGAAGACCGGTCAGACCTTTTCCCACACCTTCATGGCAATGGGGACCTACTCTTATTTCTGTTCTATCCACTCCGGATGACAGGGAAAATCATCGTCAAGTAAACATCCAACCATATCCATTACATGAAATCCTCGCATTGCTCATCCCACTCATCGTATTTGAAAACCGCGCTTTTGATTGTTCAACTGGCCTTGTGCTTTGGCGGTCCAACCGTCGCGCAAGCCGGAGGTAAGGATCCGTTCGCTCCCGGGCCGGTAAGACCAGGGAATTTGGATTATCGAACTGAGTTACCACAAGGATATCTCAAGGTCTATTCCGCCACCGATGAATTCAACGATGGCGACGCGCGGTACTTTCCACACAGCTCTTACGCCATCTACATGACGGGCGGAAAGCTCTTTAAAAACGTCAAGAACCGACGTTCCGCGGACGATGAAGTCCCCGAGGTCGTGGCGTTGCCTGTTGGAACTTACGCCGTTGTAGCTCGGTCGCAGCGAGGCGGATACGCCGGTATGCTCGTTGTTATCAAGGAAGGTCAGCAGGCGATCCTCGACTTGGATCTCTGGGAGACAAAAACGCAAAGGAACTTAGCACACAACTGACGAATTGCGATTTATGAACTCCGAAAAGAAGAACGAGATTGGCGCAAATGATCGCAACGGCCGCGTTCTGAAAATCAGGGAACCAGCTGTCCTCGCACTAAAGGGATTAGAGCAATTGCGTGCAGCCCATCGGTGTGTGTTGCATATACCAGGCGTCGGCAGAATTACGGCGCCGGATTCAATCTTTTTTGCGAGAGAAAATCGCCGCCAGTCCCACGCGCAATCTGACAGGGAAAATCATCGTCGAGTAAACATCAACCCCACCGACTATATCAAATCGCCACACTGCTCGTCTTTTTTGAAAACCGCGCTCTTGATTGTTCCGTTGGCCTTGTGCTTTGGCGGTTCAACCGTCGTGAAAGGAGATAGCGATCCGTTATCTATCGGCGCGATACGGCCAGGGACATTGGACCATCGCACCGAATCAGCGCAGGGCTATCTAAAGGTCTATTCGGCGACCGATGAGTTCAATGATGGTGGTCTCGCCTATTACTCGCGCAGCTCTTACGCAATCTACACGATTGACGGAGAGCTCTTTAAAAGCGTGGAAAATCACATTTCGCGCAGTGACGAAAGCCCCGAGTTGGTGGCATTGCCCGCTGGATCTTATCTGGTGATAGCCCGATCTAACAGACACGGAGACGTCGGCATTCGCGTTGCCATCAAGGCAGGCCAGCTCACGGTGCTCGACCTCGACCTCGGCGAAGGGGACGGACAGACGGTTAGCTTCGCGCGAGTCGTCGCGCCTGGCGGACAACTGATCGGTGGTTCGTCAGTTCAAGCCCCATCGTGACTTCTCAATCTTACGAAAACTTGCATGAACTCCGAAGCGAGGAACGAGTTTGACGCAGAGTACGGCGATCTCGTCCGGAAAATCCGCAAAGCGGCTGCCCTCGCATTAAAGGAATTGGACCAACTGCCTTCAGCTGGACCTGTGGGGCAGGAAGCGCTCGACGTTGAGGTCGCGCGGATCACTGACAAGAAATCGCCACCCCAGGGGTACGATCTGGTTGTTCAGCGCAGGCGAGATGAATTAGCCCGCCTGTTGATCAAGATCCGGCGCGGCGAAGCCGGATACGATCTAGTTAAGAAGTTTCTCCTTGAGAACAAGGGATTGCCTCCAGAAAGAGAGGGCTGACTTATGACCCTCGATCTTAGAGGAAAGAAGGTCGTCGTAATCGGCGGGAAACACTGCATCGGGCGCGCCATTGCGGAAGCAGTGGCGCGCGAAGGAGCCGACGCGGTGATTTGGCTGCGTCAATGGAATGATGAGGTTAACGAAGCGAAAGTACTACCAATAGTGCAACTGGAAATCGCATCGCAGCAGGCCAATGGAGCAGGGCCAACCTCGCTCTGGCGCCAGTCAATGGCGACACATAGATCTTACTGGTAGCGCGGCGCCAGCACTTTTTTAGAGTGCATATAGGTAACCGACAAGATTTCGGGAATAAAATCGCGCCGAATGGGTAAGGGAAAGCGTAAGGCAAGTTTTGCCAAGCAAATTAACTAAAACCAAACCAATACTAACCAATTCTATGAAATCTGAGATCAAACCTACAGCTAATAATGAGCGCGACACCGCCGAATCATCGAACCTTAGCCGCGAATTCCCGCAGCCTCGACGTCTCGCCAGACGATCCTTTCTGCGAAATCTCGGCATGGGAGCCGTTCTCCTGGCCCCCGGAGCTGCTTTGCTAGGGAGTGCCAGCAAGGCATTAGCAGGTCATGACGAACCAACGACGAACAACCGTCTCACACGGGGTGATGTTGCAATCCTCCAGCTCCTCGCGGCGGCCGAACTGATCGAAGCCGATCTTTGGCAGCAATATAACGAACTTGGAGGCATTAATGCGCCAGCCTCAGGCTACACCGCTGCCCTTCAAATTCTTGATGGCGACCAGCTTCAGTACATTTCCGACAACACCGATGATGAGATGAGTCACGCGGCTTTCCTAAATGCCTATTTAAGATCCAAAGGTGAGCAGCAGGTTGATCTGAGGCAGTTCGCCAGGTTGCAGCCCAGTCAAGTCTCGTTCGTCCCGCAAACTGGACGGCTTACGAACCTTAAGCAGCTCACGGTGGATACCAGCTGGTGGACCCGCTACCGCAGCACCACCAACCCGGATTTCGGGGCTACGTTTCCGGACGCGGTTCCAAGTTTGAATAGCGGACTGCATACGGCGATTCCTCGAACCGACGCCGAACTGGGCGACCCGAACAATCCCGGCGACCACATCAAAGCGCTTGCTTTCACGGCGGGATTTCACTTTGGCTATATTGAGCAAGGCGGGACCAGTCTCTACGCGACACTGGCTCAGAAGGTAACCAGCCTGGAAGTTCTACGAATCCTCCTCAGTATCGGCGGATCGGAGATCATGCACTTTCAGACCTGGCAGGACAAGGCGGGCAACGCGACTCCGTTGACCGACTTCGACCCGATCAACCATTCAACGGTGACCTTTATTGACCTAACCACAGGTCAACCCGAGACGTTGCAGGCCAACTTGATCATGCCCGAGCCGTGCGAATTCATTAGCCCACACCTACCGGCGTGTGCAATCATTCGTCCAACGGGGCCAGGACAGCTGGACGCGGTGGGAGCTATCAACAGCTTCATCGCGGATGGGCTTTTCAGGGGACAATCCCCGCACTTTCTGCAGCTAATTGATTCTCTGGCGCGCGCCGCAGATGCCGCGGATAGAGAAATCGATGACTAAGTAATAGTTCGCTTCTTCAAACGCCGCGCTGCGAGTGAAAACTCCAGCGCGGCGTTATTGCGTAAGGAGACGCTCAAGCGGCAACTGGGAACTCAGAACTAAGAAGAAGCGTCGAAACATACTGATTAGTCCCCGGTAATTTCGGGAATAAAAGTGCACCGAATCGGTAAGGAAAGGTGAAAGGCAACCTGCCAATCGAACCAACCTAAACAGACCCAAATATTATGTCCGACTACATTTCTCACGACCACGAACACGACGGGATTGATCGCCGCGGCTTTCTTCAATGTATGGCATGGGCTGGTACCGGCCTGCTTTGGACGATCAGCGGCGGCGTACTCGTATCGAAAACCTTAGCCCAGGTCGCGAAGGCCGGAACGCCGTTACCGGCTACCGACCTCAGCTTTCTCCAAATCAGCGACAGCCACATCGGCTTCAGCAAAGAGGCGAACAAAGATGTGACCGGGACCTTCAAGATTGCCCTTGATCGCATCAACGCCATGCCGACACCGCCGTCTTTCCTTATTCACACGGGAGACATTACCCAGCTTTCGAAGCCGGAAGAGTTCGACACCTTTGATGAGGTACTGAAGAGCTGCCGGACAAAGGACGTTTTTTACGTTCCGGGAGAGCATGATGTGCTCGATGGTAGTGGGAAGCTCTACCGTGAGCGGTATTTGAAGAGCGTCGAAGGCAAAGGCTCTGGCTGGTACAGCTTCAACAAAAACGGCGTCCATTTCATTGGACTGGTCAACGTCTTGAATCTCCAAGCCGGTGGTTTGGGGCAGCTTGGAGACGAGCAGCTTGAATGGCTCGAAGCCGACGTGAAAAGTCTCGGAACGAGCACACCGATTGTCGTCTTCGCGCACATCCCCCTCTGGGCGGTTTATCCGGAATGGGGCTGGGGAACGAGCGATAGTGAACGCGCTTTGGGATATTTGAAGCGCTTCGGCTCAGTAACGGTGCTAAACGGTCACATCCACCAAGTGCTCCAGAAAGTGGAAGGTAACGTGACTTTCCACACTGCGATGTCCACCGCATTCCCGCAGCCCGCGCCTGGAACCGCGCCATCGCCCGGACCAATGACAGTGCCGGCCGAAAAGCTGCGCAGCATGCTCGGCCTAACTAGCGTTCGGTACGTGCAAGGCAAGACCGCTCTCGCCGTCGTCGATTCAAACCTCAGCTAAAAGATCAACATCTATGTATACACTCATCAGAAACCAAACAGCGCTAATCATCCTTGCCATCAGCTTGTCATTTTTGACCGATTTTGCCCTTGGCCAGGCTGAGAAAGGAGCTTCGGCAGACGTTGCCAAAACAAACCAGATAGTGATTAAGGATTTCCACTTCACTCCTCAAACTCTGACGGTGAAGGCGGGGGAAAAAATAACATGGATTAATCGGGACGAAGAACCGCACACGGTCGTGAGCGTGGAAAAGCAGTTTAAGAAATCGGGCCCACTCGACACGGACCAGGAATTCACCATCACAGTCGGCGCTGCTGGTACATATACCTACTTCTGCTCCGTTCACCCGAAGATGACTGGCACAATCATTGTCGAGAAATCGTAAATAAAGCGAGAACGCATCGGTGCGGAGGAACGGGAACTACAACGAGCGTCGGCAAGTGCCTGTAACTGAATTTAGAGCTCTCCACGCAAGACAAATGATGAATGCATCTCAACAAGCCGAGAACTAAAATGCACACAACGATTGGTCAGATAGCATACCCGAACCGGCAGGCGTTTTTTGAGAAACTGGCGCTGCATTTACCGGCGCAGCCGGCGATCAAGATCGGACCGGCGCCGCTTCCTAGCGGAAAGCGGAGGCTAGGGTCGCGGAATATACGGAAGGCGGTGCCGACGGAGACGTTGAGCACGGCACAACGGAGTATGAAGCCGAGCGCACACTTTCATAGAGGTCAGAGCATTTTGCATGAAACCGATATTCCAAATTAATCATCGATCTGCTTCCGTTTTCGTCGTCTCGCGCAAAACGCGTGTGTTCCCTACGACGGACTCCAATTACTACCCGGCAAGCGCCGATGCTCGTAGTCGATGCGCAGGTGCCTGCAAAACGTCCTTCCGTGCTATTGGCCGGGATTACTTCGCGCGCGAAGCGCATCAGCACTTCGCGACCGAGGCCGCGGCTTTTTTCCTACTCATAATAACGACCGCGTTGCCGTCTTCAATGGAGCAAATGCTGTCGTGGAGTTGATCCGCTCGACCGGGAGAGCATTCTGATTCCGGCGATGCGTTAGAACCGCCAAAAGTCTTAGGATCGATTGGCAGTGCAGTCGAACGGGTGTCGCCCGCTTTTGAAATAAATTGCAGCCGGCACGGCTGCCACTACAAGGAAGATGAGCTTTCGGCATGCACTCCTTTCATTACCGCGACGGGCGCCTCCATTGCGAAAATGTCGACCTTAACCGGGTCGCACGGGAGTTTGGAACGCCGCTCTATATTTATAGCGCCGGAACAATTCTCGACCATTACCGCCGGCTCGATGCCGCGCTGCCTGAGTTGGATCGTCTGATTTGCTACGCGGTCAAAGCGAACTCGAACGGCGCGATCCTTTCTTTGCTTGTCGAAGCAGGCGCGGGATTCGATATCGTTTCGGGCGGCGAACTTTTTCGCGTGCTCGCGGCCGGGGGCGATTCGCGGCGGTGCACGTTCGCCGGGGTGGGCAAATCGCTCGAGGAAATCGAGTACGCGCTTGCGCAGCACGTTTACAGCTTCAACGTCGAGAGCGAGGCCGAGCTGGAGTACATCGACCGGATTGCTGGAGCCAAAAATTTGCGCGCGCGAGTTGCGTTGCGCGCAAATCCCGATGTCGATCCACACACGCATGAGTACATTTCGACCGGCTCGCGCGAGAACAAGTTCGGCATCGCACTCGATCAGATCGGCGCG
>Ga0193729_1001514_pt1 | contig 11858 bp, 7 predicted proteins | sample U1c2metaG_FD_143036 | JGI IMG/M metagenome (GOLD analysis project Ga0193729, IMG submission 143036) | Soil microbial communities from a riparian zone of the East river system, Colorado, United States - U1c2 | ecosystem: Environmental > Terrestrial > Soil > Riparian zone | place: USA: East River... | reverse complement strand
TACGACGATTGAGTCTCGCCGCGAGGCTTCACATCGCCCGCCTGGTAGGCGTAGCGCGTGACGCGATTCGTTTCAGCGACATACAGCCATTGCGGATTCTGCGCATTCGGATAAAAGGCCAGGCCGAATGGCTGTCTGAGTCCTCTGAGATAGACGTCGGTGCCGCCTGCGTGACGCCCGTCCGGCGTGGGGTGAATCACGGTGACCCGCCCGCCGGAGATCTCCGTGACCAGTATGTCGCCGTTCGGCGCGATCAGCATTTTGCGCGGACCGGCAAGACCGGTCGCAAAGGGCTCGATCTGAAAACCCGGAGGCAATGCCAGTGTCGCGCCCGCAGGCTTGGCCACTACCGAGGAGCTGTTGCGCGAGGACGGCGTGGCAAACGGCGCAGGTAGCGACGCGATGGTGATCCGATGCAGTCGGCCGGGCGCATCCAAGCGCCAATTTGCCGACTTCTCGCTGCCGGCCGGGACCACAATCGCCTGTGCGGCGGCGGGGGCCTGGCTCGAGACGCTTTGAAAATAGGCAATCAGGTTGTCGCGTTCGGCCTCATCGGGTACGGCCAGCGCCATCGACGTGCCCGGCACGACGCCGGCCGGCGCGCCGAGAAAGCGCTTCAGAGTCGCCGCATTCCATACCAGCTTCGACTCGCGCAGCGCCTGGGTATAAGAAAACTGCGGCGCGCTGGCCGCGGGTCGACCCAGGACACCGATGAGTGAAGGCCCCTGTGCGCCGCCGCTATCGTCTGATTCCGCCGTGTGGCACACGGTGCATCGCTGCCGAAAGAGGGCTTTGCCGGCACTCGCGTCGGCGCTGAATGCCGGCGAGGACGCGACTAGAAAACCAGCTGCACAGCACATGGCGGGCAATAGTCGACTCATATCAGGAACCCCTTCTTAAGGATCAATGCGGGCCGCGTATTGAAATATAGCGCACCGAAGTACAATCCTCGCACATGCAGTTGTTCGAAATCACATTGCTATTATTGGCCGTTGCGGTGGTGTTCCTGCAAATCGCGCGGCGCCTGCGCGTTCCGTATCCATCGCTGTTGGCGTTGGCCGGCGGCTGCGTCGCGGTTTTGCCTTTTGCGCCGCATTTAAACATCGAACCGCGTCTGGTGCTGGCGCTGTTCGTCGCTCCCGCGGTCATGGACACCGCCTTCGATTTGCCGCCGCGCGAAATGCTGCGCAATTGGTTGCCGCTGGTGTCGCTGGCCGTACTCCTCGTGTTGGTGACCACAGCCGCGGTGGCCTGGGCCGGCGTATCGCTTGCGGGATTGCCATTGGCGGCAGCCATCGCCCTCGGCGCCATCGTCGCACCGCCCGATGCCGCCGCCGCATCGGCCGTGCTGCGAGAGTTCAGTTTGCCCCGCCGCATGATGGCAGTCTTACAGGGCGAGAGTCTGTTGAATGATGCGGTCGCGTTGCTGGCCTTCGGCTTGGCGGTGACCGCGGCAACCACACCGGGCGGCGCATGGGAGGCTTTGGTGCCGCGGCTGCTCATCGCCGTTCCCGGCGGCGCGGTGCTCGGCATTCTCGTGAGCTTGCTGGCCAGGCGGGTCATTCGCGCCGTCGCCGGCACCCTGTCCTCGATCATCGCTCAGTTCCTCTTCACCTTCGGCACGTGGATTCTGGCGGATCGGTTGGGGCTTTCGCCCATCATCGCGGTGGTGGCGCTTGCCGGCGTGGCCTCGCAATATGCGCCCGCGCGCACCAGCGCCCGCGATCGGCTCAACACCAACGCCGTGTGGGCGACAGTGGTCTTCATACTCAATGTGCTGGCATTTTTGCTGATGGGACTGCAGGCACGTGTCATTCTGAGTCAGCTGCATGGCGCAGCCCTGACCCATGCGCTGGTTTTTGCACTCATTGTGTTGGGGATCGTCATCGGGGTGCGCTTTGCCTGGGTGATGCTCTACGGTGTGGCCGTGCGTCAGTTCCGCGCTTTCTTTGAGAAGCGCGTGCTGCATTCAAAAGTACCCGGCGCACGGGTGGGGGTATTGGTGTCGTGGTGCGGCATGCGCGGGCTGGTCACGCTGGCGACCGCACTGGCGTTGCCGCACGAGTTCCCCGGGCGCGACGTCATCGTGCTCAGCGCGTTCACCGTCGTGCTCGGCACGCTGATTCTCCAGGGATTCACCATCCGCCCGTTGATTGCCTTGCTGCGAATCGGACCGGATGCTTCGCTCGACGAGGATGTCTCCCGAGCGCGCCAGGCGATGTTGGGAGCCGCGCTCGAGGTATTGGCGGGCATTCCCGGTGAAGGCGCCGCCGCGATACGCGCCGAATATGGGGCAACGCGCAGCGCCAGCGTCGATCGATCCCGGCCCTCGACCGCGTACGACGAGCTGCGAACCCAGGCGATTACGGCCGAACGTCGCTTGCTCGGCCAGTGGCGCAGCGAAGGGCGCCTGCAAGACGATGCATTCCATTTGCTCGAGGACGAATTGGACCGCGCCGAGTTGCACGTCGCGTCGTTTGGGACCACCTGGCTCGACAGTTGAATTTATTGGCCCCTTTTGAGGTAATCGCGCGTCGCGACGCCGCGACTCTTCAGCCGGCGCGCGCATCTGCTGTTACCATGAGAGGCAAGTAATCGTGGCAACCAAGGGAGACCACGGATGGCTTCACGTTTCTTTGCAATCGCGGCAGTGGGCATACTAACGGCTATCACGGCGGTCTCTGCCGTCGGGCCTTCGCATCCCATGCTCCATCGCCCGAACTTACGCGGCACCGCTCAACTACATATCGCCGGCAGCCGCAGCATGCAGCAACGCCACAGCGCCACTGGCTCGAAGTTCGACGCCTCGCTTGCTGAAATATCACGCCATGTGAGCAGCGTGCGTCCCGGCCACGCCTTGGAAGATTTGCACGCATTGAATCCTGCTGCGAGATTTGTTCAGCCGGCCAACAGTTCGACTCCCCTGGTGTTGATCGATGCGATTACGACCGGCGATCCGCAGAAATTGAAATCCGCCCTGGTTGGATTGGGTCTGCAACGGGCATCGCAATACTCCAATGATGTCGGCGGCTGGTTGCCGGTCGATCAATTGGATGCCGCCACTACGCTCACCGAATTGCATGCCATTCGCGCAGCGATGCTGCGAACGCGCAGCGGTGCGATTCAAAGCCAGGGCGACTACGCGCAGAACAGCGACCTGGTGCGCACGTCAAATGCACTGGATGGCAGCGGCGTCACCGTCGGAGTTATTTCCGACAGCTACGACTGCTACGCGGTGTATGCCTCCAACGGCGTGCCGGCCAACGGCCTCAATGGCTACGCCAACAACGGATTCAACACGACGGCTGCGGGTGATACGGCCACCGGCGATTTGCCGTCGAACATCAATGTGCTCGCAGAGGCTGATCCGCAGGGGGGCGGCTGTATGAATTACGGCGCTCCGGTCCAGTTGCCCTTCGGCGACGAAGGCCGCGCAATGATGCAAATCATTCACGATGTAGCGCCCGGGGCCGGTCTCGCCTTTTATACGGCGGAGAACAGCGAAGCTGATTTTGCCAATGGCATCGGCAGGCTGGCTGCCCCGGTGTCGAGTGGCGGTGCCGGAGCCAAAGTCATCGTCGATGACGTGGGGTATTTCGACGAGCCATTTTTCCAGGACGGCATCGTCGCGCAGGCCGTCGACGCAGTGGTAGCGCAAGGCGTCGCGTATTTTTCCTCGGCCGGCAACGACGGCACGCTGGCGTATGACAACAATAATCCGAGTTTTGCGACTCTGTCGTCGACTGCTCCCAATGTGGGCGAGCATTTACTGAACTTCAATCAGGCTGCGGGCGGCGCGGTTACGACTCTGCCCGTATCCATTCCGCCGTTGATTCCGGGCGAATTCGTCGCCATCGTTGCCGAATGGGATCAGCCCTACGTGACCGGCGCACCCAATAGCGGTGGAGCGCAGAATCGGATCGACTTGTGCATCGAGGGCGCGGTTGGCAACGACATCATCAAGAACATGACCCCAAGCGGTGGCTTAGGATCAGCGACGTGCACGGGCGGGAATGCGATTGGCGTGGATCCTGTGCAAGTGATGTTCGTTTATAACCGCGCCGATGCGACGGGCAACAGTTCGGCGGAAACGCTGAATATTGTCGTTGGTTTGGTGGCCGGTGCTGCGCCGGGAAGAATCAAGATCGTGGTCGAAGATGACGGCAGAGGCAGCGAGATCACCCAGTTCGCGACCAACAGCGGCACCATACAGGGTCATCCGGGCGCGGCGGGCGCCGCCGCCGTGGGCGCGGCATTCTTTGCGAACACGCCTTCCTGCGGGTTTGTCCCGACTGTGGAACCGTTTTCTTCTGCGGGCGGTGATCCGATTCTGTTCGATGCGACAGGAACACGTCTCACAACTCCTGTGACGCGGCAAAAACCGGATTTCGTCGGCCCGGACGGCGGCAATAATACTTTTCTCGGATTCACGCTGGCGGACGGCGGAATTACCGACGCCAGCACGGTCACCGAGTGTCTGAATAATGCGGCCTTCCCGAATTTCTTCGGCACGTCTGCCGCTGCGCCGCATGTGGCTGGCATCGCTGCTTTATTCCTGCAAGCCAATCCGACCCTGACGCCTGCAGAGATTGTCGGCTTCATGCAAAGCACGGCCGTCGCTATGGAAGTTACGACGAGTGGTCCTGTCCCCAATGTTGCCGCCGGTTACGGTTTGGTGCAGGCCAATCTCGCAGCGCAAATGGTTCCCGCGACCTTGCCTCCCGCGCCGACGTTGGCGCTGGCGTCAAGCTCCATCATCGTGGGCAGCTCGACCACGCTCACGTGGTCTTCGGCAAACAACCAGGGATGCACTGCTTCTGGAAGTTGGACCGGCGCCTTGGCCACCAGCGGTACCCAAACAGTTACGCCGACGGCGGTCGGGACTGACACTTACACGCTGTTCTGCACCAACGGTCTCGGCCCATCGCCGTTAACGTCTGTAACGCTTTCCGTTACCGCGGCGCCTGCATCGGGCGGAGGCGGCGGCGGTGGTGGTGCGTTGGGTCTGGTCACCCTGCTCGGCCTGTTTGGGGTGGGCGCGGCGAATGCGCGGCGTTCGCTGCATTCGCGTCGTCGCAAATCTTCGAGTCCCGTCGCGAACATCGCATAAGAGCGGTGTCTGTTAGGCTCCGACACCTACGAGCATATCGCGGGTAAGGAAAACGGCGGTGCCATGACAGAACAATCGGTCGACGTATCTGCGCAGCCGATGCGGCCCAAGTCCTGGGCGGCGTTTGGTGCGCTCGGTGTGGTCTTCGGCGATCTCGGTACGAGCCCACTGTACACACTGCAATCCGTGGTGCAGGCAACGGGCGGTCAATTCACGCCGCAGACCGCGCTCGGTGTGCTCTCGCTGGTGTTTTGGACTTTGATCGTAACCATCTCGATCAAGTACTGCCTGTTCGTGTTGCGCGCCGACAATCGGGGCGAGGGCGGCGTTCTCGCCTTGATGTCCTTGATCGGGGCCAACGGTTTTACGCCCGGCTTACGCATCTTGACCGGCATGGGACTGCTCGGCGCCGCGTTGATCTACGGCGACGGGGCGATCACGCCGGCCATATCGGTACTGAGCGCGCTCGAAGGGGTCAACGTCGTGACGGATGCCTTCAAGCCCTTCATCATGCCCATGGCCGTCGTCATTCTTCTGTGCCTTTTCGCCGCACAGCGATTCGGAACGGAAAAAATCGGCCGCGCGTTCGGCCCCGTGATGCTGCTGTGGTTTTTTGTCATCGCGTTGATCGGAGGCGCTTCCATCTTGAAGCACCCGGGCGTCATTGCCGCGGTGGATCCCCGGCATGCGATCAACTTCTTGACCGCCGAGGGACGTTCCGGATTTCTGGTATTGGGGGGCGTGTTCCTGTGCATCACCGGTGGCGAGGCGCTTTACGCCGACATGGGACATTTCGGCAAGGGCCCCATCCGCCGCTCTTGGTACGGCATCGTTCTGCCGTCGTTGTTGCTCAGCTATGCGGGGCAAACCGCGTTTTTGCTCGACAAGGGAACCGTGGCGGGAAATCCCTTTTTTCAGATTGCGCCGGCCTGGTCCATTTATCCCCTCGTGCTGCTGGCGACGATGGCGACCATCATCGCGAGCCAAGCCATCATCACCGGTTCCTTCTCAATGACGCGACAGGCCATGCAGCTTGGCTGGCTTCCCGGTGTCGCGATAAGGCAAACCTCCGATCGAATATACGGGCAGATCTATATTCCGGCGGTCAATTGGCTGTTGATGGTCGCCACCATCGCCATCACCATCGCCTTCGAACGATCGGATCGCCTCGCGGGAGCATATGGAACCGCGGTGTCGACCACCATGCTGCTGACCACGTTCTTGCTGTATCGAGCCATGCGCGATCTGTGGAAATGGCCTCGGGCCGTTGCGATGCCCGTGGCCGGAATATTCATCATCGTCGACTCGAGCTTCTTTCTTGCCAATCTCTTGAAGATTGCTGAAGGCGGCTGGTTGCCCCTGACCTTCGCAGCGATCTTGTTCTTGGTCATGATTACCTGGCGCTCCGGCATCGATGCGATTCGCGCAACGCTGGTGCATGCTCCGCAATCCGCCGACCGGTTCTTATCGGATCTGAAGAACGGCGTCATTCCGCGCGTGGAGGGGACGACCGTATTCCTGACTCGCAGCACACAAAAGGTATCCCGGGTGATCATGGATCATGCGCGCTATGTCGGCGTTCTGCCGCGAAATGCCATTGCGCTGAGCGTGGTCTTCGAAAGCACCCCGCGCAGCGTCGGTCCCACATGCACCGTGGTCGACAACGTGGGCGAGGGGTTGTGGCATGTCATTGCGCGCTTCGGTTTCCTCGAAATCCCGAACCTGCGCCAAGCGCTGGCGGGCACCCGTGGTTTCGGTGCGGAAATCGACTTTGACAAGGCGCTGTTCTTCGGCACCCGCGATCTCGTGGTGTCCAAGCGAAAAAACGCCAGCATGCGAGGCTGGCGCTTGGTCTTGTTCGCGTTTCTCTATCGAAATTCGGTAAAGATCGTCGATCGATTCAGTCTGGAGGCCGAGAATGTGATCGAGATTGCCAGGCAAATTGAGATCTAGGGTTCTGCTGCTCGGCGTGATGGTCGTGAAATATCGGCCCCTGCTCGCGGAATGCCGGCACGTCGTGGACGCCTTTTTCAGTCAAATTTTCAATGACGCTCAACACGGCCCACGCCAACATCAGGCACAGGCACAGAAGCAGCAGCAAAGCGATCGCGAAATGCATGGCAGGCACCGAACTCTAGAACCGACCCGGAATTTTAAATTCGGAGAGCTTTTTTGGGCTGTAGGAACAACGCTGATAATCCTGTCAGCGCTGATTCGCTCGAGGGCCTGGATTCAACGCCGGCAAGACGCAGCCCCGCAGCTCGCCAAACCCGATGGTGACGGCGCCCGGCCGCTCGCACCGGCCGCGAAAAATTACGGTGTCGCCATCCTCTAAAAACGTGCGCTGTTCATCCTGGCCGATTTGCAGCGGCCGGCTGCCGCCCTTGCTGAGCTCGACCAATGAGCCGGCTTCGGCGGGCGTTGGGCCGGACTGCGTGCCGCTGCCAAACAGATCCCCGGCACGCAGATTGCAGCCATTTACCGTGTGATGCGCGACCAGCTGTGAAATTGTCCAGTAAGCATGGCGAAAGCTGGTCTCCGAAAGCCGCTGCGGAGGCTCATGGCGATCACGCATTTTTGTGGTCTGAATGAACGCCTCGAGCCGGATATCGATGGCTCCCCCATCTCTATTCTCCTGAGAGTCCAGGTATGGCAAAGGCTGAGGGTCGTCTTGCGGGCGGTTGAAGGGTACGCGAAAGGGGGCGAGCGCCTGCAAGGTCACGACCCACGGGGATATCGTGGTAGCGAAGTTTTTTGCCAAGAACGGCCCCAATGGCTGGTACTCCCAGCCCTGTAAATCCCGGGCCGACCAATCGTTGAGCAAGCAGAGGCCGAAGATGTGATCTTCAGCATCGGCCAAGGGGATGGCTGCACCCAACGGATTGCCGGCGCCGATGAAAATGCCCAATTCAAGCTCGTAGTCCAAGCGCGTGCTCGGACCTACCGTCGGGCCGGCAGCTCCGGGTCTTTGCCCTTGCGGTCGCGGGAAACTCTGCCCGGACACGCCGATGGATGAACTGCGGCCGTGGTAGCCGATGGGTATCCACTTATAGTTAGGAAGCAGAGGATTGTCCGGCCTGAATTGCCGACCGATGGCCGTGGCATGATAAATCGATATGTAGAAGTCGGTGTAATCGCCGATCTGCGCAGGCAAAGAAAATATCGCCTCGTCTTGCGGCACCAAACAGGCTTTCAAAGCGCCTTCGAGCGCGGAGCCTTGTGCCAGCGCCTCGAACAGCGCGCGGCGCAATGCGCCCCAGGTTTGGGGACCCAGTTGCATGAGCGAATTCAACGAGGGCAGGCTGCCGGCGCGAATTCCCTGCTCGACATCCCCTGAGAACAAATTCGCGTCTGCGACCGCGGCAAGATCCAGGATCTGATCGCCAATCGCGACGCCGCCTCGAAATGGTTCGGCGCCGTGCGCGCGTCGAAATACGCCGAAGGGAAGATTTTGGACCGGAAACGCGCAACCGGCTAGATTCGCAGCAGGCAGCCAGCTGCGAACCTGGGGATCGTGCGTCGCATCCGGTCGATTGAAGACGGTCACGGCCTGGTCGGATCGAAGTGCTTTTTAAGCCCCAGCCAGTGGCTCATGTAGTCATTTTGCAGCCGCGGCGTGCCCTGCAAAGCGTTGCGTGCCGGCCTGAGCACGGATCGCGATTCGAACATGAACGCCATCGTGTCGGTAAGGCGCACCGGCACCGAGGTATCCGCCGCCACGGCTTTATCGAAGGTCGCGGCGTCCGGGCCATGCCCGCTCATGCAATTGTGCAGAGAGGATCCGCCGGGCACGAAGCCGGTACTCTTGGCGTCATATACCCCACAGATGAGGCCCATGAATTCATTGGCCACGTTGCGATGAAACCAGGGCGGCCGAAACGTGTTCTCCATCGTCAGCCAGCGCGGGGGAAAAACGACGAAATCGATATTGCTGGTGCCGGAGGTGTCGCTAGGCGAATGCAGCACGAGGAATATGGACGGGTCGGGATGATCGTACGAAGTCGATCCCATGGTATTGAATCGCCGCAGGTCGTATTTGTAAGGCGCGTTGTTCCCATGCCATGCAACCACATCGAGCGGTGAGTGATCCATTTTTGCCGCCCACAAGCCGCCGGTGAATTTGCCGATGAGTTCGCAGGGTTCATCGAGTTCTTCGTAGCGCGCCCGCGGCGTGAGAAAATCGCGCGCATTGGCGAGGCCGTTGGAGCCGATGGGCCCGAGATCCGGCAATTTGAACGGAGCGCCGAAGTTCTCGCAGATATAGCCTCGCGCCTCGCCGTTCGGAAGTTCCACTCGAAAGCGCAATCCGCGCGGAATCACGGCGATTTCCTGGGGACTCAAGTTTATGCGTCCAAGCTCGGTGTCGAGAGTCAGTGCGCCTTGCTGCGGCACGATGAGCATTTCTCCATCGGCGTCGTAGAAAAATCGCCGCTGCATCGAACGGTTGGCGGCAAATAAATAAATGGCGCAGCCCGCATGCGCGTCCGGCGATCCGTTGCCGGCCATGGGCACCAGGCCTTCGACGAAATCCGTGGGTGCCGCGGGTAGCGCCAAGGGATCCCAGCGCAGCTGATTAGGCGGCACTGACATGCCGTCCGGCCGGTCGTCGAGAAGCCGGTGCTTGAATCGCTCAAAGGGCTGGTGCGTCACTGCAGGACGAATGCGGTACAACCACGAGCGCCGATTGGCGGCGCGCGGCGCGGTGAACGCCGTGCCCGAAAATTGTTCCGCGTACAGTCCGAAGGAGCAGCGTTGCGGAGAGTTGCGGCCCTGCGGCAGCGCTCCTGCCAGTGCCTCGGTGGCGAATTCGTTGCCGAAGCCGCTCAAGTACCCATCGGAATCGGAAACGATTGCGTTCACGGCCGCCATTCTATGACACTTGCGAGCGCAAGTATCACGCCAAGGAGACCCCATGTAGGATCAGGCCGACAGGGCACAAAGGAGGCTGGCGGTGCGCCGGGCGTGCTGACCCGCGGATAGTGTGCGATCCTGCGCCAGTTAAAACGAGGGTTCCAATAGGCATGGCACGCGAACACTTTCACTGGGATGATCCGCTGTTGCTCGAGACGCAATTGACGGACGAGGAAAAAATGATCCGGGATGCCGCGCGCGATTACGCGCACGGCCGGCTCGAGCCGCGCGTGCTCGAGGCATTTCGGCGTGAGCACACGGATCCGGACATTTTCAAGGAGATGGGCGGCGTGGGCCTTCTCGGCGCCACCATCCCCGAGACCTACGGCGGCGGCGGACTGAACTATGTCAGCTATGGACTCATCGCGCGCGAAGTGGAGCGCATCGATTCCGGCTTCCGCTCGATGATGAGCGTGCAATCGTCGTTGGTGATGTTGCCGATTTTCAAGTTCGGTACCGAGGCGCAAAAGCAAAAGTATTTGCCTCCGTTGGCGCGCGGTGAATCGATCGGTTGCTTCGGCCTCACGGAACCGGATCATGGTTCCGATCCCGGCAGCATGATCACGCGCGCGCGCGCTGCAGCCGGCGGCTACCGTCTCTCGGGCGCCAAGACCTGGATCACCAACAGCCCGATCGCCCACGTTTTCGTGGTGTGGGCAAAAACCGATGACGATATCATTCGCGGTTTCATTCTTGAAAAAGGCTGGAAGGGTCTCACGACTCCGATTCTGCACGGCAAGGTTGGTCTGCGTGCCTCGACCACCGGACAGATTCTCATGGACGACGTGTTCGTGCCGGAAGAGAATTTACTTCCCGGCGTCACGGGACTCAAAGGGCCGTTTACGTGCCTCGATTCAGCGCGCTACGGCATCTCCTGGGGCGCGCTGGGCGCGGCGGAAAGTTGTTGGCATACGGCTCGCCAGTACGTGCTTGACCGCAAACAATTCGGCCGGCCGCTCGCCGCGAATCAGCTCATTCAGAAAAAACTCGTCGACATGCAGACCGAAATTACGCTCGGGCTTCAGGGCTGCCTGCGTCTGGGGCGCATGAAGGACGATGGGACCGCGTCGGTGGAAATCACATCGATCATGAAGCGAAATTCCTGCGGCAAGTCATTGGATATCGCGCGCATGGCGCGCGATATGTTGGGCGGCAACGGCATCTCGGATGAATATGGCGTGATCCGTCATGTCGTAAATCTCGAGGTCGTGAATACTTATGAAGGCACGCACGATATTCATGCCCTGATTCTCGGCCGGGCGCAAACCGGCATTCAAGCGTTCTTTTAAGGCGGTTCGACCAGAAGACCCAGTGCTATGGATAAGCCGGCGACGCCGCACCGGACACCCGCGGTACGCGAATGCTCGGCTTAAGTCCGATCTGCCACTCCGCGTTGGCCGGAGCGTTGGCCGTCAAGGTGACCTGCTGACTGGTGGTCTCTTCGGCGTGATCCATGCTCGGGTGCCAAATTCTAACTTTGTATTCGCCCGGCGGCAGGTCGCTGATCACGGCGGTTCCCAGGGGCCCGGTTTTCGCGAAGAAGGGGGTCTCCGACACATAGATATAGCCGATCATCCAGTCATGGATGTTGCACCCGAGCACCACGACGCCGGGTTTGTCGAAAACGATGGGCGTCGCATCCGTGCCGGAATACAAAGGCAACTCGAATTTCTTGGCGGGGGAAAAGGAGTAAACCTGATGGCGGATATTGTCGCTGTTCGGAAAGCGCACGGTCGATCCGACGTAGATGGGTTTCACGTAGGGCACGAATTGCTTGTCGACCTGATCCACCGCGTCCGCTGGGGCGCGGGCACGCAGGGCAGCGCGCGGATCAGCG
>Ga0193729_1001513_pt1 | contig 11859 bp, 9 predicted proteins | sample U1c2metaG_FD_143036 | JGI IMG/M metagenome (GOLD analysis project Ga0193729, IMG submission 143036) | Soil microbial communities from a riparian zone of the East river system, Colorado, United States - U1c2 | ecosystem: Environmental > Terrestrial > Soil > Riparian zone | place: USA: East River... | reverse complement strand
CCTCACATTCCCACGCGCTATCCCGACGTCGATCTGATCATCGTTCGCGAAAATACGGAGGGCTTGTATTCCGGAATCGAGCACGAAGTTGTTCCCGGCGTGGTGGAGAGTTTGAAGATCATCACCGAAAAAGCCTCCACCCGCATTTCGCGCTTTGCCTTCGAATATGCGCGCAAGAACAAGCGCAAGCGGATCCACGCCATCCACAAGGCCAACATTATGAAACTCTCGGACGGCCTTTTCCTGCGCTGCTCCCGCAACGTGGCCAAGGAGTATCCCGAGATCACTTATGGCGAGCACATCGTGGACAACACCTGCATGCAACTGGTAATGAATCCCTACCAGTACGACATGCTGTTGATGGAAAACCTGTATGGGGACATCATTTCCGACCTCTGCGCCGCCTTTGTCGGCGGACTAGGATTTGTTCCCGGCGCGAATATTGGCGATCACTGCGCCATCTTCGAGGCAGTGCACGGCTCGGCTCCTGACATTGCGGGAAAAAACATCGCCAATCCCACGGCGGTGATCCGCTCTGCCCTGCTGATGCTCCGCCATCTGGGTGAGTACGAAGCAGCGACCAAGATCCGCAACGCTCTGGAAAAGGTTTATCGCACTCGCGACAAATTGACACGCGATGTGGGAGGCAAAGCCGGAACTTCGGAATTTGCCGATTCGATTATTGAATTCATGGAATCTGAATCTGGTGTCGCGCCTGCAGCGGAGACTTCGCACGCATGAAAGTATTAATATTTCTTCTCATGCTGCCCAAGAAGTTCTGCGTCACTTTGAATTTTTCCACTCTCCATGGTTATTAAGTTTCCGGTATTTGTTGCCTTGGTTGGCGCGATCATTCACTTTGCGTATACGGTCAAACTGCGCCGCTTCAAAGTCTCGGAAAAACCACCGGCATCCCGCGCCCATCTCTCTGTGGAACAGAGGCAGCAAAAGATTGTGATAGGGAGTTGGATCAGTTTTGCCATAGGATGTGTGTTCCTCGTTGCTGCCATCGTTTTTACTTGGCTCGAAAATTCAAACTGAGGCATTACTCTTTGTCGCGACACATTGACCAACCTTCTCAATTTTGAGTAGTATGCTCTGTTCCGCAAGGAAACCCTGGGGATGGTGAACCCAATACGGCGAGTAGGCGTAGTTCTGTTCCAGCTCGGGGGCCCCGACACGCTGGACGCAATCGAACCTTTCCTTTTTAATCTTTTTTGCGATCCCGATATCATCGACTTCCCTTTCGCCCGCCTGGGCCGTAAGCCCTTGGCCAAGCTGATCTCCAGTACACGCGCCAAGAAAGTTCAACATCATTATTCGGTCATCGGGGGAGGCTCTCCCATCCGGCGGTTTACCGAACAGCAAGCCCGCGCCTTGCAGCTCAAGCTGATGGATTCCGACATCGACGCCCGCTGCTTCGTGGCCATGCGCTATTGGCATCCGTTCACTGCGGAAGCGATTGAACATTTGCGCGCAGCCAAATGCGATGAGGTTGTCCTGCTTCCTCTCTATCCGCAATACTCCAGCACCACCACAGGCAGCAGTCTGAATGAGTGGCGGCGGCGGTTTCACGACGACATCCCGGTACATTGCGTGGACACGTTTTATCAGAACGACCTTTATCTGGAAGCCGTAGTAGAAAAATTAGACGACGCACTGTCGCGCTTCCCTGATCCCACGCAAGCCGAGATTGTCTTCAGCGCGCACAGCGTCCCGGTGTCGGTGATTGAGCAAGGCGATCCCTACCAGCGGCAGATCGAAGAAACAGCCGAGCTAATCATGCAGCGGGGCGAATGGCGGAATCGCTACCGTCTCTGCTATCAGAGCAAAGTTGGCGCCAGCAAGTGGCTGCAACCGTCACTACGTCGCACGCTGATTGATTTGCGGGATGAACACGTTCGAGAAGTATGTGTCGTGCCAATTTCATTCGTCTCCGATCACGTGGAGACGCTAGGCGAGATCGATCACGAGGCACGGGAGCAGGCTCGCAAGTTGGGAATTGAAAGATTTGAAATGAGTTCAGGGTTGAACGATTCGCCCACTTTCATCTCGGCGTTGGCCGAACTGGTAACCGCCGCACTGGACGTGGGCAGAGCTCACGATCCGGATCCGAGTTACCTGGTAGCAGCAGATTGATAGAAAAACCGTTTTTATAAAGGACGAATGGCAGACGAGTCCCCCAAAAACGTAGCCAATGGCGTCCTCGGCCATCTTCCGCCGTGGCCTCGCCCGGCTTTGAATAATTCCGTGATCGGCATGGAGCAGGCCTATCGGCAACGCAAGAACCTGCCTCTGCTGACCGATGCGGACATCGCTGCCCTGAAAGCCGGCGAGCAGATGCCCTGGGAGCGCGGTGAGGTCTCTGCACCGGCCGCAAGCGCCGCGCCGGCTGCGCCAGCCGCAAGCGCGCCTCCGCCGGCACCATCTGCCATAACGCCGCCTCCCGCAGCCGCGAGTAGTGTGGGCCAAGCAATCAGCCCGGAAATAGCCGCCATCGTCGCCGCTGGAAAAAAGTGGAGCCGATCCGTAGTCGCCGCCGAGCAAGCACGCCGCAGTCGCAAAGGATTACCCGTACTGAATGACGCAGAAGTTACTGCGCTGCTTGGCGAGCCAGCGACTCCCGCAGCGACAGCTCCTCCGCCGGCAGCAGCAGCTTCCGCAGCAAGGCCCGCAGCACCGGCTGCGCCTCGTCCCGCGGCTGCGCAAGCCACAGTCGCATCGGCGAGTGCGCGTGGCACCGAAGCCAACACATACGTCGGCACGCCCGCGGTAGGAACTTCGAAAGCTGCCGCTGCTGGAGGTCTGGCGTCCGTTGGCCCAGATGACAGCGACGTCAATCAAGGACGCCGCCGTTTTGTGTGGAGCGCCGTTGCTGCATTCCTGATGGCATGGTTCATCGCTTTCTTCCGCTTCTTCCTGCCGCGCACGCTGTTCGAGCCAGCCACCAGTTTCAAAATTGGTTATCCCGCGGATTACGGTCTCGGCGTGGATACCAAATGGCAACAGAAGTTTCGTATCTGGGTCGATCGTACGCCGGATCGCATGTTCGTGATTTACGCGCGCTGCACTCATCTCGGCTGCACTCCGGACTGGAAGCCGAGTGAGAACAAATTCAAATGTCCGTGCCACGGCAGCGGCTATGACAGCGAAGGAATCAATTTTGAAGGACCGGCGCCGCGTCCCATGGACCGGGCGCATGTCGACATCGCCCCCGACGGTCAGATTCTCGTGGACGTCTCGCGGCTCTACCAGTGGCCCAAGGGACAGCCCAGCCGCTTTAACGACCCCGGAGCTTATTTACCGGTTTAAAAGAGGATGTGATGGCTGAAGAAAATCAGAACGGAAAAAACGGCAATCGCGTCAGCCTGCTGCAGAAAGTAAAAGCGGGCATGAAGGAAGATGTTCAGTCCCTCAAGACCGATCTGCCTGCGAAAGCTAAAGAGCAAATCGAAGGTCTCAAAGACCCAACCAAGACTCAGGTTTACACCTCAATCTTCCGTCATAAGCACGACGACACTCCGCGCAATCGGGCTCTGGGCGTGCTGTCGAACGTATTTCTTCATCTTCATCCCGCCAAAATTAATCGCGATGCCGTGCGCTACAGCTACACCTGGGGCATGGGCGGAATCACCTTCTACCTGTTTATCGTGCTCACCCTCACCGGTGTGTTGCTGATGTTTTATTACCACCCCAGCAAGATCCAGGCGTTTCGCGACGTTTTGTATCTCGAGCACGACGTCCCCTTCGGCAAACTGCTGCGTAACATGCATCGCTGGGCAGCACACTTGATGGTGATTGCGGTATGGCTGCACATGTTCCGCGTTTTCCTGACTGGGTCTTACAAAAAGCCGCGTGAGTTCAACTGGAACGTGGGCGTGATTCTGCTCGTGCTAACCCTGCTGCTCTCGTTCACTGGCTACTTGTTGCCAGACGATCAGCTTGGATTCTGGGCAGTCACGGTCGGAACCAACATGGCGCGCGCTACTCCGTTGCTTGGACACGAAGGACCATTCGGCCCGCTGCTTCACATGACACCGTACAACGACGTTCGCTTTGGATTGTTAGGCGGCTCGATCGTGGATGCCAACGCGCTGCTGCGCTCCTATATCTGGCACTGCATCGGCATTCCCATCGTGGCTTCGATTTTCATGATCGTGCACTTCTGGCGTGTGAGAAAAGACGGCGGCATTTCCGGCCCAGCGCCGGTAGTGCTCGCTTCGGAGGTAAAAGAAAAGCGTTAGTAGCGCCGGCGTCCCGCCGGCTGTTCGATGGCAACGGATCAGGCGCTGAAAGCTAAAAGGTGCCGGCGGGACGCCGGCGCTACGAAACGCAGGAGCAATTATGGATTGGCGTCAACTCTGGGATATCGCGTCCGCGCCCGACAATGTTCCTATTGTCGGCCTCATGCCATTGCTGGCTTTCTACATCTACCTGGGATGGAAGCAGGCCAGAGCCAACGACGCGCTCATCGGCGAACTGGAAACCAGTCCCGCCATGGCCAAGACTCATCATCGCAAAACCTGGCCGTTCCGACCGGGCTGGCAGAAAGAAGTACATGTCTGGCCGTTTCTTCTGCGCATTGAATTTCTCGCCGCCATCATTGTCACCATCGTTCTGATGATCTGGTCCATCACTTTGAATGCTCCGCTTGAGGAGCCTTCCAATCCCAACCTGACCATGAATCCGGCGAAAGCGCCGTGGTACTTTCTCGGCCTTCAGGAAATGCTTGTGTATTTCGATCCCTGGATCGCCGGCGTAGTGATGCCAACCCTGATCATCATCGGCTTGATGGTGATTCCTTATATAGATACGAATCCACTGGGCAGCGGTTACTACACCTGGAAGCAGCGCAAATTCGCGATTGGCACGTTTTTGTTTGGCTTCATCATATTGTGGGTGGCAATGATCATCATTGGCACATTCATCCGCGGCCCTGGCTGGCAATGGTTCTGGCCGGGACAAACCTGGGACCACAATCGTCTGATTTACGAAGTGAATCGCGATTTGCCAGATCTTTTTGGAATCACTTCCAATCTGGCGAAAGCAATTTTCGGAGCCGTCGTCGTCGGAGGATATTACTTGCTGGGCGGGTTCGCGCTGCATGCCCTGTTCCGTCGCTATAACCCAAAGGATTACAAGCGCATGAGCCTGCTTCAGTATTCCATCATGATGTTCTTCATGCTCACCATGGTGGCGCTACCGCTGAAAATGCTCTTGCGTCTTGCATGGCACATTAAGTACGTCTGGATAACGCCGTGGTTTAACGTGTAGATCGGTCGTTGGTCCTTGGCCAACGACCAACGACTAACGACGAACGACTGATTTGGAGGTTTTTTTGCCTGAACTGCCCGAGAACGATCCAGTCGTAAGCAAGTCTTACGCGCTGCATTACGCAATTGCCATGGTGTTACTCATGGCCTCGCTGTTCTGGGCGTTATGGGACGAAGCGTTCGGTCAGCGTCCGTGGAAGGCTTATCAGCACGAATGGAAAGATCGATACAGCACGTTCCTTAAGTCGGCCAAGTCCAAGTCCGCACGTTCGGTCAGCGATCTTGAGAAGGATCCGGATTACCAGCAACTCGAACAAGCCGCCAGACAGGCAGAAGCTCAAGCCAAGCCGCACAGAGATGAACTCCAAAAGCAAATCATCGACCTCAGCGCCAAAATACTAGCCGTCCAGAACGTCTTCACCGATAAGCGCGCATACGCCAATGCGATCACCTACGAAATCGAGACTGATCCCAGCGCCTCTGGCAAGAAGAGCAAACAGAAAGACCTCGAGGAGTACAAAAAGAAAGTCTGGACTGTCGAATATCCGGATGGCCACAAAGAAAAATATGATTTCCGTCAGCTTGAAGAAAAATACAACGAACTAAAAGATGAGCGAACCAAAGTCAGTGCGGAACTGGCCGACGTCCTGAAGCCGGTTACGGAGGCGAACAATAAGGTCACCGATTACGTCAATGCGCACCTGGTGGACCTGACTCCGAGCCAGATCGAGGGATTACAAAAAAAGACCAGCGAATGGGATCCAACCATCCAGCAGATCAACGTTGCCGACGCGAACATTGTCGACCGGTGCGAATCCTGTCACATGGGAATTCGTGAGCCGCTCAAACTCACCGCGGCATCGATGACTCCCAAGGGCGAGAAGCGGCCCGATGAATACGCTCAAGCCTTCACCAGTCATCCCGAGCCCGATCTTCTGAAGATTCACGATCCCGACAAATTTGGTTGCTCTCCCTGTCACCAGGGCAATGGCCGTGCCACCACCAGCGTCGAAAAAGCTCATGGAAATTATGAGCACTGGCTGTGGCCACTCTTCGCAAAGCAAAATACCGAAGCTGGCTGCCAGACCTGCCACGCGGCCGATATGGTGCTGGTCAGCGGCGACGTGGGATGGAACATCAGCGAAGGCAAAGATCTTTTCCGGCAGCGAGGGTGCGTCGGTTGCCATCGTTATGAGGGCTACGACAAGGAGCCCGAGGACCTGAACTCTGTCAGCCAGCAGATCAAGCAACTCGAAACCGAGAAGGCACAAAATTCCAAGCAAGCGGCTGAGTTGATGAAGCAGGCCGACACAGCTCAGTCCAACGAAGAAGCCAATCGGTTGAATGATCACGCCATAGCACTGAAGATTTCCAACAGCAAGATTGATGGCCACATACAACAGCTCGATTTCCAGTCTCACAGCCTGCTGCAGGACGTGAAGAAAGTCGGACCGAACCTGAAAGACGTCCGGCTGAAACTCAACCGGAACTGGATTCCGGTGTGGCTTAAGAAACCAACGGACTTCCGTCCCACCACCAAGATGCCGAATTTCCGCTTGAGTGATCAGCAGATCCGCGCCATCTCAGCTTATATCTGGCAGTCCGGCTTCAAGGATCCGCTGCCGAAACAGAATCCAGGCAATGCTGAGCACGGCAAGGAATTATTTGAGACGCGCGGCTGCATGGCCTGCCATTCCATTGGCGAAGGCGACCAGATGCAGGGTGGCATTTTCGCGGCGAATCTTACTCGCGTGGGAGAGAAAGCGAATTTCGATTATCTGGTGCGGTGGGTACACAACGCGCGCCAGCGCACGCGGCCGTACTGTCCGCTAGAGAAGAAGGATATTGGTCCCGAGGACTACGCGAAAAAAGGTCTGCCCTACGTGTTCGATCTGGAGCACAGTCAGTGTCCCAACGACGGCCACGAACTCCAGGTACAGAACATGACGGTGATGCCTAGCCTCCGCCTGAGCGTACCCGATGCCCAGGACATTGCAACTTTTCTGATCTCGCAGAAAAAACAGGAGCCGTCATCGTATCCCGATGCCGCGTTCATGGAAGATCCCAACCTGCGTGACGAAGGTAAGAAATGGGTGCGGCACTTCGGATGCGCGGGATGTCACGAAATATCCGGCTTCGAAGATGAAGGCCGAATCGGCACCGAACTTACTGCAGAGGGAAGCAAGCCGATCGAGCGCTTAGATTTCGCTCTTTATACCGAACCTGCGCAGCGTGGCACTGGCAAAGATCCGATCACGAAGCCAGAAGACCTTCAGCGATTGCCGGAAGGCCCTGCCAAAGGCCAGTGGTACGACCACAAAGGATTTTTCGAGCACAAACTGGCCGAGCCGGATGTTTATGACAAGGGCAAGATCAAGTCTGAAACTGAAGTCTTGCGCATGCCCAATCCACATCTGACCAAGGATCAGATTCGCTCCTTGACCACGTTGCTCCTGGGCAGCGAGGAGACTTCCCTGCCCGCCAGCTACCAGTACAAACCTGGAGACGCGCGCCATGACATCCAGGAAGGCTGGTGGATCGTAAAGAAATACAACTGCATGGGCTGCCATCAGTTCATTCCCGGCCAGTCCACCACGCTGATGGGAATGACGCGCTATCAGGATCCCGACTGGAAGGAACAGCTTCCCCCGAAACTCCTGACTGAGGGCGCACGCGTCGATCCTGAGTGGCTGCGCCGTTTCTTATCGAATCCGTCGTTGAGCGAAAATGACACCAATCGGAATGGTGTGCGTTCCTATTTGAAAGTTCGCATGCCGACTTTTTCGTTCTCGGAAAACGAATTACGCAAGCTGGTCCGGTTCTTCCAGGCAATGTCGCAGCAACCGATGCCCTACATTCCGGAACGTGTGCCTACGCTCACCGCCAAAGAGAACGATATGGCTCGGAGCTTGTTCTCGAGCACAGCCGCGCCTTGTCTGAAGTGCCATGCCACCGGCGATCCGCAACACGACAAAATTGCCACCGCTCCCAACTTTCTGCTGGCGAAAGAGCGTCTAAAGCCGGACTGGGTCGAACGCTGGATCGTTGATCCGCAAGCGATCAGTCCAGGCACATCCATGCCGTCGGGTTTGTTCAAGCGGGAAAATAATCACTGGGTGTTCGCCGGCCCGACTCCGCCCTCGTTCCAGGGTTATGAGGCAGACCACACCAAGCTGCTTGTGGATTACATATTCCAGCTCACGCCAGAGGAACAACGTCGTGTGGCTGCGGCAATGGGTCACACACGAGCATCTAGCAATCCACCTGCCGGAAAACACAAGGCAACCGCAACCGGCAATTCCGCTTCACAGCGAGCGGCGCCGGGTGGTGGTTCGCGGTAAGATATTTGCTCTCTTCGGAGCAGAACCAACACTTGGCAGTCAGCAATCGCCCGGGCTGACTAAATGCTAAGTGCCAAGTGCTAATTGCTGTTTCACAAACCTTCTTCAAGAAAGGGACATCATGAATAAAAAGACCTGGGTAGCAATGCTCGGACTCTGCCTTCTTGGGTTGTTACTTCTGGCCGGATGCAACAAGAAAGAAAATACCAATGAAGAGCAGGGCACCTCTCCGTCCTCAGAATCGAAACCTTCGCAAACCTCTGCCCCGATTGATCAGAGTACGGCAGCCAAAGTAAGCGGCACCGTCACATTCGGTGGCGCCGCTCCCAAACCTGCCAAGATTGATATGAGTCAAGACGCGGCCTGCAAGGGCACCAATCAGGCCGAGACAATCGTTGTGGACAGCGGGAGATCGCACCTTCGATGTTCCCAGCGACAAAGTCACTCTCGACCAGAATGGCTGCCGTTATCATCCGCACATGCTCGGCGTAATGGCGGGCCAGACCATTGAAATTAAGAACAGCGATCCCACCACTCACAATATTCATCCCACACCGAAAGATAACCGTGAGTGGAACGAGTCGCAGCCGCCCAACGCTGCTCCTCTGGAGAAGACCTTCGCTCGCGAAGAGATCATGTTACCGGTGAAATGCAATCAGCACCCGTGGATGAAAATGTTCATCAACGTCTCCAAGACTCCGTTCTATGCCGTCACTGGCGCGGACGGGAAATATGAAATCAAAGGACTGCCGCCCGGGGATTACACTCTGGCTTTTGTGCATGAGAAACTGGGCGAACAGGACCAGAAAGTCACGCTGGCGGCCAAGGACAGCAAGACTGTCGATCAGGGTTTCAAGCAGTAGAAGCTTTGATAGAATGACCGCGTTGCGCGTACTGCAATCTGAGTGAGGACGGGTCTCAAGCCCGTCCTCGCCGCCAGATATTTCAGCCGAATCATTGTCCTCAATAGACTCAAGGGAGCCGCGTCTGAAGTCCGTTTCCACACCGTACAATCGTGCGCTGCATCGTTTCGCGGTATTCACGGCTGCGGCCACGTTTGTGCTCATCATTGCCGGAGCTTTGGTCACCAGTAACGATGCAGGTCTTTCCGTTCCCGATTGGCCAACCTCGTTCGGTTCTCTCTACAAGATCCCGCACATGGTGGGGGGCGTTCGATTCGAGCACACTCATCGCATGGTGGCAGAGTTTGTTGGCCTGCTCACGATTGTTCTCGCGATCTGGACATGGCGCGCCGACCGCCGGCGCTGGATAAGAATTCTGGGAGTCGCCGCGCTGGGCACCGTGGTCGCGCAAGGAATCCTGGGCGGGATCACCGTGCTCTACTATCTTCCTCCGGCTATCTCCTCAGCTCATGCCGCACTGGCGCAGACCTTTTTTTGTATTGCGGTTGCGATCGCGCTCTTCACCGGCCGCAAATGGGTGGAAGAAGTGCCTCAGGTTGATTTCGACACGCGGCGTCCTAGTTTAATCACGCTGACTCTACTAACTATTTTTGTGCTCTACGTTCAACTTTTTTTGGGCGCGATGTTTCGCCACAAAGGCATGTCTTGGTGGCCCCACGTATTGAATGCGGCAGTCGTAGCCGTGGTGCTCTCTTGGACCGCAATCCGCGCCTTGACGCAATATTCCAGGATCGAAGCTGTTCGTCGTCCCGCAATTACGATGCTTTCGCTCATGATCGCGCAGCTCGGCCTCGGGTTCCTGGCCTTTCAAACTCGGGTGGCCTGGGGTCACGACGCGCTCCAGCCCGAATTGCCCATGGTCATTTCCACCGTGACGCACGTTGCAATGGGAGCTTTGCTCCTGGCCACAGCTGTTATTCTCAGTATTCAAGTTTGGAGGCATGTACCCGTGGCCTTCCAAGAACGCGTCCCAGATAGAGAACGAAAGCCGGTAGCCGCATGAGCACTGCGATACAGCCCTTGGTGGTGCCGCGTAATGGCGTCATGACGCGAGCCCGCGATTACGCCGAACTGGCCAAGCTACGCGTTACATCACTGATCGTGATGACCGCATGGTGTGGCTACTTCTTCGGTGCAATTAAGTCCGGAGTCTCGTCATTATCCTGGGGTCTATTTCATACGCTGGTAGGAATTGCCCTGGTCTCCGCTGGAACCGCGGCGTTGAACGAAGTAATGGAGCGCGAGACCGATAGCCGCATGCGTCGCACCGCTCAACGCCCATTGCCCGCAGGTCGCATGAGCCTCTTACATGCCACCATGGTGGGCGTAGCGATGAGTATCGCCGGAGCACTCTATCTCGGATGGATGCTCAATCCTCTAACCGGGTGGCTGTCGCTAGCTACCGCCGCGGTTTATCTCGCCGCCTATACGCCGTTGAAAAAAGTTCATCCTATCTGCACATTTATCGGAGCATTCCCCGGAGCCATGCCTGGGGTGCTGGGCTGGACTGCCGCGCGCGGGCGGTTGGAGTGGGGCGCACTGGTGATGTTCGCTATTGTCTTCTTCTGGCAGTTCCCGCACTTCTTCTCGATTGCATGGCTATACCGTGAAGATTACGCGAGCGGCGGTGTCCGCATGCTTCCAGTGGTGGAGGAGGATGGCAAATCCACCGCGCGACAAATTCTGCTCTACTCGATTGGCTTGATTCCGATCAGCCTGCTGCCCTCGTTTCTTGGCATGGCAGGAAAGATTTATTTTGTGGGTGCGCTACTGATGAGTTTGGGGCTCCTTTATTTCGGCTTCCGCCTGGCAATATTCAAGATGGCTCCCCATACCGCTCGATCGAAGCAACGGGCGCGCCAACTTTTGCAAGCGACGGTGATTTACTTGCCTCTCTTGTTCGCCCTGATGATGCTCAACACCGTCTCATCGTAGAATAGCCTGTGGTTCCCAATATGTCCGCATACGCCGTTGCTGGCTCCGACCCCGAGATCGCTGTTGCCACCTCTTCGGTAATTTCGGTACAGAATCTCGTGCATCGCTACGGGGATCGCACCGCTTTGAACGGTGTCTCCTTTGATGTGTACCCCGCCGAGTTGTTCGGGCTGTTGGGACCAAATGGCAGCGGCAAGACAACTCTGTTTCGCATTCTTTCGACATTGATGATGCCGGTTGCGGGTCGCGCTCTCATCCTTGGGTTCGATGCCGCTCGGGAGCCAAACAATTTGAGACGCCACATTGGAGTCGTCTTCCAGGCGCAGAGTATCGACATCAAGCTCACGGCAGCGGAGAACCTGCGCCACCAGGGACATCTTTATGGAC
>Ga0193729_1001512_pt1 | contig 11862 bp, 12 predicted proteins | sample U1c2metaG_FD_143036 | JGI IMG/M metagenome (GOLD analysis project Ga0193729, IMG submission 143036) | Soil microbial communities from a riparian zone of the East river system, Colorado, United States - U1c2 | ecosystem: Environmental > Terrestrial > Soil > Riparian zone | place: USA: East River... | reverse complement strand
GTAGGCGACAACGTCGGCGACTGCGCCGGCATGGCCGCCGACCTGTTCGAGACCTACGCGGTCACCGCCGTCGCCGTGATCCTGCTCGGCGTGCTGACCTTCCACGAGGCCACGCGCGTTGCGCTGTACCCGCTCGTGATCGGCGGCGCCGCGATCATCGCCTCGATCATCGGCACGTTCGCCGTTCGCTCGAGGTCGGGCAACGTCGAGCGGGCGCTGCTCCAGGGACTCGCGGTGTCAGGGCTGCTGGCCGCGGCGGCCTTCGCGCCGATCACCTACTGGCTGATGCGCAACCTGACCTTCAAGAACGTGGGCGACGCCGTCAACACGCCGAGCTGGTCGCACCTGTACCTCTGCTCGCTGATCGGAATCGCCGTCACGGCGCTCCTCTTCGCGCTCACCGAATACTACACCTCGACCCGCTTCTCACCGGTAAAGAAGACCGCCAAAGCGTCGATCACGGGGCACGCTACGAACATCATCCAGGGCTTCGGCTCGGGCCTGCAGGCGACCGCGCTGCCGGCGATCGTGATCGTGCTCGGGATCCTCGGCTCGTGGAAGCTCGCGGGTGGCGGCGTGACCGGCATCTACGGCATCGCGATCGCCGTGATGGGCCTGCTGTCGCTGACCGGGCTGATCGTTGCGCTGGACGCGTTCGGACCGATCACGGACAATGCCGGCGGGATCGCCGAGATGGCCGATCTCCCGGAGGACGTGCGCAGGGTCACCGATCGCCTCGACGCGGTCGGCAACACGACGAAGGCCGTCACCAAGGGCTACGCGATCGGCTCGGCCGTGCTCGCCGCCGTCGTTCTGTTCGCGGGCTTCCAGAAAGAACTCGAAGACAAGGTCGGGCACGCGATCTCCTTCGGCATCAACGAACCGCCGGTGCTGATCGGGCTGTTGATCGGCGGCCTGATGGTGTGCCTGTTCGCCTCGCTGTCGATCGAGGCGGTCGGGCGCGCAGGCGGCGCCGTTGTCGAGGAGGTGCGTCGCCAGTTCCGCGAGCACCCCGGGATCATGGACTACTCCGAAGAGCCCGACTACGCGACTTGCGTCGACATCGTCACGAAGACCGCGCAGCGGGAGATGATCCTGCCCTCGCTGCTGCCGATCGGCCTGACGCTGATCGTCGGGTTGATCGACCAGCAGGCGCTCGGCGGCCTGTTGATCGGCGTGATCGTGGTCGGCTTCTTCTTCGCCGTCCTGATGACGGCCGGCGGCGGCGCGTGGGACAACGCCAAGAAGCTCATCGAGGACGGCGCGTTCGGCGGCAAGGGCTCGGAAGCGCACGCCGCCTCGGTCACCGGCGACACCGTCGGCGACCCGTTCAAGGACACGGCCGGGCCGGCGATCAACCCGATGATCAAGGTTGCGACCATCGTCGCCATCCTGATCATTCCGCTGATCACCTGAGGAGTCCACGGCGCACCGCGCTCGCGGCGAGCCAGGGGCAAGGATGCGGCGACACGACCTCAGCGGCGTAAGCTCAGCTTGAGATGAGCGGCCGACAGGTGCATCGCTCGGGCACGTTCGTGCTCTCCGTGCTGATGGCCGTGATCGGCCTCGCGCTGATCGTGCAGGCCGTCGGGGGGCATGGCGGTGTGATCTCGCCGCGGCTGCTGCTCGGCGCCCTCTTCCTGGCGGCCGGCATCGCCCGTATCTACCTGGAGCACAAGCGAGGTCGCGGGACATGAGCGCGGGCGAGGGCCCGGCCGGCGACGGCGACCTTCGCGCCGGGCAGGAGCCCGCCGCGGAAAACGAGAAGCGACGCGAGGCCGCGTCCGGCGATCGGGCGTCGAACGCCGGCGCGAACGCCGGCGCTTCCTCGGGCGCGCCCGCAGCGCCCAAAGTGCAGGGCGAGCTCGGCCGCGCGGAGGCCGAGCGGATCGCCCAGCAGATCTCCGCCCGCTCGCTGTCGACCGCTCGACGCAGCGTCGGCTCGCCGCTGCTCTTCGCGATCGTGTACATGCCTCTGGCGAGCGCCATCTACTTCTCGCTCGGCGTGATCTCCGGTCATGCGCTCGGGCTCACGCCGCTCGTCTTCCTGATCGCCGCGATGCTCTTCACGCTGACGGCGATGACCTACGCGGAGGGCGCGTCGCTGCATCCCGAGCGCAGCGGCTCGACGGTCTTCGCCCGCCACGCCTTCAACGAGCTAATCAGCTTCATCGCGGGCTGGGCGATCCTGCTCGACTACATCATCCTGATCGCCGTCACGTCCTACTCGGCGACGCAGTACCTGAAGGTCTTCTGGAGTCCCCTGGGACACAGCGCGGAGTCGCTTGGGCTGGCGCTGGTGTTCATCCTGATCGTCGTGCTCGGCAACATCCGCGGTCTCGGCTGGCGCCGCGCGCGGCGGGTCGGCGTGCTGGTGATCGGCGATCTGGCCCTGCAGAGCCTCGTCGTGGTGCTCGGCCTCGTCCTGTTCTTCAACGCGCACACGCTGCTCGACCCGATCCACCTGGGCAGCGCGCCCACGTGGTCGGGCCTGGTGTTCGCGCTTACGGTCGCCGCGATCTCCTTCACGAGCCTCGAGTCGGCCGCCGGGCTGGCCGGCGAGGTGCGCATCAGCAAGCCCGCGCTGAAGCGCTTGGTGGGCAGCGGCACCGCGACCGTCGTCGTCCTGTACGTCGGCATCGCGCTGGTGGCGGTCACGGCGCTGCCGGTGCACGGCGGCCACACGCAGCTTGCCACGCGCTACCTGAACGACCCAATGGTCGGAGTCGTCGCACATATGCGCCCGCACTGGCTGGCGGAGACGCTGCGCTACGTCGTCGGCGGGTTGGCCGCGGTGACGCTCGTGGCGGCGGCCAACTCGGCGATGCTTGGCCTCTCGCGGCTTGCGTATTCGCTGTCTACCAACCGCCAGATCCCGAGTGGCCTGGGGCGGCTGCACCCGCAGCGCTCGACGCCCTACGTGCTGATCATCCTCGCGGGCCTGATCGCTGCGGGGCTGGTCGTTCCCGAGGACCTCGACTTCCTCGTCGGCATCTATGCGTTCGGTGCGCTGCTGGCCTTCACGATCGCGCACGTGTCGGTCAGCCGCCTGCGCTTCACCGAGCCCGAGCGCCCCCGCCCGTATCGCATTCCCCTGTCGATCGGGGTGCGCGGTGCTCAGCTCCCGCTGCCGGCGGTTTTCGGCGCGGTCATCTCGGCCGGCGGCTGGGTGGCCGTGATGGTCGTGCACGATCCGGCGCGCTACGTCGGGCTCGGGTGGATGGCGGCCGGCATTGCGATGTACGTGATCTACCGCCGCGCCGACGAGGCGCCGCTGCTGCGCCGCGTGACGGTCGCGCCCGAGGTGCTGCGTGCGGAGCCGCCGCACGAACGCGACTACGGGTCGATCCTCGTGCCGCTGTTCGGCACGGCGCTGGACGAGGACATCGTGCAGACCGCCGCGCTGCTGGTCTCCGGCGAGCCGACCGACGAGGCGGCGATCGACGCGGCGACGATCGAGGCGGTATGGATCTTCGTGATCCCGATGTCGCTGCCGCTCGACGCGCGACTGCCCGAAGCGCAGGTCAAGGAGGCCAGGCAGGCGCTCGCGCGCGCGAAGGCCGTGGGCGAGGAGTACGCGGGCGTGCAGGTGGCGACGGCCACCGTGCGCACGCGCCGCGCGGGCTACGCGATCGTCGACGAGGCGCGCCGGCGCGGCGTCGAGGCGATCGTCCTCGGGGCCGAGGAGCCCTCGCTGATCCGCGGTGGCGCGCGGTTCGGTGGACGGGGCGGTCCGCTGGAGAACTTCGTCGGCGACGTGACGAAGTACGTGATCAGCAAGGCCGAGTGCCGCGTGATCGTCACCGCGCCTGCCGCGGGCGACTCGGCCGCCGAGCGCCGCTCGAGTGTCGCTCCGGCTGGCACGTGAGTCCGGTGCTGCCGGTTGCGTGAGGCTGTGCATCGACTAATCTCCGCCGCATGTTCGTATTGATCGTGGGGGCCGGGCGCGTGGGCTCGGCCGTCGCCAAGTCGGCCCTCGCCGCCGGCCACGAAGTCTCGGTGCTCGACGAGGATCCGCTCTCGCACGAGCGCCTGGACGCGGGGCAGAGCAAGAGCTGGGAGGACGCCGACGGGCAGTTCACGGTCGGTACGGCGCTGGAGATCGACGCGCTCGTGGGGGCGGGCATCGAGCGCGCGGACGTGTTCATCGCCTCGACCGACGGAGACAACACGAACCTGATCATCGCCCAGATCGCCCAGCGGCGCTTCGGCGTGGAGCGGGTGATCGTGCGGGTGATGGACCCCGCGCGCGCCGGCTGGTACGGCGAACAGGGCCTGCACACGATATCCCCGACCAAGCACGCGATCGAGATGTTCGAGCGCGCGCTCGAACCCGAGCCGGCCTAGCCCATGTACGCCAGCCTCGTCGGCGCCGGCAAGGTCGGACGTAACCTTGCGCGAGAGCTGATCGATAAGCAGCATGAGGTCACTCTGATCGAGTCCTCGCGTCCCCGCTACCTGGCGATCGAGGAAGAGTTCGAGCACTCCGTGCAATATGGCGACGCGACCGAGCTGTGGGTGCTCGAGCGTTCGGGAATCCAGCGTGCCGACCTCGTGGTCGCGGTGACGGGCGACGACGAGGACAACATGCTGGTCTGCCAGGTCGCCAAGGAGAAGTACCTCTGCGACCGCATCATCGCGCGCGTCAACAACCCCCGCAACCACGACCACTTCAGGCTGTTGGGGATCCAGCCGGCCGTCTCCGCGACCGACCTCATCCTGCGCCTGATCGAGCACGAGGTACCGCGCTACGGGCTCGTGCACCTGCTCGCGCTGGAAGAGGAGCGCCTGGAGATCATCGAGTTGGAGGTCAGCCCAGACGCGCCGACGGTCGGCGAGACGGTCGCCGACATCGCCCTGCCGGACGGCAGCCTGATCATCTCTGTGCTGCGCGGAGGGACCGGCTTCGTGCCGAAGGCCGACACGGTCATCGAGGCCGGCGACGAAGTGCTGCTGGTGCTGGATCCGGGCCTCGAGGAGGCGATCACCGCCTACTTCGCGCCCAATGGGCACGGGGCTGGGGGCTGAACCAGCTTGCAGATTCAGGCCGAGCCTCGGTTGCGGCCGCCCCAGCTATCGGTTTGGCCTCCAGTAGGGCCTTTACCCGGGCACGTGTGGACACGAACACATGTTCTCATTCGAGGCTGACGACTTGCCGCGGCGTTGCATTCGGACCGCCCGCGAGTTTGGCTATCCTTTCGGACGAGGCGCTCGGTCCGGGATAGTCCAATTGGCAGTGACGCCCGGTTCTGGTCCGGGAGATTGGGGTTCGAGTCCCTGTCCCGGAGTGTGCGAAAGCCCTGCGAATAGTGGGGTTTTCGTGTTTTCAGAGCCGGTGCGCGCCCAGAGCCGGTGCGCGCCGGTATGCGCGCCAGCCGCCTTTCAGCGAGGCCCGTTAGCCTCGGGGCAACGCAGGATCGTTCGGGGGTGCCGAGCTGCCGGTTCATCGGACGCTGCGATCTCCGGCGACGTCGTCGAGCGGGCAGCGGCGATCCTGCCGCCGTTGGCGCCAGTGGCAGCAGCCGAGCAGTTCGAGGTGCGCGCAATAGAATGACGCGCCCGTGCAATAGAGCGACGCTACCCGACGGAGCACGATCGCATCACCAACTATCCCGGCGACGGCCCGTTCGGCGATCCCGGTCAATATCACGTCGTTTTCGTGCTTGGCATCCCTGGGCGCAATAGTGCTCGACGCGAACGTGACCGCGCTTGAGAGCCGTGGGGACTCGCTTGTGATCGGCGCCGAACCGTTCGAGGTCATCAAGCGCGGCCCCCAGGGGAAGAGCGTCGTCGTCGGCTTAGCAACGACGATCACCACTTGAGTCGCTTTGAAACCACGCGCGCACCTCGTGGTGCGCGGCTGGATCGAAGTGGATCAGGCTCGAAGCGGAAAGCCACCGCTCGCCGCAACGGCGGCAACTCTCACATGCGCTGCGCCGCGTCGGCACGATCACCAAACGCTCTGCGGTGTATCTACCGCGCAGGTCTGTCGGTGTGCCACTCGGCTATGCCCCGCCCGGGTGTTCGGTCGCCCCCTGGGGGTGTTTGGGAACGGCCCACGTGTCGTGATGGCAGGTATCAAGCACGTGACTCGACCCAAAGCGCGACGCTGTCTCGCGCAGGTGCTCGAGGCACAGTCCGGCGCTGCAGCTGCGGCAGAGTGCGACCGCCGGCTGCTGGATCCCCTGCTCAACGCAGCAGTAGCAAAGCATGATCTGGGCCTCCTCTCTCGTGTGATGCTCTGCGACGGCAAAGGGTCGAGCACTCAATGCCGTATCCGCATAGCCACGCTGTTCTAGCGCAACCCGCCCCGCCGGTCCTGGCCAGGCGTGTCTGTCGGCGCGGGGCTAGCGTCGCGTGCAGGAATGCTGGCTGATCAGCGAGCCTGGCGCGCGCGGCGCTGAGGCGCGAGATGCCGCTGGCCGGTAGCGGACGCGAGGCCACCTTGGTCACCTGCTGCCGGCCGGGGCGAGGGTGCCGAGCTTGTCCCTGATGCAGTCGAGCAGTTCGTGGTAGGAGTCGCAGAAGGATTGCACGCCCTCGTGCTCGAGCTCGGCCGTCACGGCGTCGAGGTCGATTCCGGCTTGCCGGGCTTCGGCTAGCGCCCGCAGTGCTGCCTCTGGGTCAGCGTCGAGCGTACGAGTCACCTTGCCGTGGTCGGCGAACGCGCGCAGCGTCTGTTCGGGCATCGTGTTGATTACGTCGGCCCCGATCAGCTCAGAGACGTAGAGCACGTCGGAGTAAGTAGGGTCCTTGGTGCCGGTGCTGGCCCACAGCGGTCGCTGTGGCCGTGCACCCTGACTGCGCAGGCGCTCCCACTGAGGGCCGGAGAACTTGGCCAGGTAGCGCTGGTAGGCGGCGCGCGCGTTGGCGATCGCTACGTGGCCGCGCAGCGGCGAATCGTCGGGCAGCCGCGCGTCGACCTTGGTGTCGATGCGCGAGACGAAGAACGAGGCGACCGACGCGATCGCGTCGAGTGGCTCGCCTGCCTCGGAGCGCGCTGTCAGTGCGCGCAGGTAGGCATCGATGACCGCCTCGTAGCGCTCGATCCCGAATAGCAGCGTGATGTTGACGTTGACGCCGGCTCGCGTGAGTGCCTCGATTGCGGGTAGCCCCGCCTCGGTCGCGGGGACCTTGATCATCACGTTTGGCTCGTCGAGTCGCTGCCACAGGTCCAGTGCCTGGTCGATCGTGGCGTCGGTGTCGTTGGCGAGGTCCGGAGTGCACTCGAACGAGATGAAGCCGTCGCGGCCACCGCTCTGGTCGTAGCTGTGGCGCAGAGCGTGGGCCGCATCCCGGATGTCGTCGAGCGCGAGGGTGAAGAACAGCTGCTGCGGATCGCGCTCGCCATCCTCGGCGAGCCGGCGCAGCTGGTTGTCATAGCGCTCTGAGCCCGTGATCGCCTTGGCGAAGATCGTCGGGTTCGACGTCGCCCCGGTGACCGCGTAGTCGCGGACAAGCACGGCGAACTCACCGCTGTCGAGCAGTTCGCGCGACAGCGTGTCGAGCCAGATCGACACGCCCTCGGCTTGGAGCCGCTGCAGATTGGGATTGGGAGTCATTTCGTTGCACCTCGGTCAGCTTGCGTTGTGGGCTAATGAGTCAAGCGGCGTGTCGCGGTCGCCGAGCCCGGCAACGTCGATCGGCTGGCGGGAACGGATCAGCGCTTGAACCTGCTCGTTGACATCCCAGACGTTCACATTCATTCCGGCGACGACGCGCCGCTCGCGCAGCCAGAACGCTACGAACTCACCGTCGGACGGGTCGCCGCGGAGGACGATCTCGTCCCATTTGGGCGCGTGCCCGGAGTACTCCATCCCGACCTCGTACTGGTCGGAGAAGAAGTAGGGGATGCGGTCGTAGCTGACGGACTCGCCGAGCATCGCGTGCGCGGCGAGCGCCCCCTGGTTGAGCGCGTTCGCCCAGTGCTCGACGCGAATCCGCTCCCTGAAGAACGGGTGGAGGGCACGTGCGACATCGCCCGCCGCGAACACGCCGGGTGTCGACGTCTGAAGCTTCTCGTCGACGAGGATCCCATTGTCGATCTCGAGGCCGGCGCCGCTGGCGAGCTCAACGCGGGGGGCGACGCCGATGCCGACAACGACGAAGTCGCACTCGATTACGCGGCCGGCGGCGCTGCGCACGCGCGTCACCGCGCCCTCGCCTTCGAATGCCTCGAGGCCGTCGCCGAGCACGAGCTCGACGCCGTGGTCGCGATGGACGTCGCGGTAGAAAGCGCCGACCTCCGCGCCGAAAAGGCGCTCCAGCGGCAGCGAGATGGGGTCGACGACCGTGACCTCGAGCCCACCCTGGCGCGCCGAGGCGGCGAACTCGCTGCCGATCCAGCCACAGCCGACGACAACCACACGGCCGCCGACCTGCAAGCGCTCGCGCAGCATGTCGCAGTCGGCTAGAGTGCGCAGGTAATAGACCCCGTCGAGTTCGGAGCCCGCGATCGGGATTCGGCGCGGCTCGGCGCCCGTGGCCAGCAGCAGCCGATCGTAGCCAAACGCGCGCCCGTCGGCGAGCGTCACGCGTGATTGGGCTGGGTCGATCGCGCTCACCGTGGCATCGGTCTCAAGCTCGATCTGATGCTGTTGATAAAAGCCCTGCTCGTGGACGTAGGCCTTCTCGCGAGGCGACTCGCCGCGCAGGTAGTCCTTGGTCAGCGGCGGGCGTTCGTATGGGCGCTCGGACTCCGCGCCGATCAACAGCACACGCCCATCGAAGCCCGCGGTGCGCAGCTCCTCCGCGGCCTTGGAGCCGGCCACGCTGGCACCGACGATGATGAATGTCTGCTCGTTCATTGCGTTCTAGCTCCTGTCAGGCTGAGGAACTCAGTACGTGTGCGCGGCTCGTCGCGGACGAGTCCGCGCAGCGTCGAGGTAACGGTCCTAGCGCCGGACTTCTGCACCCCGCGCAGCGACATACGCAGGTGCTCGGCCTCAAGCAGGACGCCGACCCCCTTCGGCTCAAGCCGCTCGTGCAGGCAGACCGCGATCTGCATCGTAAGCCGCTCTTGCAGCTGGAGGTCGCGTGCGAACAGTTCCACGACGCGGGCCAGCTTCGAGAGGCCGAGGATACGCTCGGCGGGAAGGTAGGGGACGTGAGCCACGCCATAAAACGGCAGCACGTGGCGCATGCACAGCGACTGGAACGAGATGTCGCGGACGAGGACGAGCTCGTCGTAGCCCTCGCCGTTGGGAAACGTCGTCAGGCTGAACGGCTCGGGCGTGAGCAGCTGGGCGTAGGCGGCGGCCATCCGCCTCCGCGTCTCACGCAGCCCTTCCGTTTGCAGGTCAACGCCGAGTGCGGCCAGCAGGTCGCGAGCGGCCCGCTGAACGGCCTCGCGATCCACCGGCCGACGTTCGGGCGGCCGGCAGTTCAGACGGTCGTGAGCGATTACAGGGCGATCGCGGTCGGCCGCCGCTACGGAGATTGTGTTCATGCCCTGTCAGCGTCGTGCGGGCGGACGGTCTTACCCCGCCGATAGTGTCGCGGGCTCGTCGCTGCGCTCATTGCACGGCCGGCGGCCTTGACGGCGGCGAAACTCACGCGCGAAACCTAGGTACCGGAACTGGCCTCGCGCGACAGCATCGCGTGCAGGCTCTCGCGATCCTCTGCGCAGGCCCCGCACCCCTCGAGGTGCGCACGCATCCCCGGGACCGCGGCCTCGGCATCGGAGCCCGCGAGCTCGAGCTCGACGTAGAGGTCGAGCTGCTCGAAGCACTCCTCGCAGCTGATCTCAGGTCCCGGGGGGCCGATCAGACGCGCGAGCAGTCGGTCTTGATCGTGGGAGAATGGTTTGGTCATGCTGGCGTTTGCTCCTTGTGTTCCTCGAGGCCCAGGCCGCGCGCGGTGAGCGCGCCTCTGAGCTTCTGTCGCCCATCGTGCAGGGTCTTGTAAAGGGCGCCGCGAGTCGTGTTGAGCCGCTCGGCGAGCACGTCGATCGGCACGTCGTTCAGCGCGAGCGCGACGAGCACCTCGCGCTGGTGTGGGCTCAGGTCCTCCTCGATCGCCTCGCGCAGCGCGCTGAGTTGATCCGTCGTCTCGACCGATTGCTGCGCGGTGTGTTGGTGATCATCGGCGATCAGAGGCCACGCCTCGGGGGCGAGCGGGATCTCGCGTCCCTGCCAGGCGCGCTTGCGCACCTTGACCGCTGACTCGTACAGCGCGAACTTGTACGCCCAGGTCGTAAAGCGGCTTTCGCCTCGGAAGTCGTCTAGCTTTCGCAGGATCGCGACGAGCGCGTCGTCTGCACTCTGCTGGGCGAGGTCGTCGTAGTCTCCGCCGCGCAGTGCTCTGGAGCCGGAGCGTCGGCCTATCTCAAAGCGTGCCGCCCGCAACAGCAGCGCGTGCAACTCGACGAGCGCGGCGTCGCGCTCCGGACCGGTGGCTCGGAGGCGCTCGATCCACACCCGCGACTCCTGCTCGCCGCGGGTGGGGACCACCGTGATCTTCGACGAACCCGTCAACGCGTCTTCGACACTACCGGAGCATGACCCGGCCGTGGGACCCGTTGAGAGGCACTGCGGGATCACGAGTACGGCTCGTACTCGTCGTCTAGCGGGGCAAGAATTCGGGCTGCCAGCTCGGCGGGACACCCCCGGTCGGTCAGCTCAAGCAGCGCGTGCACGTCGTACCTCGCGTCGCGAGCGACGACGTCGGCCAGCGAGGCGGAAAAGCCGGCGTCGCGAAGGCGACCGATCCGCCAGACGACGACGGGCTCAAGCTCGCCTGAAATGTACATTCCGCGGTTGAACATTCGCATGCCCTTTACGCTGCGACCGCCGGCCGTTTCTTACGCGGGCGCGACTGCCCCTGACGATGCATGCGCATCGGCAGCGCCGGGCGCCCGGCGCTGCCGCGATCGAGAAACGCCCGCGCATCAGCCAGCGATCGCTCGATCAGCTCATCGGCATGCCCGAAGTCGATCGGCTGGATCCCGAGCGGGCACGGCGGCGGCAGAACGATCAGCTTCGCCTGATCGCGGTGCAGCTCGACGTCGGCGATCAGCCGGCTCTGCGTCAGCAGCGTCAGAGCATGGAGCGCCATGCCGAGCGCGCTCGACGGCGGCTGCTCGAGCGCGCAGGAATGACCGCTCGGCAACACGTAGATCTCGCGTGCTCCGAGCTGCACGGCATGCGAGATTGGCGTGTTGTTGGCCACACCCCCGTCCATCAGCAGTCGCTTCTCCCACGCGACCGGCGGGAGGACCGCCGGAATTGCCGCGCTAGCCAGCACGGCGTCTCGCGTAGGACCGCGCGAGAGCAGCAGTTCCTCGCCGGTCACAACGTCTACCGCGACGACGTGAAACTCGATCGGCATCTGCTCCAGGCGCTGATGCTGGCTGTGCTCGGCGACGAGCTTGCGCAGGCCCGACGCGGGGACGAGGTGATCGCGCGATCCGAGAAAGCCGAGCACGCCACGGAACGGATTGAGCGGAAAGATTTGCCCGCGCCGCAGGTTGCGCCAGATCTCCGCGAGCTCTGTCGCAGTCTCGACGCTCGGGGGACGCGACGCGATGAAGGCGCCATTGACGGCCCCGGCCGAAGTGCCGACGATCAGCTCCGGCACGATTTCACGCTCGTATAGCGCTTGCAGCATGCCGACTTGCACGGCGGCGAGGCTTCCTCCCCCTGAGAGGACGAAAGCCGTGCGATCGCGGGCAGAGCTCATACCCGGTTGGCGTCGTCGCCAGCACTGTTCTTACGCGGCCATACGCGCGGCACGCAGCCGGTCGGACCGCCGCAGTAAGAACCCACCGGGGGGCGACACCAAGAGAAGCGATGGCCCACAACGGCTGCGTCTCAGAAGGAGGCACCATGTCAAGTACCCCTCTCACAGGTCCCATAGCACACG
>Ga0193729_1001511_pt1 | contig 11867 bp, 5 predicted proteins | sample U1c2metaG_FD_143036 | JGI IMG/M metagenome (GOLD analysis project Ga0193729, IMG submission 143036) | Soil microbial communities from a riparian zone of the East river system, Colorado, United States - U1c2 | ecosystem: Environmental > Terrestrial > Soil > Riparian zone | place: USA: East River... | reverse complement strand
GCGACTGCTTTTCCCTTGCAATCTGCAGCTGGCGCGTGGGCAACCTCGCTCGGCGTTTTCCACTCCATTGAATAGCTGTAGGGAATTGCGCGCAGCTCGCCTATCCACTGATTAACAAGGGACAAGGGCAGACCGGAATGCTGAACGGAAGTTGGCGCGTTCAGCACCGGCTGGATTCGCGCCATTTGATGGTCGTAAGGGGTCTTTTTGGCGGTGACGAGGAGCGAATCGGCAAAGCAGGTAGCGATGGAAAGAGCGGAAAAAGCGGCGACCAGAAAAAGAATGCGCCTCGGGGGGAATGGGGCAATACTTACTAAGACCATGGTACTTATGGTTCATATGAGCACTGTCTATGCCATTATATTCCTTCATGAGCCCGCGCTTTCCCCTTCGGCGACCATCCAACCCGTTAACGCTTAACGTCTTCCCGATGCGGCTCACTAGCTTCGTAACCGGCAATCTCCCGTTGCAATGAATTGGCTAGCGGGCTTTGCCGGTCGGTGAGGGATAGGGCAAGTTGCCCCACTTCAATCGCCTTGCTGAATTGCCCTGCATTCGCATCCGCCGCCGCCAGGGTTCGAAGAATGATCGGGTTGTTGCGACCCGAAAACTCATTTGCTGCCTCCGCAAGCTCGAGCGCTTTTGCGCCATCTCGAAATGCCGGATCCGGATAGGTTGCGAATATCCAGGCCAGATTATTCAGAGCGGGAACAGATCGCGGCGCTATCTCCAAAGTTTTTTCGAATTGCCTGATACCATTCGCAATCTCTCCCTTGGCCAACAAAGCAACGGCCAGGTTTGTGTGCACAGCAGCAACATCAGGCCGTATCGTCAGGGCGACCTGACCATGCATGATTGCATCGTCGATTTCACCTTTCTGCAAAAGGACGGTGCTAAGATTATAATGCGCGGCGAAGTAGTAAGGACGTAATTCCAGTGCTTGCCGGTAATGATCGATTGCTTCTTCGGCTTTTCCTTTTTGCCACAGAGCATTGCCGAGACCGACCTGAATGTCGGGATCCCTCGGAATAACCGACACCGCTTTTTGATAATGGGTGAGGGCTGCATCGATTTCTCCCTTCTGCAAAAAGGCGTTACCAAGGTTGTAGTCCGCATCAGCGGCCTCCGGCGCCATTTGTAATGTCTGCTGGTATTGGGCAATTGCGTTATCAACCTCCCCTTTCTGTAAAAGAACAGTGCCCAAATTATTGTGGGCCATCCAACAATCGGGATTTCTTGCAATTGTCGTCCGCCAAAGTGACTCAATATCGGCATATATCGCGCTTTGCCGCCATGTTAGCACCGTCAGTACGGCAATGACGCAAGCCAGGAGGCCAAAGACAAGCGGGCGGGCCTGGCTGGAAGAGCGAGCTAATGTCGCGGCGCCGGCGCACACCAGAGCAATTGGGCCGATACTTGCGAGATACTGGTAATGATCGGCCACGAAGGTGTAGCGAAAGGTGTAGAGCATAATGAAACCGAGCACCGGGCCAAGGGTCGCGCCAAAGAACAACATCGCGGTCTCGACGCCGCGACCAAGGTGGCGTCGCGTGAGATATATTGCTGCGCCTAGTCCTCCTATTCCCAAAAACGGCGCGTAATTGAGCAGATTACTCGGCGCGATATACCACCGCGGATAGATGAAAGTAAGGTTCGATGGCCAGAATAGTTTGCCCAGGTAGAACCAAATGGCTCGGCTGGCAATGAGAAGACGCTCGAGCGGACTTATGGCGAACATTGGCCCATGCGTTCCTTGATGGTAACGCTCCCACCAAATGGTCAACAAGCCCATGCCGAGTGCGAGAACGACGAACGGAACAAGCTGCAATAGCCTGCGTTGGTTGATCCGCTGTCCCTGCAACCACAAGATTAGAAGCAGCGCCGCTGGGAGAGTACAGGCAGTGGTTTTACTGAAAAGGGCCAAGGCATAGAGCACCAGTGCCAGAACGTAAAAAAACCAGCGATGCTTCGTTTGTTCATCGACAAATTCAACCCAGGCCCGAATCGTGAGCAGAAAGAAAAGTCCCATTAGGAGATTTTTCCGTTCCGTGATCCAGGCAACCGATTCGACTTGTACCGGATGAAGTGCGAAAATTGCGCCAGCCAGCCAAGCGCCGGGAACGCGCAAACGCGCTAGTATACCCCACAAGAGCAGCGCATTCACGATATGAAGCAAAATATTGACGACATGGTAACCCGTCGGATTAAGTCCCCACCAGGAATGTTCAAAGCGAAACATGGTGTAGACGAGCGGGAAGTACTGAGAGGGAGAATCCAGCGAAAACCAAATCCGGCGCAAACCGTCCGGAGCAGTCAGCAACTCGTTGTTGGTTATGTAAGCATCGTCGTCCCAAATGAAACCGCCGTGCCACGCCGGCTGGTAGGCCAAAATCGCGGCGGCAGCCACAAGCAGAGCCAAAAGGAAATAGCGTCGATGAGGACGGTGTAGATACCCAAAGAGCACTGACTGCATTTGTAATTGTATACGTCGTTCCCCTAAAAATGCTGTCCAGTTGTCGCGCTTCTTCAAGAGGCATTCTCGCTGTTTACCCGTCTCGCGCTTTTCTGTTGCAGTTCTTTGCCGACAATTTCAACCTCGCGAAAGTGGCAGATTACTCTGGCCAACCGATGCGCAAGTCACCATCTCCAGATAAAGGGACCTGCAATGGAGCGGGAATTTTATCGCAAATAATCCGCCTGTGAAGGACGACCAGGACAAGACCGTTCGCATCGCCTGGTGGGTGCTTGCGGTGGCGGTTTTCAGTTTGACTACTGCTATCAGAATTCGACTTCTCGGAATTCCGCTCGAACGCGACGAAGGAGAATACGCTTACGCCGGTCAGCTTCTTTTACAGGGCATTCCGCCCTACAAACTGGCTTACAGCATGAAGTTTCCGGGAACCTACGTCGCCTACGCCATCACGATGTTTCTCTTCGGACAAACCATCACCGGAATCCATCTGGGGCTATTGCTCGTGAACAGCGCAACGAGCGCGGTTATCTTCTTCGTTGGGAAGCGACTGCTGAATTCTACGGTTGGAATTGCCGCCGCGGCCAGTTATGCGCTTCTTTCTCTCAGTCCATCGGTGCTCGGGCTCGCTGCGCATGCAACTCATTTTGTCGTATTGCCCGTGCTCGGCGGCGCATTCCTGTTGTTGAAGCAGCAAAATCGATTGGGCATGGGGCGGCTCTTCCTTAGCGGTTTGCTCATGGGGCTTGGACTTCTAATGAAGCAACCCGCATTATTTTTCATCCTCTTTGGCTCGGTTTATCTTTTTCTTGCCGATGTTCGTGCCGGTTTAGTCTTGCAAAAAACTATTCTGCGCAACCTTGTCTTCGCCGGAGGTGCGATAACTCCGCTGGTAATTACCTTGCTTGCTCTCTGCTACGCCGGCGTGTTTGCCAAGTTTTGGTTTTGGACAATCCATTATGCGCACGAGTACGGAACTCTTATTTCGATCTCAGATGCGCGCCAGATCTTTATTTATCATATCAGGGAGGCGATCGGACCAAACTGGCCACTCTGGATACTGGCTGGAGCTGGATTACTCACCTGCCCCTTGAACAGGTCAACCAGGAGGAGCACCGGTTTCCTCCTTGGATTGTTCATTTCCTCAATGTTGGCACTGTGCTCGGGCTTCTATTTTCGATCACATTACTTCATTCTACTTCTGCCTGCCGTCGCCCTGTTCGCCGGCGTAGCAGTCAACAACATTTCAACCGTATTGCGCCGCCAAATCACTGCAATTCGATTCTTCCCCCTCCTTTTACTGGCATCGTGCGCGGCGTGTCTTGTCTTTGCTCAGCGCGATCTTTTTTTTCTCCTTTCCCCGATTGAAGCCTCACACACGATCTACGGTAGAAACCCCTTTCCTGAGGCGATCAAAGTTGCAGAATACGTCCGCGATCATACGGACCCTTCTGACACCATCGCGGTGGGAGGATCTGAACCTCAGATTTATTTTTACTCCCATCGTCATTCCGCGACCGGGTATATTTACACTTACCCGCTAATGGAGGCACAAACATATGCGGGCCAGATGCAAAGCGAGATGATCCATGAGATCGAATCGGCAGAACCGAAATATCTTATTTCCATAACCATCGATACCTCCTGGTTACGTACGCCTCGATCTGAAACCCGAATCTTTGAATGGGCTCAGCGGTACATTGCCGACAATTATGTTGCGGTCGGTTTCGTCAACATCATTGCCCCGGATCGAGTTGAATATTATTTTGACGACATCCCGCAACAGGTGTCGGAGCTGGGACAGTTTATCTTGGTTTACCAACGAAAACCCTGATTACTGGGTTTCAGAATAACATCGCACCCTGTCACGCTGGAAGCCCGCTGCGCAATCTCGACCTTAGAAATGGCTACCCGTCATCGTAGAACTGTCGGTCAGTCGAGCAAATCCAGAGACGTTCGGCGCCGGCTGGATCGTTCGTTAACGAATCGTAGGCAATTGCCGGCTCGCTTGCAAACCGCCTTAGTTTATCTCGCCTTGACCGCAATCGCGTGGTTGGTCTTTGGTCAGACGCTGAGGCATGATTTCGTTAACTTCGATGACCATGTCTACGTCTACGATAACCCATTGGTCAGAGGGGGTCTGACTATTAATGGACTAGTCGGTGCCTTTACCCATCCACACGCGCGAAACTGGCATCCCCTAACGACAATTTCACACATGCTGGATTGCCAGCTATATGGCTTGAACGCCGGGGGTCATCACTTCACCAGCGTCGCATTACACACCATCGCGGTGCTGTTATTGTTTCGAGTGCTGCGAGTGGCTACGGGAGCACTTTGGCCAAGCGCTTTTGTGGCAGCGTTGTTTGCAATTCACCCCTTGCATGTTGAATCCGTGGCATGGGTGAGCGAGCGAAAAGATGTGCTCAGCGCCGTCTTTTTTATGCTCACGCTGGCGGCATATGTTCGTTATGCACGAGCACCTTCGCCTGGGCGTTATTTTATTGTCGCAATGATTTTTGCGCTTGGCCTGATGTCCAAGCCAATGCTGGTAACCGTTCCGTTTGTTCTTCTATTATTTGATTACTGGCCGTTGCGGCGATTTGACAAGGTAGCGCGGTTGAAGCCTGGAGTCGGCATTACCAGCTGGCTGAATCGAAGACCGAGCTTGCTGTTTCTGGAGAAGACACCGTTGTTGGTCCTTTCCGGGCTGTCTTGCCTGGTTACAATATGGGCACAGGATCAGGCTACCGGATTACTCGAGCAGCTGCCTTTTACCTGGCGGCTCAACAATGCACTAGTTAGTTACGTCGAGTATGTGTGGCAGACATTCTGGCCGGCGCGCCTGGCCGTTTTCTATCCTCACCCGAATAACCCACTCTCGATCTGGCAGTTTACCCTCGCAACCGCGCTTCTGCTTGCTGTTTCTGCCACGGCGATTTTCTTGCGAAAGAAGCGTCCTTATCTCCTTACTGGATGGTTCTGGTATGTCGGCATGCTGGTGCCGGTCATTGGCATCGTTCAGATTGGAGAACAAGGACATGCTGACCGGTATACCTACCTGCCTCACATCGGTCTGTTTCTGCTGATCGTCTGGGCGGCAGTAGACCTTGCAGTGGCCTGGCATCTTCGACGGAAGTATCTCTGGCTTGCGGCAACGACAACCATCGCAGTTTTAACTTACTTCGCAGCTGTTCAGACCTCGTTCTGGAAGAATAGCGAAGGGCTTTGGGATCACGCCCTTTCTGTGACCTCGAATAATGATTTTGCCCATAATAACCTTGGATTTCTTTATCTGCAGCGCGGTGAACTGGACAAAGCCATTTCAGATTTCGAGATGGCGCTAAAAATTAGATCGAGCAACAGTCAGACGCGTTACAATCTGGGGACGGCTCTCGTTCACATGAATCTGGCTAACGCTCTCGCTCGGAAAGGAAGACCAGAGGAGGCGATCGTCCACTACGAGGAAGCGGTAAGGCTACGACCTGATTATGGCGACGCCTATTACAACTTCGGTAGTGTGCTTTTCCAACAAGGCCGGATCGACGATGCGATCGCGCAATGGCAGAAAGCTCTGGCGATACAGCCTAATGATGCCGCGGCCCACACGAGTCTTGGGAACGCCTTTCTACAAAAGGGCTGGCCGGAAGAGGCGATTGTTCATTACCAAAGCGCGCTGCAGATTGATCCGGGTGAAGTCAACGCTCGTAATAACATGGCGTGGGTGCTGGCCACGTCTTCCGATCCTTCAATTCGGAATGGAGCGAAGGCAGTCAGCCTCGCCGCAGAGGCGGTAGAGATTTCCGGCGGCAAAGATGCGATTTTTTTTCGGACGCTAGCTGCGTCTTACGGCGAGTGCGGCAAGTTTGCTGACGCGATCGCCGCGGCCGAAAAAGGCCAGCGGATAGCGATCTCGCGTGGTGATTCCCATCTGGCGAGAACGCTTGAGAAAGACATTGCCCTTTATCGAGCAGATATCCCGCTTCACCAGGCGGCACTCCATTAGAACAGCCATCGCCTCATTAGCGCCAAGTTCTCCCGGTGCCGGGTAACTGAAACTGTACCCTAAGACCCTGCCGGCAAAAGAGAGTAGAAACAAAACGGCCGGACCCCCGTTAGAGGTCCGGCCGCTGTTTGAGTGTTTCGGCCGCCTTAGAAGCGTTTCTTTAGTCCGACGTACCAGAACCGGCCTCTGACATCAGCCAGCGATTCGTCGTAATTGTTCTCGAACGCTCCGGCGACAAACGGCGGATCGGCATCGAACACGTTCTGCATTCCGAGGCTGACGGTTGTGCCATTCAGCCACGCGCGCCATCCGCACTCGCTATAAGTCGTGGTGCTGACAGGCACCACATTCTTTTCCTTTCCGTCCTTCATCTTCACGTTCTTACCGCCGTCCTTGGAGTAACCAGGCACTTCTTGCTGAGCGACTGGCGTCGGCATGTTAAACGTGTAGGAGGCGATTAGATCAAGAGTCGTCCACTCCCGCACCTTGCGGTTAAAGCCCTCGAGGATGTCGTCATTATATTGGCTAGTCCAGTGAACCGTGCCACCGACATCCAAGCCATTCATCCAACTGTCATGTGGGCCATGATAGAATAAACTGGCGAACGCTCGGTTACGCGGGAGCGAACTGGTCAGGGCAAACGCGCTCGGCACAAACTCACCGGCAATGCCAAACCGCTTCTGATTGGGATTAACTTGCAATTCAAATCGCGACAACCAAGTCCCGTTCACAGTGTAGGTGAACTGGCCAAAGTCGCCGTGCCCGAAAATGGTCGTATCCAGGATATAAATTACCTCATAGTCGAGGCCTTCCAAGACCGCGCCAGCCAGGTTTTGGTTTGGATCGGTGATAAGCGTGACGGGGCCAATAAAGGGTGCTGGGGCAGGCGCACGCGTTACCAGCCCAGGAAACTGGCTTTCATGGTCGAGAATGAATTGCGATCCGATAAGCGTCGCAATCGATCGCATGTCGATATGCCACCAATCGGCGCTTACCGTCAGGCCCTTGAGCCATTTCGGGCTGTAAACGAATCCGTAGGACCATTCATAAGCGACTTCCGGGCGAAGTTGAGGATTTCCGAGTTGGTGTTCCTCGACCTGCACATCAGTCGGACTGCCGGGGGGTGTGAACGGCGGGATTGGATTCGGCGGTCCGCCAGCAGAGGCTGGATTGTGTGGATCGGTAACCGCCGGGAAGCTTTGCACTGTCGCAGCCGACAGTTCGAACAACTGCGGAGCATGAAACCCTTCGCTGTAGCTCGCCCGCAGCGTCAGTTGCTGATCAATCGGTTGCCAGCGAACCGAGAACTTCGGTCTCTGGGTGTCGAACTGCGAGTGCGACTCATGAGGGATGGCTGAGCTCGCAGCCACATTTTGGGAGTACCATTCCTCGCGCTCGGCCAGATCGAACTCCAAGCTGTAAGCGCCGGGGAAATTCCAGGTTGGGCTGGTCACTGGAATACGCACTTCCTGGAAGAAGCCCCAAACATCTCGATTTACTCTTGAGGACTGAAAGTCCGTGGAGCCAATCGTGTTAAAGGTGGTGTTTAGCGAGTCGGGCGTATCCTCGAATCGCTCTCCTCGATATTCGGCACCGACGGCAAACGAGAGCGGCCCGGCCGGAAGCTGGAACAGATCTCCGTTCATATTGAAATACCCTGAAGGCGTTTCAAATATGGCGGTGTCATGCAACGTAACGTAGACTCTGTCGCGTGCCGCGGCGGTCTGTAGGTTCGTCGAGTTAAGGTTTAAGAAGGGATTGAACGCCGTAGCCGGGTTCGTATCCAGGAGCGCTTCCCGCAAGCCGGACTGACTCACAACCCCTTGCGAGAGATTTATCGCTTCATCCCGGGAATAACGGAAACCCACTTCCCAGTTCCATGTCTTAAAGTAATCACCAAATTCTCCCATTTCGCCTTTAAGGCCGGCATCAAACAGCATATCGTGTTTGGTGGTGGGAGATGTTCGGTTACCCTCTTCCAAGGAACGATATTTAACTCCGGTCGTCACCGGAAGCCCGGCAAAAGCTGTGCCGTTCGGCAAAGTCGTGTCGGCGACTGTGAACGGATTAAATGCGTTTTGGAGTGGTACGCTAATGCCAGTTGGACTAAAGCCCAACGTTTGAGTAGGGGGGGCCTGATGGAATGGATCAGGCGTAAAGGGAGTTGGCGCGAGGGCCGCCTCAAAGAGCGATCGGGCATACTTAAAGTCCGCAAACACGGTCAGGTACTTGTCGCACAGATCGCGTGTGAACGACCCATAGAAGGCCTGACGATCCGAGGCTGGAATCGCCGGCGTGAGGGCCGCGAAATTGAATGCATGTTCGTTCGAATTGTAACCAGGGCTGTTATGGCCACCGCCGGGGCGCGGAATGTACTGCGGATCAGTAGCAGCGTTTGGAAATGCGTGGGCTGTCGGAAACGCGAGTGTTGGATCCAATATAAGCTGTCCTGCCTCAAAACTTACAAGGCCACCGGGTCTATTGCTGCTACGGCCATCACCGCCTCCAAATGGTATTGCTTGGGCATTGGCAGTAAGATTGCGGTCGCGGCTGAAAATAGCGCCCCGATCATAGGCGTCGGCAATGATAAGGATGTCGGTTTTGTCATCTCCCGTGCCTGCCTTCAACCATACCTCTGCTTCGCGCGCGTCGTTGGAAGCTCCCATGTTGGTGTTCCCAATCGTGCCTCCGATCTCGAGGCCGCGGAATTTGTGTATCAAGATGATGTTGAACACACCCGCAATCGCGTCGGCTCCATAAATAGCCGAAGCGCCATCCTTCAGGATTTCGATGCGGTCGATCATCGGGAATGGAATCAAGTTGATGTCCACGCCAAGTCCATTTGCATTCGGCGCGACGCGTTTCCCGTCGACCAGCACCAAGGTTTCCTTGGGCAGAAGGCCGCGAAGGTTGGGTGTGACGGCGCCGTCACCGCCATTGGCGATGTTTTGGTTCACCGTTCCGCCCGCCTCAATGGGCAGTTTGTTGAGCAAATCGGTTTGGTTAACGACGCCCAACTTCTGAAGATCTTCCGTGCGGTAGGTGTCCACCGGATTTGGGCCGGTCTCCTCCGACGTCGGAATATTCGAGCCGGTGACGATGACACGCTCAGCCGTAGCTTCAGCGGCCGGTGCCGGTGCTCCCGGAGGCGGCGGAGGGTTCTGAGCAAATGTATTCGCTACGAAGAGAAGTGAAAATCCGGCGCTTGCAACAGAGGCAAGACGAACGAATTCGGTTTTAATCCTTCGGTTTTTTTTAGTTAGTTTCTCCATGGTTTTGGCTAGGTTTAGGGTTAGGCATTATCAACATTTCAAGGGGTGACAAGTTTTTTTTTCACTTTTTTGAAAATTTATTTGAACGGCCAGAAGTGGCCATTTGTCTACGTTTGGTTGGATTGTAGTGATTTGATAGCAAGCTTCGGGCCGCTTTCTGACAGACGTTTCGATCGGCTTTTCTCGCCCTGAGCCATTGGGGGAAGCCAGCCTCGGAGGGCGCGCGTCTCGCTGAAAAACAGGCCCATTTGCGCTGATTCAAGGTAAAAGTCGAGCTTGGCCACCTTGCTCCCAGTTACGCCTGAAGCGTTTATTTATACAGAATCGCGACGCGGCCGGCGGGAGACCCAATCACTCCGAGGCTGAAGCCGATCACTTAGCATCTTTCGAGAGCAAGGCATTGTGGACCTGCCTAATACATTCGCTAGGGGATCCTCTGCCCGATTGCGCTCCGCCGACACCAGACGGTGCTCGCTTTTGCTTGACCCAAAATCAAATCACTTGGCAGTTAGGACCTGAGGCAAGATACGCGCTTTTACTGGAGCACCAGTTTGCTCTCCGGCGTGCGTCGGATCACGGAAGCCGCCTCGCCGCCATTTCGGTGGCGGCAACTCTTTTCGGCGGCCTCACCTACCTTGGGAACAGCCCGAATCTGCTGATCCGCGCGATCGCGGAATCGCGCCACGTGCCGACGCCGGGATTTCTCGCCTATATTATTAAGTACGCTCTGCCCTTCCTGATTCCGATCTTGGGGCTGGTCGGTCTCATTTTCTTCCGCGGCTGATCATTTGCACCCAAGAGGGTGTCGCCTGACTATGACGCTCCAATGTTTACCGGTTTGATCGAGGAAATTGGGAACGTGCTCTGGATTCGAGCGACCGATGGCGGAACGCAGTTGCAGCTGTCCGCTCCGCGCATTGCCGGCGAGGTCCACACGGGCGACAGCATTTCCGTAAACGGCTGCTGCCTTACGGTGGCATCGCATCGGCATGAACAAGTCACGTTCGATCTTCTGGAGGAAACGGTGGCCCGCACCAACCTCGGAGCGCTCAAGCGCGACAGCACCGTCAATCTCGAGCGCGCTCTCGCCGCCAATGCGCGCCTGGGAGGACATTTCGTGCAGGGTCACATCGATTGCACAGCCAGCATCGTCGATTTTGCAGAATCCGATTCTCGCCTCGAGATCGCATTACCCGAAGATCGCGCGCGTTATGTGGCAGAAAAGGGATCAATCGCGGTCAACGGGATCAGCTTAACAATTGCAGAAGTGAAGCCGGCAAGCTTTGTCACCTGGATCATTCCGCATACCCGTCATCACACCAATTTAAGAAATGCTCAGTCAGGCGACCTGGTAAATCTCGAGTTCGATGTTCTGGCCAAATATGTCGAGCGAATGCTGGCCGTGCCAGCCGCCGGAGCGTCACTCCGCTCCCAGTCCACTGAAAACGGCGGGTATGGTGCGCAGTAGAATCTTTAGATCGAGGCCGACTGATAGTTGCAGAATGGATCGACCATGTTTTCGAGGTTGAACTAGTAAGTGCCGTATAATCTCGGGACATAGGCCAGCCATGATGAGACTGCCAACAAGAGCGCGTCGATCAGCTGCTATAGCTGCGTGTTCAGTTCCTGTTTACGCGCAAGCATCGAAGAATTATAAATTATGAGCGCGCCTCGCAGAATCAAAATTCCGGCCTGCGCTCTCGTCGGTGTGATCGCCTCAATCGATGAACTGCGGCTTGCAACGAGAATGCGCGCCCCGCCGGACTTGTTTGAACTGCGGCTCGATCATCTGCCGAACTTGCGCGAATCGCAATTGCTGAAGCTCCGCCGGCCTCTCATCATCACGGCCCGGCACCCGGTCGAAGGTGGCAAGAAAGTGCGGTCTGGCCGACGAGATCTGCTGCTGAAGTTTCTGCCTCGGGCAAAATTCGTCGATGTTGAATTGCGCTCATTGCATGAGTTGGGCGCGGTGTGGGACGAAGCGCGTCGCCTGCGTGTTGGCCGAATTTGTTCATTTCATGATTTCAAACGCACGCCTGAACCTGCTGTTCTGCATAAAAAATTGCTCGGCGCCCGCAAAGCCGGCGCCGATGTGTTCAAAGTTGTCACCCGAGCCGAG
>Ga0193729_1001510_pt1 | contig 11888 bp, 10 predicted proteins | sample U1c2metaG_FD_143036 | JGI IMG/M metagenome (GOLD analysis project Ga0193729, IMG submission 143036) | Soil microbial communities from a riparian zone of the East river system, Colorado, United States - U1c2 | ecosystem: Environmental > Terrestrial > Soil > Riparian zone | place: USA: East River... | reverse complement strand
CTGCTCGCGATCAAATCCGGCAGACCGGTGAAAATCATCTACGACCGCATGGAGGATATGGCTGCCACGACAAAGCGGCATCCTTCGCGAACGCGCCATCGCACGGCGGTGAGCAAGGACGGCAAAATTCTTGGGGGCGAAATCGAGTTCACCATCGATGGCGGAGCTTACGCAACACTGTCGCCGGTGGTTTTATCGCGGGGCACGATTCACGCGGGCGGTCCTTATTCCTGGCCAAGTGTGCGCATTCGAACGAAGGCGTTGGCGACGAATACGCCGCCGCATGGGGCCTTTCGCGGATTTGGTGCGCCGCAGAGCCTTTTTGCCATAGAGCGGCACATGGATCGCATCGCCAAGGTCGTGGGAATTTCTCCCGTCGAAATCCGCCGGCGGAATTTTCTGAAGCCCGGCCAGACCACAACTACGCAACAGGTCATCCGTGAAGAAATCGACTTGAACCATTTACTCGACCGCGCGCTGAAACTCTCTGACTATGCCGCGAAGAAGACGCGTTTTGCTGAAGAAAATAAAGACGGAATGCGCAAAAAAGGAATCGGGATCGCAGCCTTTTTGCACGGCGCGGGATTCACGGGCTCCGGCGAGCGCTATCTGAATTCAGTCGTTGGTATGGAGGCCGGTGCCGACGGCAATGTTCGAGTGTTGGTGTCCAGTGCGGAATTTGGTCAAGGAACCAATACCGTACTCTGCCAGATTGCGGCCGAGGCGCTGGGGCTTCCTTATGAGAACGTCGCGATCGCGCAGCCGGACACGACGGTAGTGCCGAACAGCGGCCCGACCGTGGCTTCGCGCACGGCAATGATCGTCGGAAAACTGCTTCAGTCGGCGGCTAAGGGAATCAAGGAAACGCTTACGAAGACCGGACTTCTTGGTAACGACTACACTCCGGAACAATTTCGCGCCGCGTGCCGGGAATACATCGCGGCGCACGAAACGCTGAAGTCGTATGCGCGGTATGAAGCGCCGGGCGATGTCTACTGGGACGATGAAAAATATCGCGGCGAGGCCTATGCGGCGTTTGCGTGGGCCGTCTACGTTGCGGAGGTCACGGTGGATCTGACGACTTATGCCGTGACCGTGGACGACTTCGTCGCACTGCAGGAAGTCGGCAAGGTTCTTCATCCGGTGCTCGCCGAGGGACAGATCACTGGGGGAGTGGCGCAAGCGATCGGCTTCGCGCTCTACGAGAAGGTCGTCTGGCAGGACGGCCACATGATCAACAATCAGATGGCGAATTACATCATGCCGACTTCGGTGGACGTCCCGCCGATCCGGGTATTTTTTGAGGAGCTTGGCAACGTCCACGGCGCGCACGGCGCTAAGGGCATCGGAGAACTGCCCATGGATGGTCCTGCGCCGGCGATCGTAAACGCCGTGGAAGATGCGATCGGTGTTCGCTTCCATTCGATTCCGTTGCTGCCGGAAGATCTTTTTGAGGCTCTGCGGCCCGAGCCTCTTGAGCAAGATGCTCCTTTTTTGACGCGAGGGACAGCATGACTCCCTCACCGGGGACGAACGCGAAGTGCGAGGTTTCGTTTACCGTCAACGGCGAGGCGAAGAAACTTCTCGCCCATCCCATGGAAAGATTGCTGGACGTGCTGCGGAACGACTTGAAATTGACTGGCGCGAAAGAAGGATGCGGCGAAGGAGAATGCGGTTCGTGCTCCGTTCTGTTGGACGGGATGCTGGTGAATAGTTGTCTCGTTCCCGTTGCGCAAGCGAGCGGCGCGAGCATCGATACCATCGAGGGAATCTCGGCGCATGTTTTGATGCATCCTCTGCAAGAGGCGTTCCTGGAATGCGGTGGCGCGCAGTGCGGCATCTGCACGCCAGGGATGATTCTTGCTGCGGTGCATCTGCTGGAGAAAAAACCGGAGCCCGCGCTGGCAGAGATACGAGAGGGGCTTGCGGGCAATCTTTGCCGCTGCACGGGTTACATGCAGATTTTCGAAGCGGTGGCCGGGGCAGCGCGGAGAGTTGCAAAATGAGAGCCGATCCAGCCGAATACAAATTCGTGTCGCCTGGAAATCTGCAGGCTGTTCTTTCCCTGCTGGCCAGCGAGCCGGCTCAATGGCTGCCCATTGCCGGCGGGACTGACGTGATGGTCTTGTACTCGGCTGGAAAGCTGCCCAACCGAAAATTGATCAACATCTGGAATATTCCCGAGCTTCGGCAAATCGAAGTTTTTCCGGATGGTGTCCGCATTGGCGCTGCGTGCACCTATACCGCGCTGCGCAAGCATGACATCGTTTCGCGGGAATTTCCGTTGCTGGCAACGGCTGCTTCCTGGACCGGCGGAATTGCAAATCAGAATCGCGGAACACTGGGAGGCAACATCGCGAACGCGTCTCCTGCAGCCGATTCCCTGCCCGCGTTGCTTGTGTACGACGCCGAAGTGACTCTGATATCGGCGCGCGGCGAGCGGCGAGTGGCTTATCGAGACTTTCACTCCGGCTACAAGCAGACAGCACTGGCTGCTGACGAATTGATTCGAGATATTTCACTGCCGCGCCGATTCTCCGAATATGTTTCGCATGCGCGGAAGGTGGGGGCCCGCAACGCACAAGCGATTTCCAAGGTTTGCCTCGCCGCTTTGGGCCAAATCGCGAACGGCACGATTCGGGATGTGCATCTCGCGCTGGGAAGCGTTGCGCCCATTCCGCTTCGCTTGAATGAAACGGAGCGCGCGCTCACCGGAAAAAAGATCGAGCCATCGCTGATCGATACGGCAAGAAAGAGCTTGGTGAAGGAGATTCGCCCCATCGACGATATTCGCTCTACCGCTCGATATCGGGCAGCGGTGGCTGGCAATCTTGTCTCCGAGTTTCTCGAGAAGCTTGCCGCTGCGGGGGCGAACGCGTGAGCGAGGTGCTCGCTCGCTGGAACGGCTTGCCGCAGGAGGAAGCTGCTCGCGAGATTCTTGCTTGTTGCGGTTCGCGAACTTGGGCCGCGAGCATGGCCTCGCAAAGACCGATCCAAGATGAAGCCTCGCTGCTCGCAACGTCGGACACGATCTGGCAAAGTGTTGGAGAATCGGATTGGCTTGAATCTTTTCGTAGTCATCCGCGTATTGGCGAGACGCGCACGGAAAAAGTTGCACCAGCGCAATCTTCAACCTGGTCCGAACAAGAACAAGAGAAGGCTGCAACGGCCGATGAGGCCGTAAAGATGGCGCTGAAGTGGGGCAATCGCGAGTACGAGCAAAAGTTCGGGCGGATTTTTATTGTTTGCGCGACGGGAAAATCAGTCAGCGAAATCCTGGAGATTCTACGGCGGCGGTTGCACAATGATGAGGCAACTGAACTGCAACTGGCGGCCGAGGAGCAGCGGCAAATCATGCACATCCGTCTGAAACAATGGAGCATGGGATGAGCCGAATTTCTACGCACGTTCTGGATACGGCAAAGGGCAAACCTGCTTCTGGTGTGCCGGTGCGGCTGGAGCGTCAGGATTTTTCCGGCAAATGGGTGCAGGTGGGTTCCGCGCAAACCGATCAGGACGGAAGATGCAGCCAATTGTTGCCGGAAGGTGCAACACTCAAGGAAGAAGCGCATCGCCTGACGTTTGACGTCGCGAGCTACTTCGCCACTTGCGGCGTGGAAGGATTGTATACGGTTGTGGAGATTACGTTTCAAGTTCGGAGCGGTGAATCGCACTTGCACATTCCCCTGCTCCTGAGTCCTAACTGCTACACGACGTACCGAGGAAGCTGAGATGAGCTCTTCGATCCGAGAATGGTTGAACCTCAGCGTGCGGTGGTTTCACGTTTTCGCTGGTGTCATGTGGGTCGGGCAGACGTACTACTTCACGTGGCTCGACGGCCAGTTCGGAAAGCTCGAGAAGAAAGCGGCCGCGAACGGGACGGCTACGGCAGTGTGGATGGTGCACAGCGGAGGCTTTTACACCGTCGAGAAGCAAAAGTCGCTGGGCGTGAAGCCGGAGCAGGTCCACTGGTTTCGCTGGGAAGCGTTGATGACGTGGCTGGGCGGGGTGGTTCTCCTCGTCCTTGTGTATTACCTGGGGGATGGGCTCATCGATACGGATGTTGCGGACATTCCCAAGCAAGCGGGCGTTGCGATCGGATTGGGTGCCATGATGGCGGGGTGGTTCATTTACGATCTGGCGGTGCGGTCACCGCTCGGAAAGTCGCAGGCCGCGTTCGCGGGATTTGGTCTGCTGATGACGGCGGCAGTGGCCTGGGGATTGATGCACGTGTTCAGCGGGCGCGCTGCGTACATCCACGTGGGAGCGATCTTCGGCACCATCATGACTCTGAATGTGTGGATGCGCATTCTTCCCGCGCAGCGCGGGATGATCGCGGCGGCAGCAGCGGGCGAGAAGTTCGATGCGTCGCTGGGCGCGCAGGCCAAGTTGAGGTCCAAGCACAATACGTTCATGGCCGTGCCGGTCGTCTTTCTGATGTTGAGCAATCATTTTCCGGTCGCGACCTACGGAAACCGGTACGGCTGGCAGATTCTGTTGGCGCTCGTTGTGGCGGGCTGGGGAGCGGCGAAGCTTATTCGGGAGTTATGAGTCCCACCACGCGTGGGCCGCGAGCAAAGGTAGAATCCAGTGCAGACGACCAGTGATTTTACAAGTCTCGCGGAAAAGGTGATCGCCCGCTGCCGGAAGCTGGCGACGTTTTCGGAGGACCCAGGAGGCACGCGGCGAACTTTTTTATCGGCGCCCGTGCGGGATTGCCATCGGGAAATCGCCGGTTGGCTGGAACCACTTGGAGTGCAGGTTCACGTGGACGCGGTTGGGAACTTGTGGGGATTTTATTCGGGAGCGTCGCCGGGAGCGCCGAGGATCCTGATGGGATCGCATCTAGACACGGTGCCGAATGCCGGCGCGTTCGACGGCATATTGGGAGTGGTGCTGGCGGCCGGGCTCGTGGAATCGCTCGATAGGTTGAAGCTGCCGTTTGGGATCGAGGTCGTTGGCTTTTCGGAAGAAGAGGGAGTGCGGTTTGGAGTTCCGTTTATCGGAAGCCGCGCGCTGATCGGCCGAGTGGATGAGGAACTTCTCGGCCGCAAGGATGAGCGCGGAATTTCCGTTCGGAAAGCGATTCTGGATTTTGGGTTGCACCCGGATGAGATTTCTAGAGCCGCGCTGAGTGATGATGTTTTGGGATATATCGAATTTCACATCGAGCAAGGGCCGGTGCTGGAAAATTTGGGGCGGCCGCTCGGAGTCGTGGAAGCCATCGTTGGACAAAACCGTTTGGAGTTCACATTTTCAGGGCAAGCGAACCACGCGGGCACGACACCGATGAATCTGAGGCACGACGCGCTTGCCGCGGCTGCGGAGTGGATTCTTGCCGTGGAGAACCTGGCACAGCGCCTTCCCGGGATCGTGGCGACAGTGGGACTCGTTGAAGCAAGGCCCGGCGCGATGAACGTGATTGCTGGAGAAGCGCGCGCCACGCTGGATATTCGTCACGCTTCGGATCGTGCGCGAACCGAAGCGCTGGATGAGTTGATCCGGCAAGCGGAGTCGAGCGGCGCGAGGCGCGGCGTGACCGTGAAGTGGCGGACTCTCCTGGCGCAACACGCGGTGGCGATGGATCCGTTTCTCACAGAGCAGATCGCGCAGGCCATTCAGAAAGCCGGTTGCGAGCCACATCGCATGACGAGCGGCGCGGGGCATGACGCCATGATCCTCGCGGAAAAAATCCCCGCGGCAATGATTTTTTTACGCACGCCCGGGGGCATCAGCCACGATCCGGCGGAATCGGTGCATCTCGACGACGTCGCGAGAGCGCTCGAGTGCGGACAGCATTTGCTGACGCAGCTTGCGGCTTCGCAGGAATTCCTGGGAAGGACGTGCCGTGCATAACCTCGGTCAAACGCGCAGCTCTCATCAACGCAATCACTTGCTTCTCACACCCGACACCTTTGTGCGCACTGCTCTGCCCGGCATGAAGAATGCTTGCGCGATCGTTCACGTCGGCCCCGCGCTCGGCGCAGGGTTCACGGAATACGCCGCGGAGTTTGAGCCGAAGGGCGAATTGGGAAATACTTCCGCGCAGCGTTTTCTGTACGTGATGGAAGGCGCGGTGACGGTGGAGACCGAAGGAAAGCGGCATGAACTGGGCGCGCGCGGCTATTCTTATTTGCCGGAAGGTTTTTCCCACCGAGTCGTCGCCAAGAAAAAGAGCCGGGTTGCCGTTGTTGAAAAGCGTTACCAAGTTTTCGAGAAAATTATGCCCCCTCGGCCGCTGGTTTCGAGTGAAGATGCCGTTTCGCCGCACGCGCTCGATGGCGATTCCGATTTGCAGGTCAAGTGCTTGCTGCCCGACGAGCCGCAATTTGATTTCGCGATGAACATCATGGTGTACCAGCCCGGCGCCTCGCTCAGGATGGTGGAGATGCACGTGATGGAGCACGGACTTATCATGCTCGAAGGGGGCGGCATTTACCGGCTCGGCGAATCGTGGTATCCCGTGGCGGCCGGCGATTTTATCTGGATGGGACCGTGGTGCCCGCAATGGTTTGGAGCCATCGGCAAAGTGCCCGCCAAGTATTTGATCTACAAGGACTGGAACCGGCACGCTCTCGGCGAACCGAAAAAATGAAATTGGAAATTGATCAACAGCGGCTGAATTCAGAAATACAAACGCTGGCGGCGATTTCGGACGCGGAGCCGCCTGCGGTCACGAGAATTGTTTTTACGCCGGCGGATTTGAAAGCCCGCGCATGGGTGATCTCGCGCTGCCAAGAAGCCCGGCTCGCCGTGCGGCAGGATGCCATTGGAAACATTTTCGCGCGATGGAGCGGCGCTGATCCCGCGGCGCCCGCCGTCGGCACAGGTTCGCACATTGATGCCATTCCCAATGCCGGGAAATACGACGGCGTCGTCGGAGTCCTTGGCGGTCTCGAAGCGATTCGCGCGCTGCAGCGGAGCGGATTCCGTCCCAAGAGCTCGATTGAGCTTCTCGTGTTCGCGACCGAGGAACCCACACGCTTCGGCATCGGCTGCCTGGGAAGCCGATTGCTTTCTGGAACGCTCTCCGCTGATGCCGCTTCAAAATTGAAAGATTGCGCCGGCGAAACTGTGGATGAAGTCCGCAGAAAAGCCGGATTCAATGCAAATCTTCAGGATGTGAAACTCCCCAAAGGTTATTACAAAGGATTCGTCGAACTGCACATTGAGCAGGGGCCGCTCCTCGAAAACGCGCAGATTGCGCTTGGAATTGTCAGAAGCATAGCGGCGCCTGCAAGCCTGCGGATCTCGATCGAGGGGACGGGCGGGCATGCCGGCGGAGTGCTCATGCCCGATCGCAAAGATGCGCTTTGCGCAGCGGCTGAACTCATTTTGGCGGTAGAGCATGCGGCACTCTCGACGGGAGCTACGGACACGGTTGCCACCGTGGGCGTTTGCGATGTTTTTCCAGGCGCCGTGAACAGCATCCCCAGCCGCGTCCGCATTACGCTCGATATCCGCGATACAGATCTAGCGCGGCGTGATGGCGGGATGCAAACGATTGAGCGCGCATCTCGAGACATTGCCGCGAAGCGCCAGGTTTCGATTCAATCGGAACTGCTGAATGCGGATGCGCCGGAGGATTGCGCTCCCGAGGTGCGCGCGGCGCTTGCCGAATCCTGCCGCGAGCATGGATTCCCGTTTCTCGAAATCGTGAGCCGGGCGTATCACGATTCGCTTTTCCTTTCGCGGATCGCTCCGACCGGCATGCTGTTCATTCCCTGTCGCAATGGTTACAGTCATCGACCTGATGAGTACGCTGCGCCGGAAGATATCGCGCGGGGGGCGCTGGTGCTGGCGGAGTCGCTGGCGAAGCTGTCTAAATGAGTAGAAGCCTGTACCTTTGGGGAATGCCGCCGCTTCGACGGGACGGAATCCGAGATCGTTTGCTTTTCGCTGAAGGGCAGAGAAAGGCCTCACCACTGAAGGGGTGAGACACAGTTGGATAGAAACCCCTTTCTGGTTAACCATAACTATGCCCCCCCATGTTTTTCATAAGTATTGCATCTAAAGGACTTAGTGTTTCTGTGGGTGATTTAGAATCAACACTTGCGGGCATTTCTATCTATAAGTGTTGATTCTAAAGGTAGTTAGAGGCGTGTTTTGAAGCATTTTTGTAAGTGTTGATTCTAAATAGCTTAGTGCAAATCCGAGTTGGAGTGAGAGTTCGCCGCGCAGAGGCGAGCGGTACAGTGGAGGCCTCTGCTCCCGGGCCGAGATGAGTCTGCTCTGTCATGCAGGCCTCACGTCGTGCATGACAATGAACCTGCCCGCCAATCAGGTGATTCATCCCGCTGAACCCGTGGGATGACGCAAACATGGCGTTCCCGGACAGCATTGCTGGGGCAGTGGAAATAAAAAAAGCGGCAGACAAGCTGCCGCATCCAAGATACTTCGAATTCTTACCTAGTGCGTATCGCAAACAAACTATGGGCGGTCAAGAGGTTCTTGTGCCTGGTGGGCCAGTTTCCGAGTTGCTAAAAATTAGCGGCCAAATCTGTTTGAGCCTCATGTTTTAGCGTAAGTGCTTTAAGAATCAAACAGTTTGGCCGCTAATTTTCGGCTTTAGTGGTCCAATCTGTGCACGCGCTCGTAACCTGCAAGCTAAGAATGAGTTAAGCCAGCGCGGGCATCACGATTGGCCACTAAAGCTAACCATCCCGAGTCGCTGGGTGGCCTTCAAGGCCCTACGCTGGGACTATAATTGCCCGCACGAATGGCCCTTATAGCCACACCCCCTCCGGCACAACCAAAAAGGACACCTGCTGCACATTCTCCGGGTCGGCTCTGAATTGCGATCACCATCGGTGGCATCATTGGATCCGGCATCCTACGTGCGCGTAACGCCCTCCCGCCACCCTTCCACTATTTGAGCAGCACCCGTCCCCGGGTGTTAAGCTATCGTCCAACTCGACGTTGCGGGAGGCCGAATGACCGACACGCGAAACATCCGCCCCGATTCGGATCCCTGTCCCTCGGAACCCGGCTCTGATCTTCTGCCCACCATTGACGCGGCCGCCATCACTTCTCTGCCTGCCCCCGAATTGGGCGCCATTGGCGCCTACCGTCTCCTCCGCAAACTCGGTGAAGGCGGTATGGGATACGTCTGGCTCGCGGAACAAACCGCTCCCGTCACCCGCCAGGTCGCCGTGAAAATCATCAAGGCCGGACGCTACGACGCTTCCGCTCTCGAGCGCTTCGAACTCGAACGCCAGTCCTTGGCCATCATGAATCATCCCGCCATTGCCAAGGTTTTCGACGCCGGTTCCACTTCCGAAGGCCAGCCCTACTTCGTCATGGAGTACGTGCCCGGCCTGCCCATCACCACCTATTGCGATCAGAAACGACTCACCACCCGTGCGCGCCTCGAACTCTTCATCCGCGTCTGCGAAGGCGTTCAGCACGCCCACCAGAAAGCGATCATGCATCGCGACCTCAAGCCGTCGAACATCCTCGTCGCCGACGTGGACGGCCATCCCCTCCCCCGTATCATCGACTTCGGCATCGCGAAAGCCACCACCCCGCAGTCTCCTGATCAGACCGTATTCACTCAGCTCGGCGGCATGCTCGGCACTCCCGGCTACATCAGCCCCGAGCAGGCTGACCCCGCGATCCTCGATGTCGACACCCGCACCGACGTCTACTCCCTCGGAGTGATCCTCTACGAGCTGCTAACCTCTGCCCTTCCCTTGGACGCCAACCAGTGGCACACCCAGCCCTTTCACGAAGTCCTCCGTCGCCTGCGCGAAGAAGACCCACCGCTCCCCAGCACCAAAGTCAGCGATGACCAGCAGACCTCCACAGCAGCGAATCGAAGTACCGGGCCCCATCAACTGGTGAGCCAGCTCCGCGGCGATCTCGACTGGATCACGATGACGGCGCTCGAGAAGGATCGCGCCCGCCGTTACGATTCCTGCTCAGCCCTGGCCGCCGATATTCGCCGTTACCTCGAGAATCGCCCCGTTCTCGCTACGCCCCCGTCGTTCACCTACCGCGCCGGAAAATTCGTTCGCCGCAACCGCACCGCGGTTCTCGCGGCCAGCTCCGTCGTGCTGATGCTGTTTGCGCTCGCGATCACAATGACGGTCCAGGCCATCCGCATCGCCAAAGAACGCGACCGCGCCAATCGCGAGGCGGCTGCCGCAAAGTCCGTCTCCGACTTTCTCACTGGACTCTTCAAAGTCTCCGATCCCAGCGAAGCCCGCGGCAACACCGTCACCGCCCGCCAGATTCTCGACCAAGGCGTCCAGCAAATTGACTCCGGCCTCGCCACGCAGCCCGAAGTCCAGGCACGCCTTATGGAAACCATGGGTGAAGTCTATTGGTCCCTTGGCCTCTACCGAGAAGCCGCGCCGCTCCTCGATAAAGCCGTCGCCACTCGCACCAGGCTGCTAGGATCCGATCATCCCGACACATTCGCCTCCCTCTACATGACCGCCAAGAATCTCAACGACGAGGGCCAGTACGCCGAAGCAGAGAAGCGTTTGCACACAATGCTCGACACGCAACGTCGCGTGCTTGGTCCCAAGCATCCCGATACGGTGAAGTCCATGATCGCCATCGCTGGCGTCATCTACGGGCAAGGCCGCTACCAGGAAGCCGAAAAAATGCAGCGCGATCTCCTCGACCTGCAACGCCACCTGCCCGTCCGCGACCAACAGCGCGAGGCCATGACAATGAACAACCTGGCCACCAACCTCAATGCCCAGAACCGCTTCGTCGACTCTGAGCAGCTTTTCGCCGAGACCGTGGAACTCGAGCGTCGCGCGTTCGGAGCCGACAACCCCGTCACACTGCAGTCCATGTCGAACATGGTGCGCGCCCTCATCAGCGCGGCCAAGTTCGCCGAAGCTGAAACCCTCGCCCGTCAGACGCTCGACCTCCAGCGCCACGTCCTTGGCCCCGAGCACCAAGACACCCAATGGACCATTCACAATCTTTCCGTAATCCTGCGCGCAACCGGCCATCGCGACGAAGCCGAAAAACTATTCCGCCAAACAATGGCAGTCCGCCAGAGAACGCTGGGGCCCGATCATCCCGACACTCTGGGCTCGATGGAGGAGTTGGCCGTCACGCTGGACGAACTTCATCGCTACCCCGAAGCCGCCGATCTCTATCGAAAAACAATCGATGCGCAGGGCCGAATTCTCGGCGCCAATCATCCCATCACCGCCAGCACTAAGTACAACCTCGCCTGCAACGCAGCCTTGAGCGGTCGTCGCGACGAGGCCCTGTTGGTCCTGCGCGACGCCGTTGAGCACGGTCTGCCCCCCGACACTGCTGCCGGCATGAGACAGGACGACGATCTGAAATCCCTTCGTGGAGATCCACGCTTTGCCGCACTAGTCGCTGAGGTCAAGACCCGGGAGAGCGTCGTAAAATCCCACTGAATTAAATCCCAGAGGGAGGGGCAAAACGGGAAGAAATACCACCCGACCTGCGCTTCTCTCCCTCATACCAGAACAGGTAGGACCTTTCCAAGGGATCGAATCGCACATACCTTTGGTCATAAGCCCCGCGCGTAGCAGCCCTTTCAAGACCGAAACGTCCAGCGGCAGAGGATCCGCCGGATAGATATTCACCGGGGGTTCTGTCATAGACCAGAACCAGGCCACTACCAAGGGGCGGGACAATGCGTCGATCGGGGGGGGCGGATTGAGACTTATTCGGAGCCAAGGAAGGCGTAGCGAAGGAGGAAGAGGGCGCTGAGGACCCAGATGAGAGGGCTGATTTCGCGGTGGCGGCCGGTGCCGAGTTTGATGAAGGTGAAGGAGAGCAGGCCAAGGCTGAGGCCGGTGGCGATGCTGAAAGTGAGGGGCGTGGCGACCAGGGTGAGGAAGGCGGGGAAGGCTTCGCTGAAATCGTCCCAGCGCACGCGGGCAACA